>Ga0075364_10000509_pt1 | contig 19779 bp, 19 predicted proteins | sample EndMetdeltDD1764_FD_71517 | JGI IMG/M metagenome (GOLD analysis project Ga0075364, IMG submission 71517) | Populus endosphere microbial communities from Tennessee, USA - Endosphere MetaG P. deltoides DD176-4 | ecosystem: Host-associated > Plants > Roots > Endosphere | place: USA: Tennessee...
GTTCGGTATCCCGACACGCGAAAACGTCGACGGTTACGGCGCGCTGGGAGTGGAGCGCTTCCTGGTGGAACTTCCCACCGAGCCGCGCGACGACACGCTTCGACGCCTGGACGATTTGGCGACGCTGATTTAGTCGCCAGTGACCTTCGCGGCCAGTGCGGCCAGTTTGGCGTCGAGGTTCTCGGCAGCGGACAGCAGCGGGGGATTGGGTTCGACGACCATAAGGGATGACGGCAGGACGTAGGTCAGCGCGCTCGTGCCGTTGTCCTCCTCGGTCACCAACAGCTCGACGGGGGCGAAGAGGCCTGCGGTCACGTCGTGACGGATCATCGTGATCGCGATCAGCGGGTTTCCGATGATCAGCCGCAACACCTTGCGCTGGATGCCGGTCTTGGCGATCCACCCGCCGTGGTTCAGAGAGCCGAACAGCATGAAACCACTTGGACCGACGTGGGATTGCACTTCGCGTTCGTAGGACTCCCAGCTGTCGAAGCGTTGTCCGATGTCGTCGATCGGCACCGGGTCCCGGCCGACATCGTCGAGTACAGCGGCGACGAGATCGCCGAAGCTCTTCGTGCTGTCATAGCGCAGGCGGACACCGTCGAACGGAATCCTGCGCGGCGCAGATGCGGACATGTCGACCTCCTCTGAGTCTTGATAACCAAACTCAGAGCTGCCCTATTGCATCGTCACGGTTTCAGCAGGTCAAGACCATGCAGCCGGCGATCGGACCGCCCCCGGCGGCGGCGACGGCCACCTCGGGGCGGCGTGCCAGCTGACGATCGCCTGCTTGTCCGCGCAACTGTAGGCAGGCTTCGTGCAGAAGCCAGTAGCCGTGCATCCGGCCAGCGGACAGCTGACCTCCGTACGTGTTCAGCGGCAGCTCGCCGTCGAGTGCGATCCGCGTCGCCCCCTCGACGAACGGCCCGGCCTCGCCGTCGCCACAGAACCCCAGCGCCTCCAACCAGGCGAAGGTGAGAAAAGTGAAGCCGTCGTAGATTTCGGCGACGTCGACATCGGTCGGCGTCAGGTCGGTGCGCGACCACATCTCGGCTGCGGCCTCGCTGGACGCCATCTTCGGGAAGTCGTCGCGATGGAACCAACCGTCCGAACCGTAGGCGCCGCCGATCGCCTCGACCTTCACCGCCGGATTCGGGCAGTCCTTCGCATAGTCGGCGTGTGAGACCACCAGTGCGATCGCCCCGTCGATCGGAACGTCGCAATCGAAGAGGCCGAACGGCGTCGAGATCGGACGAGAGGTCAGGTAGTCGTCCATGGTCATCGGGTCGCGAAAGGCCGCCCGTGGATTGAGCCCGGCATTGCGCCTGCTGTTGATGGCGAGCCAGCCCAGCTGCTCGCGCGTGGTTCCGTACAACTCCATGTGGCGCCGGCAGTGCATCGCGACCCAGTTCGCCGCCGAGTACGAGTGCGCGGCCAGCAGCGCGTTGATGTCCTCGAACGGTTTGAGCTTCCTGCGTGTCCCCGGCAGACGGGGCTCCAGCGGCGGGTCGGCCAGCGGGGCGAGCAGCGGCGACGCGGTGGAACCCGTCATCGCCCCGCCCAGCATCTGCACCGTCCGGTAGACCAACACGTGTCGCGCCCGTTTCTCCGAGACGGCCGCCAGCGCCGACATGAACGGAGTCAACACCCCGCCGGTGCCGAAGCCGACCCCGACGTCGGTGGCCTGATTGCCAAGGCTCTCAACGACTTCGGCGGGCAGTGTATCTCCGAAGGTCGCGAATCCGTCGATGTCGTCGGCGGTCAGTCCGGCATCGGTGATCGCCTCCCGCACCGCTTCCATGGTCAGTTCCAGGCCCGGGATGCCAGTTTTGCGGCCGATGCGCGAAATGCCGAGGCCACTGACGATCGTGTCCTTCTCGAAGTAGCTCATCGGCACCCATCCATCTATTTTTGTAATGACAGCCGATAGGAATGTACTTTGCTTCCTATGTCCGACGACGCCCCACCCTCAACACGGATGCTGCCTGAGCTCGACGACCGCAACCGCGCATTCTGGACCGGGGGAGCCGACGGAGCGCTCAGAATTCCGTTCTGCACGCGATGTGACCTGTGGGTCAGTCCGCTGGCCGCCGAATGCCCAGTGTGCGACGGCGTGCTGGAACCGCGCCCGGTGTCGGGTCGGGGGACGGTGTTCACGTACACGGTCAACCACCAGCCGTTCAACCCGTCGGTGCCGGTGCCGTACGTGATTGCGATCGTCGAGCTGGATGAACAGAGCGACCTGCGTATCGCCACCAATATCGTTGACTGCGAACCGGACTCGGTTCGTATTGGCCTGCCCGTCGAGGTGCGCTTCGAACGGCAGGACGTCGGCGATGAGAGCGTCTACATGCCGGTGTTCGTGCCGCGCACCCGCTAGCGCGCCGCCACCAGTCGTTCCACCTCGCGCAAATCGTAGGGCGACCGCAGGCCGAGTATCAGGTGGTCGGCGCCCGCGTCGACCAGCGACTGCATGAGGTCCGGATCCGCCCGTTCGATCCAGACCGTGCGCTCGATCTCCGCGGGATCGCGCCCGATCTCGGCGCACCACCGGTCGATGACGGCGTTCTTCGCGCGGATCGTCGAGGCGTCTCCGTAGCCGTTCCACATGTCGGCGTACTGTGCGACCAGCCGTAGGGTTCTGCGCTCGCCTTGGCCGCCGATCAGGATCGGCAGGCGGCCGATGGGGCCGGGCTGCAGCAGGCCGAGGCGACGACGGATGCGCGGCAGCGCCTCGGACAGGGCGTCGAGCCGCTGGCCGGGTGTGCGCACGGGATAGCCGTATTCGACCTCGTCCTTGTCCATCCAGCCCGAGCCGATGCCGAGCACCGCACGCCCACCCGAGAGGTGATCGACCGTACGCGCCATGTCGGCGAGCAGGTCGGGATTGCGGTAGCAACCTCCCGTCACCAGCATCCCGATCTGGGCGACGTTGAAGGTGGTCACCGCCATCGCGGACAGGATCTGCCAACCTTCGAAGTGCGCCTCGTCGGCCGCGCCGTACAGCGGTGGGAAGAAGTGATCCCACGTCCACAGGCTGTCGACGCCGAGCGCGTCGACGCCCTGCCACCCGGCCCGTAGGGCCGTCATCGTGGTGTTCTGCGGATGTATCTGGACTCCGACCTTCACCACGCGAGTGTGTCAGCCGGTGGAATTATGCGGAGGCCGCCAGGCTCTTTCGATCCTCGTCGGCGAAGGTGTCCTCCAGCTGCACCGGCGAATAGTCGACGTCGATCTCGGCGAGGTCCCTGCCCCGTGCGCTGCTGATGGTGCCGAGCCGTCGCATCCCCTTGTCGGAGGCGTACGCGGTGAACTCGTCCATCGTGAAGTTGAAGGGAATCTCCTCGTAGAGGGCGAACGCGTCGTCGGTATTGCGCAACGCCAGCGGGATGAGCTCGGCCATCTGGTTCTCGAAGACCGTCCAGTTAGCGTCGTCGGCCGCGACATGGCGCCGACACGTGAACGTGCCCCAGGCCATGTGGCGACGCTCGTCATCGCCGATGCGCCGCACCAGCTCCTGCATACCGGGAAGAATGTTGTTGTCCACGCAAATGCGGTGCCACGCATAGTATCCCGTCAACGCCATCATTCCCTCGATGATGTGGTTGTACGTCGCAGATGCCCTGATCTGCGCGGCAGGGGAGGGATCGGACGCCAACGCGCTGAGCGATTTCGGCAGCTCCTCGTAGAACATCTGTCGGTAGGACGGCAGGCCGTCCAGGTAGTGCTGCAGGTCGCCGGTCAGTCCTACAGCGTCGAGCCACATGCGGAACACCTGCGTGTGTTTGGCCTCTTCGAAGGCGAACTGCGTCAGATACATCTCATCTCCGAGGCGGCCCTCGGCTCGCATGGCCGCCATGAAGGGCTGGATGTCCTGGGTGACCGCCTCCTCGCCGGCGATGAACTGAGCGCACAGTCGGGTGGCCCAGTCGCGTTCAAGCTCCGACATGGCCTCCCAGTCGGCGCGGTCGCGAGAGAAGTCGATGTCGGCCGGATCCCAGAATTTGGCGTTGCCCCCGGCGAACAGCTTCAACGGCAGGCTGTCCCAGTTGAGGCCGCCGGGGGCGAGTGAATGAGAGTGGTTCCTGGTCATGGACCCGACTCTAGTGTGACTGCGGTCACAGTCAATGGGAGGAGGAGCGTTGGCGCCATTTCCGGTAGCCGTGGTGGGTGGCGAACGCGCCGATGACGGCCGTGATGCACCAGATCGCGACCGCAACGTAGGCCAACGGTGAGTTCAGATCCCCGATCGACGCGCCGAGGGCGGTGTAGACGAAGGCCCGCGGCACCGATCCGATGAATGCGCCAACTGCCATTTGCCACAACGGAACTCCGAAGGCGCCGAAAGCATATGAAGCGAGCGCGTCCGAGACGCCGGGAATGAAGCGCTGCCCGACGACCGCCCACAGACCCCGGCGCGCGATGAGGGCATCCAGCCGGTCGGCCCGCTGGGCTCCGAGCAGCTCGCGCGCACTGCGTCGTCCGGCGCGACGGCCGACCACGCTGGCGACGACGGCTGTTCCGACGGTCGCGCCGAGCGTGACGAACAGCCCGAGTACGGGTCCGAACAGCATGCCGCTGCCCGCGGCCAGGATCGGCCCCGGCACGAATACCGCTCCGAGCAAGGCGGACACCACAACGTAGGCGACGGGCGCGGCGGGACCGGTCGCGGCGACGGCGCTGCGCACCGCATCGACGTCGACGATCCGGGCGACCGCGACGAGGTAGAACATGCCCAGCAGGAACGCCACGACGACGGCGAGGCGCAGGATGTGGCGCCGCCGCGACGTGGGTGGGGGATCGTCGTGATCGGACATGCTGCCTGCGATTCTGCCCGCTAACGTCCTTTGAGGGCGGGGAGCACCTGGTCGGTCAGCAGTTGCACCGATCTCCACGCCTCCTCGATCGGCATCGCGCCGACAAGCGGATGCAGCACCATGTGATCGTCCGGATTCTCCTTCACATCGGCGATCAACTGCTCGGGTGACATGAAGCGATACCGTCCCGCAGCCCTGACGTCGTCGAGCGTCTCGATCTTCTCCGTTCCGTGCATGAACGAGTGCACCTCGCCGCCACCCCATCCCGAGTAGACGCGCGCTTCCCACAGATAGTGCTCGCCGAGTTCGGCCCAGGCACGGTCCGGGTCCTCGTGCAGGAAGACCATGCCGCGGCTGCGGGGTGGCTGCATGACGACGATAGGGGTGTGCCCGGCATCGGCACACAGTTCGCGGTAATAGTCGGCGAGCTCCGGAAGATGGCTGGGCAGGTTGAGTGGCAGACCATGTCTGGCGGCCCGCCTCGCGGTGGCGCGGACGCTCCCGCCGACGAACACAGTGGGGTGTGGACGCGTCAGCGGACCGGGTGTGAAGGACGGCGACGACCACAGCGACATCAGCTTCTCGAGGAGGTCGTCCATCAGGCGGCCGCGTTCGGCGAAAGGTGTTCCGAACATGTCGTATTCGGTGGGTCGATACCCCATCCCGAGCGTGACGATCAGCCGTCCGCCGCCGATCGTGTCGGCCAGGGCGATGTCCTCGGCAAGGCGCACCGGATGCCAGAGTGGTCCGAGCGCACAGTCGACGCTGGCGACGACGCGTTCGGTGCGAGCGAGGAGGGCCGCCGCGGTCATGATGGGATTGCAGCTCCAGCCGTGCCCACTCTGATGATGTTCGTCGAAGCTGACGGCGCTCACACCACGTGTTTCCGACCAGGCGCTGAGCTCCATCGCGGCCTTGATCCGATCCCGCCGCGCGGCCGGATCGTCCTCGGGCGCGGCGAAATTGAATCGTAGGATCGCCATTGTCATGTCAGGAATGTCCCTTGATCACTGGCTGGTGGACGCGCCGTCGACGACGAACAAGGCCCCGCTGGTGTAGGAGCTCTGCTCTGTGCAGAGGAAGGCGATGGTCCCGGCGATCTCGGCCGGTGTGCCCAGACGCCCCAGCGGGATTCGGGCGAGTTCGGCATCGATGATCTCCGGTACCGTCTGGGCGAGCTCGGTCATCGGGGTGTCGATCACGCCGGGTACCACTGCGTTGACCCGGATGCCGCGCGGCGCCCACTTCACCGCCAGATTGTGGGTCAGGCTCGCGATGCCGGCCTTTGCCGCGCCGTAGCCGGGCACCATGGTCACCGCCCGCAGCGCCGAAAGCGACGACAGGAAGACGACGCTGGCACGTCCCGACGCGGCGAGAGGCTTGCGCAGCCCGACGGTCAGGCGGTACGGCGCCGTGAGGTTGAGTGTCACCGAGGCCTCGAACCCGTCGGGTTCGGCCTCGTTGAGCCCACCGGGGAAGTTGGCGCCCGCATTGTTCACCAGCACGTCGAGTGTGCTTGTCGCCGAGACCAACTCATTGATCGAATCCGTATCGGCCAAGAGGAGTTGCCGGTAGTTCATTTGATCGAGGTCGGTGTCGTAGTCGTCGGCGGAGGCCTTGGTGCCGGTGACGGTCACGGTGGCGCCCGCGTCGCGGAACAGCGTCGCGGTAGCGTGGCCGATTCCGCTGGTGCCACCGGTGATCAGCGTGTGGGTTCCGGTGAAATCGAAGGTCGCGCGCGCGGTCATGAGTAGTCCCCGATCTTCTTGGTCAGCCAGGCGGATTCCCAGAAGTTCTCGCTGTGCTCCAGCAGGTTCTCGTGGGCGGTCTTGAGCACGGTGCGTGCGCGCGGGTGTGTCGGTTCGGCGTGCACGACCGCTTCCGCGAGATGGATTGCGTGCACGGGTCGCCCGCCCGCAAGGTGTTCCTCGGCGCGTTCGACCACTCGATCGGGCCCAGCGAGGTCGACGAAGTCGGCGTTGAGCTCGTCCGGCCCGATGTCGTAAAGCTCTGTGGTGGAACGGTGATGGAACCATCCGGAGTAGTTCTCCCAGATCGCCCGCACGTCCCAGGACACCTTGCCGTAGCCCTGGCCGACGTCGAGTTCGACGGGCAGTGTGATCTCACGCATCAAGGTGTGAACGTCCTTACCCGCGTTCATGCCTTCGACGGTCCGGTCGTGGAGGTAGGCGATCGCGTCACGCAGCCGAGTCAATTCGGCATAAATGCGATCAGCGCCGCGGATCGGCTCGAAGTGCCCGGTGATGAGGACTTCGGCCTGAAGGTCCCGCACCCGCTCGATCGAGGCGATCGTTGTCAGCGGGTCACGGTAGCGGTCGCCGCGCATCGTGACGAAGTTCGGGATGTGTCCGAAGACCGGGCCGAAGGTGTTGCCGCACAGACATACCCGTTGCTCAGGCAGCCAGACCACCATCGAATCGGTGGTTTCGCCGCCCGGTGTTGCGAGCAGGTGGATGGTGCGGCTCCCGACGGTCAATACCAGCGAGTCGTCGACTTCGACGTCGGCAGAGTGCGCAGCTTGCACGGGTAGCCGCTTCCCGAACCGCTGCTGGATCGCGGCGATGCCACCTGCGAGCTTGTCGGAGAATGCGAAGGCGCTGTTGTTCGCGCGATACGACAGCAGGCGTTCGTTGTCGTCGCGCCAGTGGCGCCAGTTGGCCTGCGCCACCACCTGAGTCTGCGGATCGCGCATCGTCTCTAGGCCGCCGACGTGGTCGTAGTGGCCCTGCGTGACGATGATGTAGCGGATGGGGGAGGAGTCGACGGCGTCGAAGTTGGTTCGGTGGACCTCGCTTTCGAATCCCATGCCGGTGTTGACGACGACGCGGCCGTCGTCGGTGGTCAGCAGGTAGGTGTTGGACAGACCTGGCGAGCACCAGATGTCCGGCGCGACCTGTTCGGCGCGTTCAGCCGCCGCGGGGGCCAGTGCGTCGGCGCCGGGACGACTTCGGTAGACCGGTTCTTCGCTCAATTAGTGTCCTTCGGGTCGCACGTCGAATCGTTCGAAGTAGAAGGCGAATTGCGAGCGTAGTTCGTCGGCAGACACCCCGAAGTGCCTTTGCAACTCATAGCGCACCGAGCCGTGCTTGCCGCGGGGATTTCCGTCGAGATAGCGCTGGAACGCCCTGCGGACCTTTGGGGTCAGCTCGACGTCGGCGCGTGCGTAGAGGTCGTCGAGCAGATCGAATTCGTGGCCGTTGAGGCGGTGAAAGCCGATGTCGACGCTGCGATCGGCGGGCACCAGCGCCCGGTCCCGCACACACCCGCGCAGCAGTCGTTCGACGCGGTCGGCCCAATAGTCGAGCAACCACTGCGGTTCGATGGCGCGGCGGCGCAGCCGGTCAGAGTAGGCCATCATCGTGATCGCGGACTGGATCACCGCGACCGGGTCACGGTGGGTGAAAGCCACGGTGGCGTCCGGGAATGTCGCCATGAGCGGTCCGAGTTGCTCGCAGTGCTGCGGTGACTTCAGCACCCAGGTGCGCGGACCGCGCAGGAAGGTCAACGCCTGCAGGACTTTCTTCATGTACGCGTAGTGCCGGGTCTGGTCGAGGCCGAGGTAGAAGTCCCGCCAGCCCGGTACGCGGGCATGCCACTCCAGCACGTAGCCCGCGAAGTCCAGGTCGAGGATCTCCACCTCCTCTTCGATCGCCTCGGGGAAGCGGTCGTGCATGGCCGCGGTGGCCGGCGCGCTGACCATCATCGCGTCGTGTTCGTTCTTCGCGCGGGTGTACCGCGGGTCGACACCGTGAACGTCAGGCCCGTAGCCCGGAATCGGCAGCGGCTCTTGGCTTTCCCAGTACGGCAGCGCGCGGCGGCGAGGGTCGGCGGCGAGCAGGTTGACCAGGTGCGTCGTCCCTGAGCGCGGCATCCCCACCACGATGAACGGCTTCTCGATCGGAATCGACTCGATCTCCGGGTAAACCTTGAGCAGCTCGGTCAATGACAGCCGGTTGCGCAGCAGCCGCACGACGCGTTGCCGCAGCGTTCCCCGGATCAGCTGCGTCAGGCCGTCGTCTCCCTCGATCGCCCCGACGTATGCGCCGACGCGATCCCAGAACCCGTCGTCAGGGCCGAAGTCGTCCGCACCAGCCTCCGCGACGGCCTCGGCGACCATTCGTTCAACGCCGAGGTCGACCCGGCGACCTTCGGTGTGTTCGAGAATCTGCCGCTGAACCTCGGTCAGTTGCGGAGAGGTCAGATCGTCGAAGCTGAGCTCAGCAGCGGCCATCGCCGGTCCTCATTTGTCGTTGCGTTATTCGAATATTCGACATACCGTTCGATATTATGACGCCGAAGCTAGCCGCCACCAGCGATGGCCGTCAAGTGCCGTCCCCGCCGACCGAACGCGTCGTCGCAGTGATGCACCTGCTGGCCGGCGATCCGGACCGCGCCTTCTCGCTCGCGGAGATCTCCCGCACCCTCGGTATCAGCCGCGCTACCGGACACGCCATCCTGGCGACGCTCGCTGCGCACCGCTGGGTCGTCCGGCACGAATCGTCGGCCAGCTACTCATGGGGTCCGGCCATCGGCGCACTAGGTCGACCGACGCACGACAGGGAGTTCCGCTCGGTCCTGGAGCGCTTATCCGAAGCTGTTGGCGCGCAGGTCTTCTTGGCCCGGCGCGAGGGTGCGACGCTCATCGTGACGGACTCCGTCGGAGACTCATTGACCGCGCCACGCGTCACGGCCGGTCTGCGGATGCCGCTGGTGGCCCCGTTCGGGCGCGACTACGTGGCGTGGGCAGGTGAGCAGGCGATCAAAGGATGGCTCGCCGGGATCGGTGAACCGTCGGTCAAGCTGCGCAGGCGATTGACCGCCGTGCTTGCCCAGGTGCGCGAACGCGGTTATGTCATCGAACGACTCAGCCGCGAGTACGTCCGCGTCTACCTGGCGCTGCGCGCACTGGCCGCCGACGGTGAACCCGACGAGATCACCGCGCGGTTGGCCGGGGCGTTCGCAGATCTGGCACTCGTCGACTACCTGCCCGACGAACTCGTCGGTGGCGTACCGCACCAGATCGCGACCATCTCGGTACCGGTCAGGGATTCCGACGGCGTAGTGACGATGTCGATCACCGCGGCGCCGTTCCGTGGGCTCAGCACCAGGGAAATCCGCGTCGTCGGTGCCGCGGTCCGCGATGTCGCCCGCCAGATCGAGGAGTGCGGCTAGACGTTTGGACTGTCCTCTGCCTGTCAACGCTTGCGCGGTGAGTAGTGAACCGATAGCACCTGCGCAAACGGATGACGTCGACGCCGCTGGCAAGCTCAAGCGGAAGATCACCGGGCCGCTGCTGTTCATGTTCATCCTCGGTGACGTGCTCGGGGCCGGCATCTACGCGCTGATGGGTGTGCTGGCCGAGGATGTCGGCGGCATGCTGTGGGCGCCGCTGCTCGCGGCCTTGCTGCTGGCGCTGCTCACCGCGGGCTCCTACGCCGAGCTCGTCACCAAGTATCCGAAGGCCGGTGGCGCCGCAGTCTTCGCCGAGCGTGCGTACCGCCGGCCTGTCGTGTCGTTTCTCGTCGGCTTCTGCATGCTCGCCGCGGGGATCACCAGCGCCGCCGGGCTTGCACTGGCGTTCGCCGGTGACTACCTCCAGACCTTCGTCGACATCCCGGCCATCCCCGCCGCCATCGCGTTCCTCGCGCTCGTCGCCTGCCTCAACGCGCGGGGAATCAGCGAATCGGTCAAGAGCAATGTCGTGATGACGGCTATCGAGCTGACAGGTCTACTCATCGTCATCATCGCGGTGTCGATCATGGTCGGCGGCGGACGCGGCGACACCAGCCGCGCCATTGCGCTGCCCGACGGGGCGACGCCCGCGCTGGCGATTCTGGCCGGCGCAATCGTCGCGTATTACTCCTTCGTCGGCTTCGAGACGTCCGCGAACGTCGCTGAAGAGATCCGAAACCCCAGCAAGGTTTATCCCGTGGCGCTCTTCGGCGCGCTCATCACCGCGGGTGTGCTCTACGCCCTGGTCGGAATCGCCAGCGCCACAGCGCTGCCGCCCAGCGAGTTGTCGCAGTCGTCGGGCCCACTGCTGGCCGTCGTGGCGGCCTCCGGAGTCGGCGTTCCCGACTGGTTGTTCAGCGCCATCGCGCTGGTGGCCGTCGCCAACGGCGCACTGCTGACCATGATCATGTCGAGCCGCCTTGCCTACGGTATGGCCGAGCACCGGCTGCTCCCCGGCGTGCTGAGCCGAGTGCTGCCGCAGCGGCGAACGCCGTGGGTCGCCATCGTTGCGACGACTGTGGTCGCCATGCTGCTCACGTTGGTCGGGGATCTGTCGACCCTTGCCGAGACCGTCGTCCTGCTGTTGCTGATCGTCTTCATCTCGACCAACGTCGCGGTGCTGGTCCTGCGGCGCGACCCCGTCGACCATCCGCACTTCCGGGTGTGGACGGCGGTGCCGGTCCTCGGTGTCGCATCGTGCGTCCTGTTGCTCACCCAGCAGACCGCCAAGGTGTGGCTCTTCGCGGCGATCCTGTTGGCGGTGGGTGCGGTGCTCTACTTTTCGGCGCGTGCAGCATCGCGGCGCACGGCCGCAAAGTCACCCACTCCCTAGCAGAGACCGGCTAATGTCCGTCGCCATGACCGGTGACGGGATGGCGACGATCGACGACTGGAATCGTCTCCTCGACGGCCGGGTCGCCGTGATCACCGGTGGTGGCGACGGTATCGGCGCCGGCATCGCGCGGCTGTTCGCCCAGCACGGAGCACGGGTCGAAGTCGCCGAGATCGACGAGGTCCGCGCGGACCGAATTCGCGACGAGGTGTCCAGCGCGGGCGGATCGATCCGCTGCCACGTCGTCGATGTCACCGCCGACGACGATGTCGCCCGGCTGGCCGAGGCCGTACTCTCCGAGCACGGACGGGTCGATGTGCTCGTGAACAATGTCGGCGACTACCGACCGCTGGTGCCGTTCGAGCAGTCGACGCCGGATACGTGGCAGCAGCAGTACGACGCCAACTTGCGGCACGTCTTCGCCGTCACGAGGGCGTTCGTTCCGTCGATGATCGACGCCCACCGGGGCAGCATCGTCACCATCCATTCGGTCGAAGGCATGCGGGGCTACCCCAAGGATCCGGTGTACGGCGCGATGAAGGCGGCGGCCGCGCACTTCAGCACCTGCCTGGCTGTGGATCTCGGCCGCCACGGCATCCGCGTCAACGGCATCGGCACCGACCTCGCGCAGACCCCGCAGGTCGACTACCTGACCGGCTACGAGGACGTCGACGAGCTGTGGGCGTCGTGGGCGCCTGTCGGGCGTGTCGGCTGGCCCGAGGACCAGGCACGCGTCGCGCTGTTCCTGGCATCCGATCAGTCGGCCTTCGTCACCGGCCACAACATTCCCGTCGACGGCGGCACGAAAGCCGGTGGCGGATGGCTCTTCTCGCCCAGAGAAGGCCGCTTCGTCAACAGATCGAGGAACCTGTGACCACTGCTTCCGATGCTCCTGAAACCGTCGATGTTCTGGTGGCCGGCAGTGCCGGCGCTCTTGCTGGTGCGTATACCGCTGCCCGCGAGGGCCTTTCGGTAGCCATCGTCGAGGCGACCAGTCAGTTCGGCGGTACTTTCGCCTATTCCGGGGGTGGCGGGATGTGGTATCCGTGCAATCCGGTGCTGGTCCGGGCGGGCAGCGACGACACCATCGACGAAGCCCTGACCTACTACCGCACCGTCGTCGGCGACCGCACCCCGGCCGAGCTACAGGAGACGTACGTGCGCGGAGGAGCGAAACTCATCGAATACCTCGAGCAGGACGAGCATTTCGCGTTCAAGATCCTGCCGTGGCCGGATTACTACAGTTCGGTCCCCGGTGCGCGTGACGACGGCATGCGTCACACGGTGTGCAAGGGGGTCCCCGGCGAGCGGCTGGGACGGTTCCAGGGGCAGGTCCGTGGACCGCTGGACCACGAACGCCTCGGCGAGCCGCAGCCTGACTTCCTCACCGGAGGACGGGCCGTCATCGGGCGCTTTCTCTGGGCGATGGCTGACAATCCTGCGGTGGCGGCCCATCTGAACACCAGCTTGGTGGAACTGGTCGTCGAGGACGGCCGGGTCGTGGGCGGGGTCGTCGAATGCGACGGGGAGCGACGGACGATCAGGGCGCGCCGCGGAGTCCTGCTCGCCGCCGGGGGATTCGAGCAGAACGCCGAGATGCGGGCCGAATACGGTGTGCCCGGAACGGCATCCGGCACGATGGGTGCGCCCGGCAACACCGGCCTGGCGCACAGGGCGGCAATCGCCGTCGGTGCGAGCACCGACCTCATGGACCAGGCCTGGTGGTCGCCGGGCCTCATCCATCCCGATGGTCGCGCAGCGTTCGCACTGTGCTTCACCGGCGGCATCTTCGTCGATAAGACCGGGCGCCGATTCGTCAACGAATCCGCGGCCTACGACCGCTTGGGCCGTCAGATCTTGAGCGCGATGCGCGACGGCACTGTCGAAACGCCGTACTGGATGGTCTATGACAGCCGCGCCGGCGAAAAGCCTCCGGTGATGGCCACCAACGTCTCTTTCTCGCCGACCAGTGAGTACGAGGCGGCCGGACTGTGGGTACACGCCGACACATTGGAGGAGCTCGCCGCCAAGATCGGTGTGCCGGCGGCCAATCTCGTTGACACCGTGAACCGTTTCAACGAGCTCGCTGAACGCGACGACGACGAGGACTTCGGCCGCGGCCGGGAATCGTTCGACCGGGCATTCACCGGCGGGGCGTCGCCGCTGGTTCCCATCGACACGCCGCCCTTCCGCGCCGCGGCCTTCGGGACGTCGGACCTCGGCACGAAGGGCGGGCTGCGCACCGATGTCGATGCCCGCGTCCTCGACGACCAGGACCGGCCCATCCCGGGGCTGTACGCGGCGGGCAACACGATGGCCGCGGTGTCGGGAGAGACCTATCCGGGCGGCGGCAACCCGATCGGAGCGTCGCTGTTGTTCAGTCACCGCGCGGCACTGCACATGGCGGGGTCACTATGACCGGGGCGCTGGACGGCAAGATCGCCGTCGTCACCGGAACCAGTCGGGGCGTGGGCGTCGGCATCGCGCACGAACTGTTGCGCGCAGGTGCCACCGTCATCGGGTGCTCGCGATCGGCGCTGGACGCCCTTCCCGGCGCCGCCGACAATCCGCAGTGGGCTGCGCGCTCGTCTCAGATGGTCTGCGACCAAGGCGATCTGCACTCGATCGACGGATTCGTCAGCGATGTCGTGGCCGCGCATGGTCGCATCGACATCCTGGTCAACAACGCCGGCGGAACCGTCCCCGCGCCGCATGTCGAGGACATTCCCGAACTCGTCTCCCGGATCCAGGGCGCGCCCCGCAGCGACGACGACTACGAACGCACCGCGCTGTTCCATCAGTTCGCCATCCAGATGAACCTGATCAGCCCGATGTGGTTCGCGATCCGCGCCAGCCGCCAGATGCTCACCCAGGACGGCACCGGCTGCATCATCAACATCTCGAGCGGAGCAGGCCACCCCGCGGGATCGCCCACCCTGGTGTCCTATGGTGCTGCGAAGAGCGGGTTGAACCACCTCACCCGGTCACTCGCCCAGGAGTGGGGACCGAAGATCCGGGTGAACTGTGTTGCGTTGGGGCCCACGATCACCGAGAACTTCCGATCGTTCGTCTTGCCGAAGGACGACCCGACCGGCAGCAAGTATTTCGCCGCGGTGCCGATGCGGCGTGGCGGAGAGCCCGACGAGGTCGGACGCGTCTGTGTCTTCCTGGCGTCAGGGGCGGCGGACTTCGTCAACGGCACGACGATCGAGGCCGACGGCGGGATGCTGCCCGGCATCCTCTACGACGCAGGCCTCAAGACGATCACCGACCTGCTGTAACCCGCGATGCTGAGCGATGACGTCAATAGGACGCCGTTTCCCTGGAAACGAATGAACTCGATTCTGAGAGGGTATGTTCTCAACAGGTAAGGGCAGGGGATGGTCGAGATGAGCCGGTTGACGCGCGAAACTCGCATGGGGTGGCGTCAGCGCCCAATGCCGGGCGGCAGCCGATGAAACGGCTCAGCGGGCTCGACGCCATGCTCCTGTACAGCGAGACTCCGCAGATCCACACCCACACCATCAAGCTCGGCATATTCGACGTGTCCGGACTGCGGAACGGCTATACGTTCGAGTCCTTCCGGCGGGTGATGGCCGCCCGGATGCTCGGGCTGGCCCCGATGCGGTACCGACTTGTCGACATCCCGTTCAAATTCCACCACCCCATGTGGCAGGAGAATGCGCCCACCGAACCCTATGACCACATCAGCCGTGTCGTGGTCGCACCGCCGGGCGGCCGCCGCCAACTCGATGACCTCGTCGGGCAGATTGCTGCTGTTCAACTTCCGCGTGATCGACCGTTATGGCACCTGTATGTCGCGGAAGGCCTGGCCGGTGACCGGGTCGCGGTCATCCTGAAAATGCATCACGCACTGGCGGACGGTGTGGCCTCGGCCAATTTGATCACGGCGGCCCTTCTGTCGCCGGACGTCCTGGAGCAGGTCGGCCGGACGCTGCGGCCGGACATCGTGCCAAGCCGCCGCGAGCTGCTCCGCGACTCCCTTTACGATCACCTACGCCAGTTGACACGTACACCTGAACTCGTATGGCGAACGGCCGGCGGTATCTCGCGCGTCTTCCGTCGCTTCCGTGCCCGACGGAAACAATCGAGACCGACGCGACCGATCACTCCACCACCGTGTTTTCTCAATCACGTCGTCTCGCCTCAACGGCGATTCGCCACGGCGTCGCTCGCGCTTCCGGAAGTCAAATCGACATGCAAGACCCTTGGCGTCACGATCAACGACGCAGTATTGGCCATGACCGCGGGCGCCCTCCGGACCCTCTTGCTCAAATCCGACGGCAATGCCGATACACCCCTGATCGCCGGGGTCCCCGTCAGCTTGGACAGGTCACCAGAGCGACTCAGCGGCAACGCATTCGGGTACATGTTGCCCCCGTTGCCCGTCCATATCGATGATCCCGCGGAACGACTTGCGCTGACTGCAATGGCAAGTCGGAACGCCAAAGAAAATTTCCGTCTCAGTGGACCGACTCTGCTGGCGTCGTGGTTGGAGTACTTACCGCCGCCGCTGTCGCCCGCCATGTTTCGGTGGCAGTCTCGTCGGCTCAACTCGGGCACCGTGATGAATCTGACCGTTTCCAACGTTCCCGGTCCGCGCACGACGAGGAGTGTCGACGGCGCAAGGATCACCGAAATCTACTCGGTGGGGCCTTTGGCGGCGGCCAGCGGGATGAACGTCACCGTGTGGAGTTACATCGATCAGCTCAACATCTCTGTACTGACAGACGACATCACCGTCGACGATCCCCATGAGATGACCGACGCGATGATCGACAGCTTCCGCGAGATCCAAACATTGAAAGTGCTTCCCGGAGAGACTATTCAAGCGTCGCTGCCGTCGAACAACGCGACCGATATGGCTGCGGGATGAGTCCAGAAAGGATAGGCGCCGGTGACTGACGCCAGTGAGGACGCCTCAGAACTGACCAAATGGGACCCGGAGTTCACGCAGCGAGTAATGAGCTGGCTTCGCCCTTTGCTCAAGGCTTATCACCGCATCGAGGTCCGCGGTCTGGAGGCGCTGCCGTCGAGTGGTGCACTCATCGTGTCCAACCACTCCGGCGGTCTATTCGCCATCGACGTACCGGTATTCGCTTCCGAGTATTATGAGCACTTTGGCTACGACCGACCGGTGTATACCCTGAGTCACGATATGCTGCTCTCCGGTCCGCAGGCGGGAGCGCTGCAGCGGACAGGGTTTATCCGCGCCTCCCATGACAACGCAGAGGAAGCGTTGCGCTCCGGTGGCCTGGTGGTGGTGTTCCCCGGCGGAGACCACGATGTGTACCGGCCGACACGTGGCGCCAACCGCATCGACTTCGCGGGCCGCAAAGGTTATGTGAAGGCTGCTGTCAACGCCGGAGTCCCCATCGTTCCCGCCGTGGGAATCGGTGGTCAGGAGACCCAGTTGTTCCTCTCGCGGGGCACCTGGTTGGCCAAGGCGCTTCGTGTCGATAGATTGATGCGCGTCAAGATCATTCCGCTGTCGTTCGGATTGCCGTTCGGGCTTTCTGCGGTGCTTCCGCTGAACCTCCCGATGCCGTCGAAGATCGTGATCCAGGTGCTTCCGCCTATCGACGTGGTCGAGCACTTCGGCGACAATCCCGATATCGACGCCGTCGACGCACACGTACGGTCGGTGATGCAGGAGGCACTCGACGAATTAGCCGGCCAGCGTCGACTCCCCGTCATCGGCTGAGCGCCTCTTACACGGCCTTCGTCAGCAAGCTGTCACGCCGTACCTGATTGAGGAACATTCCGGCAGCGGCCACAGTCGAGCCTGTTCGAGCCCCGTCCACAAGATCGAACGCGTGTCCGGCGCCGGGCAGCTCCAGATAGCAGACGGCGGAATCCGAAGCGGAACGCAGCCGTTCCACGAAGCTCTGGGCTTGGTCGACCGGGATGATCCAGTCTGCGGTGCCGTGGATCACGAAGAACGGTGGAGCACTGCGGTGGACGAGGGCGATCGGCGACGCCTGGCGGAACACGTCGGGATACCGCGCAGTCGTACCCGCGACGACGACGCGCTCCAGAAAGTCCATGAACCGCACACGTTCGGGGGTGGACCGGTCTTCCCAGTCGTAGCGCCCGTACAGCGAAACCACCGCATCCACTGCGGTGTTCGCCGCGGCCGGTAAACCGAGCCCGGCCTGCAGCTGTGGATCATTCCCCGTCAAGCCGGTCAGTGCCGCGAGGTGTCCTCCAGCGGAGCATCCCGCGATTGCGACGAAGTTCTTGTCGCCGCCGAACTCACCGGCATGCTCTCGTGCCCATGCCACCGCGGTCTTGACATCTTCAAGGTGTGCCGGCCACCGACTCTGCGGAGCGACGCGGTAGTCGATGGACAGACAGACCCATCCCTGCGCGGCGAGATGCGACATCAGCGCGTAACCCTGCATACGCCGACTGCCGTGTACCCATCCGCCGCCGGGTACGAAAACGAGTACCGGCGCGGGTCCATTCGGGACGTGCCTGGGGCGCCAGACGTCGAGCACCTGCGAGGGCAGATGGCCATACTGCACGGTGGTCCTCGAGACGGCACGACAATGGGTGGACGCCCTCAACAGGGGCGGGAGGTGGTCGGTTCCAGGCAGTTGGACCGCTAGGTCTGGAGCCGGCACGAAGCCCTTGAGAGCGGCATGTATCGAGCTTTTGGTCATATCGCGTTCTTGCCGACGAATGTGGGAGTTGCGAGGCTCGAGACGCCGGCGTGCGGCGGCTGCGAAATCGTCCACATATTGCCGACCCCACACGCTCATAGCTGCTAGGGATCCGGCCTGTTGCATGTAGCGTCCGACCAGAGGTAGTGACCCAGCGGCAGTGCTGGTAGCCAGCAGAAGATCTGATGGACCTGCTTGCATCAGCCACCGTATCCGAGAGCACGGAGTCGATCGGCGTGTGCTGGCTCCTGCGCCTGCGGTCATGGCTTGAACAGTACGCTCTGCAGTCAGCGCGGGTGGTAAATCGCCGCTACGGCAATAATTTTGAGCGCCTATTGCCGCTGACACACCCATGATTCAGCCCTAAGCCCACCGATCTCTGTCGATTTGTCGCGGCGATGAGCCAGATCGGTTCGGACCACTTCATTACGCCGTCGTACTCATTCCGCGAAAGCGATCACACCTCGGATGTTCTTGCCGGCACGTAGATCTCTCATGGCTTCGTTGATGTCGTCGAGCTTGTACTTTTGCGTCACGAGCTCATCGAGCTTCAGTGTGCCCGCTTCGTACATCGACAACAGGCGGGGCATCGCTTCGCGGGGATTCATCGACCCGTACAGCACGCCCTTGAGCGTCTTGCATGAGCTGACCATGTCACCCATGACCAGCGGCACCATCATGTCGGTCACCTTTCCCATGCCGGTGAGCACGCACGTGCCGCCCTTTCGAAGCAGCATCATCGCCACCAGAATGAGATCCGGAGGCACCACGCCGGGTGTTAGGACGACTCGGTCCGCCATGACACCCCAGGTGATGTCCTTGACCAGATCCACCGCCGCGCCCGCGTCGATAGCGGTGTGCGTGGCGCCGAACGAAGGTGCGACTTCGCGTTTGAACTCGTTCGGATCCACTGCGACAATGTGTTTCGCACCCGCGGCCCTGGCCCCTTGGACGGCGTTCATTCCGATGCCGCCGACTCCGATCACGACGACTGTGTCGCCGACCTCTGTGCCGGCGGCTACCGATCCCGAACCGAAACCTGTTGTGACGCCGCAAGACACCAGCGATGCCGCCTCCAACGGTATCCAGTCGTTGATCTTCACCAGCGACCGTTCAGAGGCGACGACATACTCGGAGAACGTGCCGACCTGCATCATCGCCATGAGATCTTCGTCGCCGAGATGACGCCTGCGCGTGTGGTCGGTCGTCATCTCCTTGCTGTAGATGTCGGCGCCGACGTCGCAGAGATAGGTCTGTCCTGTGACGCAGAAACGACAACTTCCGCACGCGGGGAAGAACGAGATCGCCACGTGATCACCGGGTTTGAGGGCCGTAACGCCGGGTCCGACCTCCTCGACGACCCCCGAGCCTTCGTGACCGCCGAGCATGGGGAACCACTCGGGCACCGGCACACCGGCCGCCCGCATCAGCTCTTCCATATCCTTGCTCGGCACACTGTCTCCGGTGTAGAAATGCTCGTCGGAATGGCACACACCGGCGTACGCCATCTTGACCAGCACCTCGCCGGCGTGCGGCGGGTCGAGTTCGACTTCGGTGACTTCCCAGTCCACGCCGACACCGCGCAGCACTGCCGCCTTCGATTTCATGAGTCTCCTTCGATCCGGCTACGTTGCCGGCCATCCCACGGTTTTGGTTTCGGTGAAGATCTCCAGACCTTCGATGCCACACT
>Ga0075364_10000511_pt1 | contig 19734 bp, 19 predicted proteins | sample EndMetdeltDD1764_FD_71517 | JGI IMG/M metagenome (GOLD analysis project Ga0075364, IMG submission 71517) | Populus endosphere microbial communities from Tennessee, USA - Endosphere MetaG P. deltoides DD176-4 | ecosystem: Host-associated > Plants > Roots > Endosphere | place: USA: Tennessee...
GCTATCCAGCGAGCTGATGTTCTTTGCTGGACTGTTCGCGATGTACTTCACCGCGCGTGCCCAGGCAGGCGGTGACTGGCCCCCACACCCCACCGAACTGAACCTGGTTCAGGCGGTCCCAGTGACACTGGTGCTGATCGCGTCGTCGTTCACCTGCCAGATGGGCGTGTTCGCCGCCGAACGCGGCGACGTGTTCGGGCTGCGGCGCTGGTACTTCGTGACGTTCCTGATGGGCTTGTTCTTCGTGCTCGGCCAGGGCTACGAATACATCCACCTGGTTTCGCACGGCACCACCATCCCCGGCAGCGCGTACGGCTCGGTGTTCTACCTCGCCACCGGATTCCACGGCCTGCACGTCATCGGTGGTCTGGTCGCTTTCATCTTCCTGCTCGCCCGCACCACGATGAGCAAGTTCACCCCGGCGCAGGCCACCGCGGCGATCGTCGTCTCGTACTACTGGCACTTTGTCGACATCGTGTGGATTGCGTTGTTCGCCACGATCTACTTCGTCCGATGAGAAGGAGTTCGATGACCGACAAGTCCCGCCGTCGGCTGCGCCGGCGCCTGTCGGCAGCGGTGCTGCTGCTGATCGGACTGGCAGTCGCGGGTGGCCTTGCGGCAACCCTCACGCCTACGCCGCAGGTGGCTGTCGCCGACGAGTCGGCCTCGGCGCTGCTGCGTACGGGCAAGCAGTTGTTCGACACCTCGTGCGTGACCTGCCACGGCGCCAACCTGCAGGGCGTGCCCGACCGCGGGCCCAGCCTGATCGGCGTCGGCGAGGCCGCCGTGTACTTCCAGGTGTCCACCGGCCGGATGCCCGCGATGCGCGGCGAGGCGCAGGCCCCGCGCAAGGACCCGATCTTCGACGAGTCCCAGATCGACGCGCTCGGCGCGTACGTGCAGGCCAACGGCGGCGGCCCGGTCGTCCCCCGCGACGACAACGGCCAGATCGCGCAGCACTCCCTGCTCGGTTCGGACGTGGCCCGCGGCGGTGACCTGTTCCGGCTCAACTGCGCCTCGTGCCACAACTTCACCGGCAAGGGCGGCGCGCTGTCGTCGGGCAAGTACGCGCCCGACCTCTCAGAGGCCGAGCCCGCGCAGATCTACACCGCGATGCTGACCGGTCCGCAGAACATGCCGAAGTTCTCCGACCGGCAGCTCTCCCCTGAGGAGAAGAAGGACATCGTTGCCTATGTCCGGATGGCGACAGAGGCGCCCGACCCCGGCGGCTATGGCCTTGGCGGCTTCGGACCGTCGTCCGAGGGCATGGCGATGTGGATTATCGGCATCGTCGCGGTCATCGGCGCGGCGCTGTGGATCGGAGCCCGAGCATGAGTGACGAAGTGAAGGACGCGCCGACCGACGAACAGCTCGCGCAGATGTCGCGCGAGGAGCTGGTCGAGCTTGGCGGCAAGATCGACGGCGTCGACACCGTCTTCAAGGACGAGCGCTGGCCGGTTCCCGGCACCAAGGCCGAGAAGCGCGCCGAACGCACGGTGGCGTATTGGCTTCTGCTTGGCGGTGTTTCGGGTCTGGCACTGCTGGTGATCTTCTTGTTCTGGCCGTGGGAGTACAAGGGCGGCGAGACGCAGGGACACTTCTGGTACGACCTGGCCACACCGCTCTACGGATTGACGTTCGGACTGTCGATTCTGGCGATCGGCATCGGCGCGGTGCTGTTCCAGAAGAAGTTCATCCCCGAGGAGATCTCGATCCAGGAGCGCCATGACGGCAGCTCCCCCGAGATCCACCGGAAGACCATCGTGGCCAACCTCTCCGATGCGCTGGAGGGCTCGACCCTCAAGCGGCGCAAGCTGATTGGCCTGTCGTTGGGTATCGGTCTCGGTGCGTTCGGCCTCGGCACGCTTATCGCATTCGTCGGCGGCCTGATCAAGAACCCCTGGAAGCCGGTCGTTCCGACGGCCGAGGGCAACAAGGCCGTGCTGTGGACGTCTGGCTGGACACCCCGATTCAAGGGCGAAACCGTCTACATGGCCCGCGCCACCGGACTGCCCGGCGAGTCGCCGTTCGTCAAGATGCGCCCGGAGGACCTCGACGCCGGCGGCATGGAGACGGTGTTCCCGTGGCGCGAATCCGACGGTGACGGCACCACCGTCGAATCCCACGAGCGGCTCAGCGAGATCGCGATGGGTGTTCGCAACCCGGTGATGTTGATCCGCATCCGGCCGGTGGACATGCAAAGGGTGGTCAAGCGCAAGGGCCAGGAGAGCTTCAACTTCGGCGAGTTCTTCGCATTCACCAAGGTGTGCTCGCATTTGGGTTGCCCCTCTTCGCTTTACGAGCAACAGAGCTATCGCATCCTCTGCCCCTGCCACCAGTCGCAATTCGATGCCTTGCACTTTGCGAAACCCATATTCGGTCCAGCTGCGCGTGCTTTGGCGCAGCTGCCCATCACCATTGATCAAGACGGGTACCTGGTCGCCAACGGTGACTTCATCGAACCCGTCGGACCGGCATTCTGGGAGCGGCGATCATGAGTCCAACACTGCCAAAACCGAATCTGGCTGAAATCGCAGCGGCACAAGGCGATGCGATCGATTCGCGGTATCACCCGTCGGCGGCGGTGCGCCGGCAGCTGAACAAGGTGTTCCCGACCCACTGGTCGTTCCTGCTTGGCGAGATCGCGCTGTATTCATTCATCGTCCTGCTGCTCACCGGCGTGTACCTGACGCTGTTCTTCGACCCGTCGATGGCCGAGGTCACCTACAACGGCGTCTATCAGCCGCTGCGCGGTGTCGAGATGTCCAAGGCCTTCGCGTCCACACTGGACATCAGCTTCGAGGTGCGCGGCGGGCTGTTCGTCCGCCAGGTCCACCACTGGGCGGCGCTGATGTTCTCCGCAGCGATCATGGTGCACTTGGCGCGCATCTTCTTCACAGGCGCGTTCCGCCGTCCCCGCGAAGCGAACTGGGTGATCGGCTCGTTGTTGCTGATCTTGTCGATGTTCGAGGGCTACTTCGGCTACTCGCTGCCCGACGACCTGCTGTCCGGTATCGGCCTTCGCGCCGCGCTGTCCTCGATCACAATGGGCATCCCCCTGGTCGGCACCTGGATGCACTGGGCGCTGTTCGGTGGCGATTTCCCGTGCGGCGGGCTCGGCTACCAATGTTCACAGGACGGCTACATGTTGCCGCGCATGTACGCGCTGCACATCTTGCTGATCCCGGGAATCATCCTGGCGCTCATCGGTATTCACCTTGCGCTGGTGTGGTTCCAGAAGCACACCCAGTTCCCCGGCCCCGGTCGCACCGAGAAGAACGTCGTCGGCGTGCGCGTCATGCCGGTGTTCGCCGTCAAGTCCGGCGCCTTCTTCGCGATGACCACCGGCATCCTCGGACTGATGGGCGGTCTGCTGCAGATCAACCCGATCTGGCAATTGGGTCCGTACAAGCCGTCGCAGGTGTCGGCGGGCAGCCAGCCTGACTTCTACATGATGTGGACCGAGGGCCTGGCCCGTATCTGGCCGGCATGGGAGTTCTACCCGTTCGGCCACACCATTCCCGCTGTGGTGTGGGTTGCGGTTGGGATGGGCCTCGTGTTCACCCTGCTGATCGTCTACCCGTGGATCGAAAAGAAGCTGACGGGCGACTATGCGCACCACAACCTGTTGCAGCGGCCACGAGATGTGCCGGTGCGCACCGCAATTGGCGCGATGGCAATCGCCTTCTACATGGTGCTCACGCTGGCCGCGATGAACGACATCATCGCCTGGAAGTTCCATATCTCGCTGAACGCGACGACGTGGATCGCGCGCATCGGCATGGTGGTACTGCCTGCGATCGTCTACTACATCACCTACCGGTGGTGCGTCGGCCTTCAGCGCAGCGACCGTGCGGTGCTCGAGCACGGCATCGAGACAGGCATCATCAAGCGGCTGCCGCACGGCGCCTACATCGAGCTGCACCAGCCGCTCGGACCGGTCGATGAGCACGGTCATCCGATTCCGCTGGAGTACCAGGGCGCAGCGGTGCCCAAGCGGATGAACAAGCTCGGCTCCGCGGGCGCACCGGGCTCCGGTAGCTTCCTGATCGCCGATCCGCTGTCCGAGAACGAGGCGCTGACGGAAGCCGCGCATGCCTCGGAACACAAGGCGCTCACCGCATTGCGCGAACACCAGGACGGCAACGGTTCGTCGAACGGCGAGACGAACGGGCACCACTGACCGCTTGGCCGCCCACCGGGCCTCACGCGCTGAACGGCTACAACAATGCGCGTAGCTGGCGCAGGTAGACCCATGGGATCGCGGACATCGCAACCGTGACGAGTCCGGCAAGGACGTAGAAAACCCACGCCGCCGTGTTGTTGTCGACGGCCATCAAGTAGGTCGCCACACCGATCGCGATCATCGCGACACCCATGGCGACCGCGATGACCACGGCGCACCGCAGCCACAGCTGGTCCACCGCCGTCATCAACGGGCTCGGCGGCGGGCTGATGGCCTCACGTGTCGCGTAGCCGGGGCCGGTAGGCCCTCTGCGTGTCGCCGCCGTGGGTGGCACTCGCAATTTCTCGGTGGGCGGTTCGGCTCCCCGAACCGGCTGCGGCTGCCCAGCCACGGCCCGAACGGGCGTTGCGCGCGGCGGTGATTCCTCCAGAGCTGCGCGGCGTGCCCTCAGCAGTAGCGGCACCGCGCCGACGATCACCGCCGCAGAGATGGCGATCACGGCGTACAGCAGCCACGGCGTCTCGGACTCGCCCGTGGACTGCGCGTGCCCGGTTCCCAGGTCGACGAGGGCCACCGTCGCCGCGACACCTGCGCCAAGCGCGGCCAGCCAGACCGCCGCGCATGCGCCGAGCAGGATGCGGTCGGTGCGGTCGAATTCGCCGGTGTCCATGGTGTCGGGCATCAGCAGCTAGTCTGCGCGGCGTTGTTGGCGTTCGACGAGAGCACCGTGCCGTCGCTGGTTGTGATCGAGCAGTTGAGCCTGCTGACCAGGAACAAACTCGAGGCCTGCACTGAGCCGACCTCTGACTGCGAGATCGGCGTTACAGTCAGCGACCACGGGATGTAGACGTTGCGCTGGGTGCGGCTGCGGCCCGACGCGTCGATGTAGGTGACGGTGATGATGTCACCAGGGGCCTTGGTGCCGGTCACCGAGTACGTGACCTGCCTCGGGCCCGACCGGGTCGTCGTCGGTGGCGGCGGAGGCGGCGGTGCTTCGGTGGCCGGCGGCGGAGGCGGCGGCGCCTCGGTGGTGGCCGGCGGCGGAGGCGGCGGCGGCTCCTGCGTCACCGTCACGGTCTCCGGCGGTGGAGGCGGCGGCTCCGAGGTGGGCGGAGGCGGCGGCGGGGTCGTTGTGGTGATCTCGTCCTGCACCGGTGGCGCGGTGGTGGTGCTGGTCGCCGGCGTGGCGAGGTTGTCGGTGTCGGTGCGGGTGACCAACACCGATACGGACGCAACGAGCGCGACAGCGGCGATGATGGCCGCCACGCCGACTATCCACGGCCAGCGCGGCGGTGTCTGCTGGTCGACTGATTCGGCGCCGGCTTCGTAGCTGTCGTAGTCGTAGAGCGACGCGTCGGCAGGCACGTATGGACCGCTGGTGAACTGTTCGGACTCCGGTGCGGAGTAGGCCTGCGAGTGGATATCCGTTTGACCGGTGTCGGGCGCACCCGACTCGGCTGCTGATCGTGTGGGCTGATCGGACGCGGGCGGGCTGCCCGGCTCCTGACCGCCGAACTCCGGCCCTTCTGGCCCTGGGGGATTCGGCCCGCTCATCTACGCCTATCCTTGTCGACTACTGCCTCGGCAACACTACCCAAAGCGACGGCGCTAGCGAATCTCACAGCGCGGGTTGCGGGCCAACTGTTGTCCCGATTGTGACCTTTGTGGGTCAGTGCTTCTCAGGACCGGTGTAGTACTCGAACACCAGGCCGGCGGCCGTCGCCAGCACGAAGCAGGCGCCCGCCGCGATCAGCCAGGGCAGCCACAGCGCGACGCCGACGGCCGTGACCGACGCCGACAGCGCGATGAACAGCGGCCACCAGCTGTGCGGGCTGTAGAAGCCCAGCTCACCCGCGCCGTCGCTGATCTCGGCGTCCTCGTAGTCCTCGGGACGGGTGTCGAGCCTGCGGGCGACGAACCGGAAGAAGGTGCCGGTGATCAGCGTCAGGCCTGACGTCATCACGAGCGCGGTGACGCCGGCCCACTCCACGCCGCCGTTCGCAAACATCGCGGTCAGCACGGCGTATACCACCGCCGACAGCACGAAGAACGCGGTCAGGAACTCGAACAGCCTGGCTTCGATGTGCATCTGGTGTTCCTACTTGCTCGCCTGGGGTGGCGCCCCGGCCTGCTCGCCGCGGCGGGTGTCGAACGGATGTGTGGTGACGGCCGTCGGCGGCTGGTTGATCGCCTGCAGCGCTTCGGCGTTGGTCTTGCCTGCCATCCGCTGCTGCAGATACGCCTTGAAGTCGTTGGGCTCCACCACCCGAACCTCGAAGTTCATCATCGAGTGGTAGGTGCCGCACATCTCCGCGCATCGGCCGACGAACGCGCCGGTCTTGTTGATCTCGGTGATCTGGAAGATGTTGTCGGAGTGGTTGGCCTTCGGATCGGGCATCACGTCGCGCTTGAACAGGAACTCCGGCACCCAGAACGCGTGGATGACGTCGGCGGAGGCGATCTGGAACTCGATGCGCTTGCCGGTGGGCAGCACCAGAATCGGAATCTCGGTGGAGCTGCCCAAGGTCTCGACCTTGTCGAAGTTCAGGTAACGCCGGTCCTCGGGGTTGAGGCCGCGGACCGCTCCGACCAACTCCTCGCCGTGTTTGTCCACGCCTTCCGGCTTGGACTCCATCGCAGCTTTGCGCTCGGGGTCGGCGCCGTCGTAGCTGAACGTGCCGTCGGTGAAGTTGATCTTCTGGTAGCCGAACTTCCAGTTCCACTGGAAGGCCGTGACGTCGATGACGACCTCGGGATTGGGGTCCTTGTGCAGCACCTTTTCCTGCACCACCACGGTGAAGTAGAACAGCACCGAAATGATCAGGAACGGCACCACGGTGAGCACCAGCTCGAGGGGCATGTTGTAGCCGAACTGGCGCGGCAGCTCGGTGTCGCCCTTCTTGTGCCGGTGAAACGCCGATGCCCAGAAGATCAGGCCCCACACGATCACACCCACCACCAGCGAGGCGATAAGCGATCCGATCCAGAGTTCCCGGTTCAGGTGAGCCTCGGGCGTGATGCCCTCAGGCCAGCCAAGGCCAAGCACCTCAGACCAGCTACACCCGCTGAGCAGCAACGCTGTGCCACCCAGGATGACCGACAACGCAACCACCCGTAGCCCGCGAGGTGTCACGTTGGAGCCTCCTACGAAGTCGGTGGACCGCCGCGCGGTCAACGGCTGCGGTGAATACTACGCAGCGTAGACCACGGCCGGGTGCCGGTCTCGACACGCCTCACCTATTAGGCATACTGGCGCGGTGTGCGGACTGCTGGCCCTGATTACCGACCCGTCCGCTGACGTATCCCCCGACCTCATCGACGCCGTTTCGGGGGCCTCACACCTGATGCGTCACCGCGGTCCCGACGAGCCGGGTACCTGGTCCGACGACCATGTCGTGCTGGGTTTCAACCGACTGTCCATCATCGATATCGCGCACAGCCATCAGCCGTTGCGCTGGGGCCCGCCCGAGTCGCCGGACCGCTACGTGCTGGTGTTCAACGGCGAGATCTACAACTACCTGGAATTGCGTGAAGTACTGCGCTCCGATTTCGGCGCGGTGTTCGCCACCGACGGCGACGGTGAGGCCATCATCGCCGCCTATCACCACTGGGGCACCGATGCGCTGACCCGACTGCGCGGCATGTTCGCGTTCGCGCTGTGGGACACCGTGGAGAAGGAACTGTTCTGCGCGCGTGACCCTTTCGGCATCAAGCCGTTGTTCATGGCGACCGGGTCGGGCGGGACGGCGGTCGGCAGCGAGAAGAAGTGCCTGCTGGACCTGGCCGGCGCCCTCGGCATCGATCTCGGCATCGACGATCGCGCCGTACAGCACTACACGGTGTTGCAATACGTGCCGGAACCGGAAACGCTGCACCGCGGCATCCGGCGGCTGGAATCGGGCAGCTACGCGCGCGTGCGGCCGGGTAAACCGCCCGAGGTGACCCGTTACTTCACGCCTCGGTTCGCGGCCAACCCCTTCACCACTGGCAGTGAGCAGAGCCGCTACGACGAGATCACCGCGGTGCTCGAGGATTCGGTCGCCAAGCACATGCGCGCCGACGTGACGGTCGGCGCCTTCCTGTCCGGCGGTATCGACTCCACCGCGATCGCCGCCCTGGCGATGCGGCACAACCCACGTCTGATCACCTTCACCACCGGCTTCGAACGGGAAGGCTTCTCCGAGGTCGACGTCGCCGTCGCGTCGGCCGAGGCGATCGGCGCGCGGCACGTGACGAAGGTGGTCAGCCAGGCCGAGTTCGTCGCGGCCCTACCCGAAATCGTCTGGTATCTCGACGAACCCGTCGCCGACCCGGCGCTGGTGCCGCTGTTCTTCATCGCCCGCGAGGCCCGCAAGCACGTCAAGGTGGTGCTGTCCGGCGAGGGTGCAGACGAGCTGTTCGGCGGATACACGATCTACCGAGAACCGTTGTCGCTGCGGCCTTTCGACTATCTCCCTCGCCCGGTTCGGCGATCACTTGGCAAGGCCTCCAAGCCTCTTCCCGATGGCATGCGCGGCAAGAGCCTGCTGCACCGCGGCTCGCTAACGCTCGAAGAGCGGTACTACGGCAACGCACGCAGCTTCTCCGACGCGCAGCTGCGGGCGGTGCTGCCGGGCTTCCGTGAGGAGTGGACCCACACAGACGTGACCGCGCAGGTGTATGCCACTTCCGGCGGCTGGGACCCGGTGGCGCGGATGCAACACATCGACCTGTTCACCTGGCTGCGGGGCGACATCCTGGTCAAGGCCGACAAGATGACGATGGCCAATTCGCTCGAACTGCGGGTGCCGTTTCTGGATCCCGAGGTGTTCGCGGTGGCGTCACGGCTGCCTGTCGATCAGAAGATCACCAGGGCCACCACCAAATTCGCGCTGCGCAAGGCTCTGGAACCGATCGTTCCCGCGCACGTGCTCAACCGCCCGAAGCTGGGCTTTCCGGTGCCGATCCGGCACTGGCTGCGGGCCGGCGAATTGATGGACTGGGCGTACGCGACGATCGCCGCCTCACAGGCAGGCGACCTCGTGGATCTTGCCGCGGTACGAGCGATGCTCGACGAACACCGCAGCGGCACAAGCGATCACAGCCGCAGGCTGTGGACGGTGCTGATCTTCATGCTGTGGCACGCGATCTTCGTCGAGCACAGCGTCACACCGCACATCAGCGAGCCGACGTACCCCGTGCAGCTCTAGAGGGCTGCACCGATCTCCGCACCGGCGTCCGCCCCGTAGGCGTCGGACAGCCGCTTGACGGCGGCATCCTTGTCCCAGGTCCACTCCTGCGGACCTGGCGCCTCCAGCACCAGCGTGGCGACCATCGACGCGAGCTGCGCCGACCGCTCGAGGCTCAACCCGGCGCTGCGGCCGGTCAGGAAGCCGGCGCGGAACGCGTCGCCGATTCCGGTCGGGTCGTCCTTGTGGGTTTCAGGCACGACGTCGACGTGGACGAATGTGCCGTCGCCGACGATATCGACGCCCTTCTCCCCCAGTGTGGTCACACGCAGCTGGATCTGGCTCATCACCTGCGCCTCGGACCAGCCGGACTTCTGCAGCAGCAGGTCCCATTCGTAGTCGTTGGTGAACAGATAAGTGGCGCCGTCGATCAGCTTGCGGATCTCCTCGCCCGACAACCGGGCCAGCTGTTGGCTCGGGTCGGCGGCGAAGGCCAGGCCCAGCTTGCGGCACTCCTCGGTGTGCAGGAACATCGCGTCGGGGTCGTTCGCTCCGACGATCACGAGATCAGTTGTGCCCGTTCGCGATACAACGTCAGCGAGCTTGATGTTACGGGCCTCCGACATCGCGCCGGGGTAGAACGACGCGATCTGGGCCATCGCCTCGTCGGTGGTGCAGACGAATCGCGCGGTGTACGCCGAATCGGAAATGAGGACGCTTTCACAGTCGACGCCGTGTGCGGTGAGCCACTGCCGGTAATCGTCGAAGTCCTTGCCCGCGGCGCCGACGATCGCTACGTCGCCGCCGAGCACGCCGATCGCGAACGCCATGTTGCCCGCGACTCCGCCACGGTGGATGACCAGATCGTCGACGAGAAAGCTCAACGACACTTTTTGCAGGTGATCGGCCAGGAGTTGCTCGGAAAACCGGCCTGGAAAACGCATGAGATGGTCGGTCGCAATCGATCCGGTCACCGCAATGGTCACGAAACATCACCCTTCATTTGTTAACCCGTCTAAATAATCCTACCCAGGGGCACCTGTCGGCGGTGCGCTAACCTGCCTACAAGTGCCCGCCCGGTCACTGTAGACAGGCGAATTCATCGTCACACCTCGGGGGAGCAAATATATGACGGGTCCGTACCCGCCCGAATACGGCGCTGGACCGGTCGGCCCGCAAATGTATGCGGCGCAGCCTTATCCGGAGAATATGCCGTCGCCCTATCCGTCAATGCTTCCCCCGCCGATGCAGTATCCGAAACGGCGATGGTGGCCGCCCGTCGCCGCGGTGGCATTGGCCCTCGCCGTGGTCGCAGCACTAGTCACCGCAATTGTTTTGGCGGCGCGCGACGACCATGCGTCGACTCAGAGCGCGCTGTCCGACGCATCGGCCAAGGCCGCCATTCAGGAGTATCTGGACGCGCTGTCGCAGGGTGACGACCAAACCGTTGCGCGTCACACCCTGTGCGGGCTGTTCGACTCGGTCAAGGAGCACCGCTCCGACCTCGCGCTGGCGGCTCTGAGCAGCGATGCGTTCCGGAAGCAGTACAGCCGCGTCGAAGTGACGTCGATCGACAAGATGGTGCTCTGGTCGCCGAATCAGGCGCAGGTGCTTTTCACGATGCGGGTGGCTCCGGCGACCGGGTCGACGCGTGACCAGCCGCCAAAACGCGAAGAGCAGGCCATCGCCCAGCTGCTGTCCCAGGACAACGAAATCCTGGTGTGCTCGTACCTGCCGAGGACGGCCGGTCAGTACTGAATCAGTTGAACGAGTCGCCGCAGGCGCAGGATCCGGTGGCGTTCGGGTTGTCGATGGTAAAGCCCTGCTTCTCGATGGTGTCGACGAAATCGATCGTGGCGCCCTGGATGTACGGGGCGCTCATCCGGTCGACAGTCAGCTTCACGCCGCCGAACTCCGAAATCAGGTCGCCGTCCAGCGACCGGTCGTCGAAGAACAGGTTGTAGCGCAGGCCGGCGCACCCGCCCGGTTGGACGGCGATGCGCAGCGCCAGGTCGTCACGGCCCTCCTGATCCAGCAGCGCCTTCGCCTTGGCGGCCGCGGCGTCCGTCAGGGTTGCGCCGTGGGTGGCGGTGCTGGTCGCCGACTCGTCCTGAACAGTCATTGCTTCTCCCCTGTGCATGTTCGTGGGTAGACCGTTGGGTCCACACCGTCAACGGTACCTTGTTGCGGCCCTATTCCCGACTTATCCCCAGGTCGCCGCCGTCACTTTGGCCAATTCTTCCAGCTGGTTTGCCGCATCCTCAATGGCCAGCGCAACGGAGCCGGCGTGGTCGGTGATGGAGAAGGCCGCCGCAATGCCCGCGTCTCGCAGCGTGGCTTCGTCGAGAGTGACCTGGCCTGCGAGAACCAATACCGGTATCCGTCGTGAGCTTGCGCCCGCCGCCAGCGCGCTGACGACTTTGCCGTGCAATGACTGGTCGTCGAACCGGCCCTCGCCGGTGATGACGAGCTCGGCGGCGGCGACGTCGTCGGCGAGCCGGGTGTGCTCGGCGATGATCGCGGCGCCCGATTCGCGGCGGCCGCCAAGGGCCAGCAGCCCCGCGCCGATGCCTCCCGCGGCGCCTGCACCCGGCTCGTCGCTGACCGCCCGGCCCGCTGCCGCGTTCAATTCCACCGCCCAGTCGCTCAGCCGCCGTTCCAGGACGCGCACGGTTTCGGGGTCGGCCCCCTTCTGCGGCCCGAACACGGTGGCCGCGCCCATCGGTCCGAGCAGCGGATGCTCGACGTCGGTGGCGGCGATGAGCTCGACACCCGCCAGCAGCTTGCGGCCCGCCTCCAAGCCGCCGAGCTCCTCGACCATGCCCCGGCCGCCGTCGGTGCAGGCGCTGCCGCCGAGCCCGACCACGATCCGCCCGGCGCCCGCCCGCACCGCGGCTGCGATCAGCTGTCCCACTCCCCGGCTGTGCGCGGCCAGCGCGGTCTGCACGGTGGGCGGGCCGCCCAGCAGGGCCAGCCCGCAGGCCTGCGCGCACTCGACGTAGGCGGTCGTGGGTGCGGCAGGGTCGAGCACCCACTGCGCGGACACCTCTTCGGTCAGCGGGCCACTCACCGGAAGGGTGTGGAGCTCACCGAGCCTGCCGGCCAGCACGCCGACGAAGCCGGGTCCACCGTCGGATTGCGGGGCAAGCGTCAACTCATCGTCGGGCCTGCCGCGGCGCCAGCCGTTCGCGATCGCATTGGCGGCCTCGACCGCCGTGAGGCTATCGCCGAAGCAGTCGGGGGCGATCAAAACCTGCACCACGGCAGACTATGGCCCTGATTGCGCAGGTGCATGCTGGGCTGACCGGTAGCGCAAGTAATCTGACAGGCGTGAAGCTGCTGGGCCGCAAGAAAGACAACTCGGGTTCGGACGACACGGCCGACTCGGCCGCGTCCGACGCCGAGGCCGGCCAGGAGCGCACCGGCACCACCGCCCCCAAGGGCAAGCCGACTCCGAAGCGCAGCGAGGCCGCCCGTAAGCGCGGCCCGGTCGCGCCCGCCCCGATGACCGCCGCCGAAGCGCGTCGGCGTCGCAAGGAGATCGGCGCGCCGAAGCTGAGCCGCGAGGAACGCAAGTCCGAGCGCCTCACGCGCCGTGCCGACATGTCGGAGCGCCGGGAAAAGATGATGGCCGGTGAGGACGCCTACCTGCTGCCCCGCGACAAGGGCCCGGTGCGCCGCTTCGTGCGTGACATCGTGGACTCGCGCCGAAACGTGCTCGGGCTGTTCATGCCTGCCGCGCTTGGTCTTATCTTCGTCATGCTGGCGATGCCCTCGCTCACCGTGCAGCGGCTGCTCTCCCCCGCCATGCTGGTCCTGGTGGTGATCATGGTGATCGACGGCTTCATCGTGGGCCGCAAGGCGAACCGGCTGGTGGACGAAAAGTTCCCGGACAACACCGAAAGTGGTTGGAAACTCGGCTTTTACGCCGCCAGCCGCGCCTCACAGCTGCGCCGTATGCGCGCGCCCCGGCCGCAGGTCAATCGCGGCGATAAGGTCGCCTGATCACCTGTGCGCACGCTGGTCCTCGGGGGTATCCGGTCGGGCAAGTCACAGTGGGCCGAGACGGCGATCGCCGAATCGACCGTCGCCGGGCAGCCGGTGCGCTACCTGGCCACCGGAGCGACGCCCGACGATGACGCCGACTGGTCGGCGCGGATCGCCGCACATCGGGCGCGCCGCCCATCACACTGGTCGACGCTCGAAACAGTAGACCTGCCAACGCAATTGCGATCCGAGGTCGCAACGCCGACGCTGGTTGACGACATCGGCGGCTGGCTGACCGCGGTGATGGACCACCGCGACGCCTGGACTACTGGGTCGGTGGCCGCCGACGTGGACGACCTGCTGGACGCGGTCGGCGCGTTTGGATCGCAACTGGCCCTCGTCAGCCCGGAGGTGGGGCTGACCGTGGTGCCGCAGACGGCATCCGGCCGTCGGTTCGCCGACGAGCTGGGCAACCTCAACCAGAGGTTGGCCGGCCTGTGCGACCGGGTGGTGTTGGTGGTCGCGGGACAGCCGTTGACTGTGAAGGAGCCCAGCCGCGCGGAGTCGCGACGGTGACGGACTTCGAATCGATCACCCCTCCCGATCCCGAAGTGGCTGCCGCGGCGCGGGCCCGTCAGGACCGGTTGACCAAGCCGGCCGGCTCGCTGGGCCGGCTGGAGGACCTGTCGGTGTGGGTGGCGTCATGCCAGGGGGTGTGCCCGCCGCGGCAGTTCGACCGGCCGCGAGTGGTGGTGTTCGCCGGTGACCACGGCGTCACCGCGGCCGGTGTATCGGCGTATCCGGCGGAGGTCACCGCACAGATGGTCGCCAACTTCGACGCGGGCGGCGCGGCGATCAACGTGCTCGCCGAGGCGGCGGGCGCAAGCGTGCGGGTGGTCGATATCGCGGTGGACACCGCGGAGCCGCTGTCGCCGTCGATCGGCGCCCACAAGGTGCGGCGCGGCAGCGGCAACATCGCTGTCGAAGACGCGCTGAGCGCCGACGAGGCAGCCGCCGCGATCGAGGCGGGCCGCCGGATCGCCGACGAGGAAGTCGATTCCGGCGCGGACCTGTTGATCGCAGGCGATATGGGGATCGGGAACACCACCGCCGCAACCACTTTGATCGCGGCCCTGACCGGGTCCGAACCGGTTGCCGTCGTCGGCAGGGGTACCGGCATCGACGATGCAGGCTGGGCACGCAAGACCGCCGCGATCCGGGACGCGCTGTATCGGGCCCGCGCGTTGTCCGCGGACCCGGTTGGGCTGCTGCGGGTTTGCGGCGGAGCGGACTTGGCGGCGATGGCGGGGTTCTGCGCTCAGGCCGCCGTACGAAGGACGCCGGTGCTGCTCGACGGCGTGGTGGTGACCGCCGCCGCGCTGGTGGCCGACAGGCTCGCGCCCGGTGCCCGGCAATGGTGGCAGGCGGGACACCGGTCCACCGAACCGGCCCATGCGCTCGCCCTGCGGCAGCTCGAACTGGAACCGATCGTCGACATGCGGATGCGGCTCGGCGAGGGCACCGGGGCAGCGGTCGCGTTGCCCATCGTGCGCGCGGCCGTTGCCACGCTGGCGTCCATGGCCACGTTCGACGAGGCGGGCGTCACCGCGTGATCCGCTCGGTCGCAGGCGCATTCGCGTTCGCGACCGTCCTTCCGGTGCGCGGCTCGGCCGGGGTGGGCCGCGGCGTCATCACCGCATTGCCTGTCGTCGGCGTCGCGCTCGGGGCACTGGCAGGTGCGGTGGTGTGGGCGTCGTCGTTGGCGTTCGGCGAGGGCAGTCCGCTTGGCGGTGCGCTCGCGGTTGCGGTACTGCTCATCGCCACCCGCGGCCTGCACATCGACGGGCTGTCCGACACCGCCGACGCACTGGGCTGTTACGGGCCGCCGGAGCGGGCGCTGCAGGTGATGCGCGACGGTTCGGCCGGCCCCTTCGGCGTGGCCGCGGTGGTGGTGGCCATCGTGGTGCAGGCGCTGGCATTCGCGGAACTGGGCGTCGTCGCGGTGATCGCCGCCGTGACGGCGGGCCGGGTGGCAGCGGTGGCGGCATGCTTGCGCTCTGTGCCTGCCGCGCAGGGCAGCTCGCTGGGTGCGCGCGCCGCGGGCACCCAGCCGGCGGTAGCGGTGCTGATGTGGGTCATCGCGGCCGCGGCGGTGGCGGTGCTGGCCGATCCGCGACCCTGGCAGGGCCCGCTTGCGGTTCTCGTCGCCCTCGTATGCGCCATCGCCCTGGTCGCGCATTGCGTCCGACGGTTCGGCGGAATCACCGGCGACGTGCTGGGCGCGGCGATCGAGGTGGCGACGACGGTGGCCGCCGTCGCGCTGGCGATCGGCTAGGACAGCCGCGCCATCCAGCCATGGGTGTCGGCGAACGTGCCGCGCTGGATGCCGGTCAGCGTGTCCCGCAGGGCCATCGTGATCTCGCCAGGTCCGCCGTCGGCGATGGTGAACTCGCCGTCGCCGTGCTTGACGCGGGCGACCGGGGTGATGACCGCCGCAGTGCCGCACGCGAACACCTCGGTGATCTCGCCTGCCGCGACCTTCTTCTGCCACTCGTCGACGTCGATCTTGCGTTCCTCGACTGCGAATCCGGCATCAGTTGCCAACTGCAGCAAGGCATCTCGCGTGACTCCTGGCAGGATCGACCCGCTCAACTCGGGTGTGACCAGCCGGGCGGTGCCGCCGCTGCCGAACACGAAGAACAGGTTCATCCCGCCCATCTCTTCGACGTAGCGGCGTTCGGCGGCGTCCAGCCACACCACCTGATCGCAGTCGTTCTCGATGGCCTGGGCCTGCGCCAGCAGCGACGCGGCGTAATTGCCACCGAACTTGGCCGCCCCGGTGCCACCGGGGCAGGCACGCACATACTCGGTCGACAGCCACACGCTGACCGGCTTGATGCCACCCTTGAAATACGCTCCAACCGGCGAGGCGATGACCAGATAGCGGTATTCGTTTGCAGGCCGCACACCCAGCCCCGGCTCGGTGGCGAAGATGTAGGGCCGCAGATACAGCGATTCCTCGCCGCCGGCCGGTGGCACCCACGGCTCGTCGACGGCGATCAGCTGACGCAGCGACTCGATGAACACCTCTTCGGGCAGCTCAGGGATCGCCAGCCGGCGCGCCGAGGAGCGCAGCCGCCTGGCATTGGCCTCCGGCCGGAACGAGACGATGGAACCGTCCGCCCAGCGATAGGCCTTGAGCCCCTCGAACACCTCCTGGGCGTAGTGCAACACGATGGCCGAAGGGTCCAGCTCGATCGGTCCGTACGGCATCACCCGCGCGTTGTGCCAGCCCTTGCCGTCGAGGTAGTCGATCGAGACCATGTGATCGGTGTGGAATTGACCGAACGGCGGATCGTTCAGAATCGACGCCCGTACCTCATTGCTCACCGGGCTCGCATTGCGCTCAACCGTGAACTCGAGAGGGCCGTCAGTCATGCAGCGATTGTATATCCGCTCGCTACCGGGTTTTTGCCTCGATGAACGGCGGTTTGACGACTTCACATTCGATGCCCCGGCCGCGGACGTCCACGCAGACCGTTTGGCCGTCGGCGATGTCTTTATCGGTGTCGATCAGCGCAAGCGCGATGCCGACTTTCAATGTCGGGGAAAAGGTTCCCGATGTCGTCACACCGATCTGCGTATCGCCGTCGAGCACCGCGAGGTCGGGCCGCAGCACCCCGCGACCGACCGCCCGCAGCCCGCGCAGCACCCGCTTCGGGCCTGCCTCCTTCTCCGCCAGTAGCGGGTCGCGTCCCCAGAACGCGTCCTTCTTCCATCCGATCGCCCACCCACAACGCGCCTGCAGTGGCGAGATGTCCAGTGACAGTTCATGGCCGTGCAGCGGATAACCCATTTCGGTGCGCAGCGTGTCGCGGGCTCCCAGCCCGGCCAGCTCACCGCCTGCACTGCCGACGACGTCGACGAGTGCGTCAAAAACCACGTCGGCCCGATCCCACGTCGGCAGCAGTTCGTAGCCGTGTTCGCCGGTGTAGCCGGTGCGGCACACCCGCACATCGACACCGCCGAATTCGGCGTCGGCATACCCCATGTAGTCCATGTCGGTCGGTAGGCCCAAAGCGCCGACGACTTCGGTCGATTTCGGTCCCTGCACGGCGAGTACTGCGTACGAGCGATGTTCGTCGGTGATCGTCAGGCCCGCGGGTGCACGCTCCTGTAACGCCGCGACCACGGCGGGTGTGTTGGCGGCGTTGGGCACAAGGAAGATCTCGTCGTCGGAGACGTAGTAGGCGATCAGGTCGTCGATCACGCCACCGGAATCGGTGCAGCACAACGTGTATTGCGCCTTACCCGGTCCGATACGGCGTAGGTCGTTGGTCAGCGCGGAGTTCACGTATGCCGCCGCGCCGGGGCCCCGCACCAGCGCCTTGCCGAGGTGGCTGACGTCGAACAGGCCGACGGCGGTGCGCGTCGCGGTGTGCTCAGTCACTGTGCCCGCGTACGAGACCGGCATCAGCCAACCGGAGAATTCGGCGAAACTCGCGCCGAGTTGACGATGGCGTTGTTCGAGGGGGCCATGAAGGACTTCGCTCGCCTCAGTTTCGCTCACGGGAATCAACCCTAATCTGGCCGTTGACGCTGGCAGACTCGGGTGGTGGTCGATTTCGATGCGCTGGAAGCCGCGGGGATCGCCAATGCGCGCGGACGGGGCGGCCTGATCGACTACCTGGACAAGCTCGGCTTCACGGCCGACGAGATGGTCGAGGCCGAGCGGGCCGGACGCCTGTTCGGGCTCGCGGGTGACGCCCTGCAGCGGTCGGGCCGCCCGATCTACAGCCTGCGGACGGCCGCCGACGTGCTCGGCACGCCTGTCGACGAAATCGCAACCGCATGGGCCGTGCTGGGCCTGACCGTCGCCGGCCCCGACGAGGTCGCCCTGAGCCAAGCCGATGTCGACGGCCTGGCGACCTGGGTCGCGATGAAGAAGGTCATGAGCGATGACGGCGCGTTCGGCTTTCTGCGGGTCCTCGGCGCGGCCATGGCGAGACTGGCGGAAGCCGAGTCGGCGGTTGTTCGCGCACGCTCGCCCGATCTCCAGATGAATCACAGCCACGACGAACTCATCACCGCGCAGGCGTACCGCTCGGTGGCGGAGTTCGTTCCCCGCATCGGAGCGTTGATCGACGCTGTTCACCGGCATCACTTGAGCAGCGCCCGAACCCACTTCGAGGGCGTCATCCGTGATACGTCGGAGAGCGTGGTGTGCGGCATCGGTTTCGCGGATCTGTCGGGATTCACCGCTCTGACACAGCTACTCACACCCGCGGAGTTGTCGATGCTGCTCAATGAGTTCAGCGCCACCGTCAGCGATGTGGTGCACGCCGACGGCGGACGGGTGGTGAAGTTCATCGGCGACGAGGTGATGTGGGTGAGTGCGACGCCGGAACTACTGGCCAAGGCCGCGGTGGATCTCGTCGATCACCCGAAGGCACACGAGGCGCAGATGCAGGTCCGCGCCGGTCTGGACTACGGCACGGTGCTGGCCGTAGGCGGCGACTACTTCGGCAACGCGGTGAACCTGGCGGCGCGGCTCGTCGCCGCCGCCGAACCCGGCCAGATCCTCGCCACCGCGGCCGTCCGCGACGAACTGCCCGAATGGCCCGCCGTCGTTCAGGATCCGTTGACGCTCAAGGGTTTCGATGATCCGGTGACGGCCTACGACCTGCATGGTGGCCGCTGACGACTAGGGTGGACGCTCGTGAGCACCGCAAACGCCGGCTACCAGGCCCCCACCGTCACCGTCGCCTCGTCGCTGCCTAAACGAGCCGGCGACGCCGTGTTGATCGTCCCCGTGGTCAGCGGGCAGGACGACGACGCGACGGCGACCGTTGTCGCCAACCCATTCCTCGACGCCGAGGCCACCGGCGAGATCGACGTCGCTCTGCAGGCGCTGGGCGCGAAGGGCGGCACCGACCAGGTCACTCGGGTCGTCGCACCCTCGCTGCCGGTGGGCAGCGTTCTTGCTGTCGGGCTGGGCAAGGACCGTGACGAGTGGCCCGCCGACGTCATCCGCCGCGCGGCGGGGGTGGCCGCCCGATCGCTCAACGGCACCGAGGCCGTGATCACCACACTGTCGGGCCTCGACCTGAGCGCGGCGATCGAGGGGTTGATCCTCGGCGCCTACCGGTTCAGCGACTTCCGCAGCTCCAAGACCGCCCCAAAGGACGCGGGTCTGCGCAAGGTCACGGCGCTGGCGGCCGACACCAAGGCCAAGACAAAACAGGCCGCCGAACGGGCGGTGGCGATCGCGACCGCGGTGGCCACCGCGCGTGATCTGGTCAACACCCCGCCGAGTCACCTGTTTCCAGCCGAATTCGCCAAGCGCGCAAAGGCTTTGGGCGAAGCGGCGGGACTCGAGGTCGAGGTGCTCGA
>Ga0075364_10000512_pt1 | contig 19720 bp, 20 predicted proteins | sample EndMetdeltDD1764_FD_71517 | JGI IMG/M metagenome (GOLD analysis project Ga0075364, IMG submission 71517) | Populus endosphere microbial communities from Tennessee, USA - Endosphere MetaG P. deltoides DD176-4 | ecosystem: Host-associated > Plants > Roots > Endosphere | place: USA: Tennessee...
TGCCGGCAACGAGATGAGCATCGAAGCCAAGGCGTCACCGACGCTTGCCGATGCCGACGCGGAAGCCTTTGCTGCCGAAGCCATCGATGAACTCGTCGCCTGCCATATCCCGTTTCTGGTGGCGGGCACGTTTGCGGTCAGCGCCTATACCGGCATTTCGCGCCCCACCAAGGATCTCGATATTTTCTGCAAGGCGGGCGATTACGCCCGTATCCTCGCCCATTTCAAATCGAAAGGGTTCGAGGTGGAAGTCGAAGATGACCGCTGGCTCGGCAAGGTCAAACGCGGCAAACATTTTCTCGATGTCATCTTTGCCGGTTCCAACGGCACGATGCCGATCGGCGATCTCTGGCTGGACAATGCCCGTCAGATGGAAATGCACGGCCACAATGTCCGCGTCATCGCGCCGACCGAACTGATTTGGTCGAAATGTTTCGTGCAGCTGCGCCACCGGTATGACGGCGCCGATGTCGTGCATGTCATCCTCAAGGCTCACGACCAGATCGATTGGCAACGCCTGCTTGGCCATATGGAAGTGCATTGGGAAGTGCTGCTCATTCACCTGCTGAACTTCCGCTGGATCTACCCGACCGAGCGCGACAAGGTGCCGGAATGGCTGATGGATGAGCTGCTCGACCGTCTCGCCGCCCAGCGCCAGCTACCGCCGCCGCAGATGAAGATTTGCCGGGGCCGGATGTTTTCGCGCATTGATTTCGAAATCGACGTCAAGGAATGGGGTTTTGCCGATGTGGGCGGCGAAGGCGAACTTCGCGACGAAACCCAGGAAGGAGCACTGCTGTGACCGACGAAACCATCCGTCAGAGCGCCAACAATCCGCCGCAGGATCTGCCCGAGGCCGAACCGGTGCACAAGCCGCTGCGTATCGCCGCTGTCGCCGATCTGCACGTGAAGGAAAACGGTTCGCAGAGTTACAAGGAACTGTTTGCCGAAATCTCCTCCAAAGCCGATGTGCTGGTGATGGCCGGTGATCTCACCGATCTCGGCAAACCAAAGGAGGCCGAACTGCTGGCCTCCGATCTGCGCAGCTGCACCATCCCCGTCGTCGGCGTGCTCGGCAATCATGATTATGAATGCGGGTCGGTCGATGAGGTGAAGGACATCCTGAAGGATGCCGGTGTGCATCTGCTCGAAGGTCAGGCGGTGGAAATCGGCGGCGTCGGTTTTGCCGGCGTCAAGGGTTTCGCCGGCGGTTTTGGCCGCCACATGCTCGGTTCCTTCGGCGAACCGGCCATCAAGGCAATGGTGGCGGAAAGCGTGGAGGAATCCATGCGGCTGGAAAATGCATTGCGGCAGGTGCGTTCGCACCGGGCCATGGTCGTTTTGCATTATGCACCGATCCCTGAGACCGTGGCCGGCGAGCCGGAAGCCATCTACCCCTTCCTCGGCTCCTCGCGACTGGCGGAAACCATCGACCGTTTTCCTGTCTCTGCCGTCGTTCACGGGCATGCTCATCGCGGCACTTACGAGGGCAAAACCCCCGGCGGAGCGCCCGTTTACAATGTCGCCGCCCATATCGAAAAACCGACAGGACGGCCTTACGCGCTTCTGGAACTATAACCACTGCAATTTTAGCAAAACCCTTGGCGGAAGCGGGAACCGGAAGGGCTAATCACCCGTTGAGGGCGTCATGATCACATGGGGATTCTGATGCCTGCAACCGACATCACCACTGAGACCGCCAGTGAATTCCGAACCTTTCCAAAGACCTGGGGCGCCGAATATGTCGACGTCGGCGAGGTTCGTTTTCGCCTCTGGGCACCCGGCCAGAAACAGGTGTCATTGCGCCTGAACGGCGAAGACACGGAGATGACGGGCAGCGCCGAAGGCTGGTTCGAAATCCTCGCCACCGGTCTCGAACCCGGTGCGGAATACCAGTTCGTACTGGACGACGGCCTCGCCATCGCCGACCCCGCCTCCCGCGCTCAGACGGGCGATGTACACGGTCCTTCACTCGTCATCGACCCCACCGATTACCCTTGGCGCTCAACCGAGTGGAAAGGCCGCCCTTGGGAAGAAGCCGTCATATACGAACTGCATATCGGCACATTCACCAAGGACGGCACTTTTCGCGCCGCCATCGAGCGCCTGCCCTATCTGGCAAAGCTCGGCATCACAGCGGTGGAAGTCATGCCCGTCGCCCAGTTCGGCGGCAATCGGGGCTGGGGTTATGACGGCGTGCTGCTTTACGCACCGCACAGCGCTTATGGCCCGCCCGAGGATTTTAAGGCCTTCATCGATGCAGCCCACGAACACGGCCTGATGGTCCTGCTCGATGTCGTCTACAATCACTTTGGCCCGGACGGAAATTATCTGCCCGCCTGCGCACCCGAATTTTTCCACCCCGATACGCCCACCCCATGGGGTGCGGCCATCGCTTATGACAAACCGGCCGTGCGCAGCTTCTTTCTCGAAAACGCGCTCTACTGGCTGGAGGAATTTAACCTTGACGGCCTGCGCTTCGATGCCGTCGACCAGATCCGCGACGAAAGCGAAAAACACTTTCTGATCGAGGTCGCCGGAAAAATCCGCGCGGAAAATCCCGGTCGCCACATCCACCTCACCACCGAAGACAACCGCAACATCACCACCCTGCACGAGCGCGGCGAAGATGGCGCGGTGTCGCACCATACCGGCGAATGGAACGACGATTTTCACAACGTCATCCATGTCATCGCAACCGGCGAGACGGATGCCTATTACAAGGATTTTGCCAAGGACCCGCACAAACACCTCGCCCGCGTTCTGGCGGAAGGGTTTGCCCATCAGGGAGAAATCGCCGCTTCGACCGGCAAAAAGCGCGGAGCCAAAAGCACCCACCAGCCACCAACGGCATTTGTCGATTTCATCCAGAACCACGATCAGGTCGGCAACCGCGCGCTTGGCGAACGCCTGTTGACGCTGGCTGGCGAAGACAAGGTGAAGGCCCTTATGACCATGCTCCTGCTCTCCCCGCATATTCCGCTTCTGTTCATGGGCGAGGAATTTGGCGAAGATCGCCCCTTCCTGTTCTTCACGGATTTCCACGGCGATCTGGCAAAGATCGTCCGCGAAGGCCGCCGCAAGGAATTTGCCGGTCATGCCGGTTTCCGCGAGGGCGAAGGCGATACGTCCGATATTCCCGATCCGAATTCGCAAAAAACCTTCGAAAACTGCAAGCTCGATTGGCACAAGCTGGAAACCGATATCGGCCGCAACTGGACGGACTTCGTCGAGGACATGCTGACTTTGCGGCGAGAAAAGATCGTGCCGCTTCTGGGAGAGGCGCGCGGCCACGCTGGCAAGGTGCTGAGCGTCGAAGGCGGCACGATTGCCGTCAGCTGGAAGCTCGGCAAAGCCACGCTTTCGATGGCCGCCAACCTTTCCGACACCGAAACATCCCGTCCGGAACTTGAAGGCCAGATCATCTACGAAAAGACGGGCGCGGCGAGCGAAAAAATGCCGCCATGGAGCGTCGTGATCAGTCTCGACAATGCGGAGGGCAAGAACTGATGGCTACTCCTACCTCTACCTATCGCCTGCAGTTCCGTAACGGCATGACATTCGATCGCGCCATCGAACTCGTGCCTTACTTAAAAAAGCTCGGCATCAGCCATCTCTACGCCTCGCCGATCTTCACCGCCACCAGCGGCTCCACCCACGGTTATGACGTGACGGACGCCAACGAGATCGATCCATCGCTCGGCGGCCGCGAAGGTTTCGACAGGCTCGCGGCAGCGCTCAAAAAAGCAGGCCTCGGCCTGATCCTCGATATCGTGCCCAACCACATGGCCGCGTCGCTGGAAAACCCGTGGTGGCGCGACATCATCGAATGGGGCGAAGACAGCATCCACGCCCGCCATTTCGATGTGGACTGGACACGCCCCCTCACCCTGCCCTTCCTCGGCGACGATTTCGATAAGGTGATCTCTGATCTTTCGATCACTGCGGATGCGCAAGCCGGTTGCCTGGCGCTTGCCTATTACGAAAGCCGTTATCCGCTGCATCCGCAAACCTATGCCGCCGTGCTTGAAGGTACCGACCTGCCGGTTGCGAAAGAGATCGTGGCGCTCGCCGCCAAAGCGTCACCACAGGATGCCGACGCCTTTCATGCCGCCATCCGTGCCGTGCTCTCCACAGGCGCCGATGCAAGCTTCAGCCCCACAGACACGATGGCGCTGGCAGAAAAACTCCAAAAACTCTCAAGTGACCCGGACAGAATTCGGAAAATCCACGAAATTCAGCCATGGCAGCTGACCTCATGGCGCACGGCAGCGAAAAATCTCAGCTACCGCCGTTTTTTCGAGATTACCGGTCTTGCCGGCCTGCGTGTCGAAGACGAAACCGTATTCGATGACGCTCACCGCCTTGTTCTCGACCTCGTGCGCGATGGCACCGTCGATGGTCTGCGCATCGACCATGTCGACGGCCTTGCCGACCCCAAATCCTATCTCGACCGGCTGCGCCAGAAAATCGGCCCGGACACCTATCTCATCGTCGAAAAAATCCTCGGCCATGGCGAAGAGATCGCCACCGATTGGCCGATCTCGGGTACGACAGGTTACGAGTTCATTTCGGAACTCACCGACGTGATGATCGACAATGCCGGACTGAAAACGCTCACCAACGCCTATGACCGTTTGCGCGGCAGGCCGAACCATATCGGTTCGGAAGTGCGTGACGCCAAAGGCCTGATGTTCGACATCAATTTCGCCGGCGAGGTTTCGACCCTGCTGCGGCTGGCAGGCGAAATCCGCGCAGAGGAAGGCGGCGAGCCTCTTGCAGCCGATGCACTGCGCAAAGCGCTGCGCGAAATCCTCCTGACCTTTCCGGTCTACCGCAGTTATGGCACCGCCGAGGGACTATCGGCGGCAGATAAGGGCCTGCTCGCCAGCGTGACGGGCGAGGTTCGTAAAGCCGGACGCGCGGATACCGACACGCTCGCCTTCCTTGAAAGGCTGATCCTTGGCGAGGTCGCGCAAACCGTGGCCGAAAAGACCACGACATTCCGTATCCGCCTTCAACAGCTCAGCGGCCCGCTGACGGCGAAATCCATCGAGGACACGCTGTTTTTCCGCATCAACCCGCTGATCGCCCTCAACGAGGTCGGCAGCGAACCCTATCCACGCGAGCACGATCTCAAACATTTTCACGAGGCCATGCAGGCCCGGCTCGAGAGCCAGCCCAACGGCCTCTCCTGCAGCTCCACCCATGACACCAAACGTGGTGAAGATTCTCGCGCCCGTCTGCTCGCATTGACGGAAGCACCGGATGTGTTTGCCGAAGCGGTCAACCGCTGGCGCGGGCTCAATGCCACCGCCATCCAGTCGCTGCCGGATGGTGCTGCACCGGAACCGGCGGTGGAATGGATGCTCTACCAGTCGCTTGCCGGCGTCTGGCCGCCGGAACTGACAATCAAGGATGCGGATGGCATAGAGGCACTATCCGAGCGGTTTCTGACCTTTGTCGAAAAGGCTTTGCGCGAAGCAAAACTCCACACCAATTGGGGTGATCCGAACGAGGCCTATGAAAAGGCGGTGGCGGATTATGTGCGCGCCCTGTTCGGCAATCGTCTCTTCCTGTCGGACTTTATCGCCACCATGCAGCCCTTCTGGTGGGCAGGCGCGGTCAACGGCATCACCCAGACGCTGATCAAGCTCACCGCCCCCGGCATTCCTGATATCTATCAGGGCAGTGAAACGCTCGACCTCAGCCTTGTCGATCCCGACAACCGCCGTGTGCCGGATTTCGCCCATCTGGCAAAACAGCTCGGCTCCACCACCCATCTGCCGGTCTCCGACGAGGACTGGCTGAACGGCGCGGTAAAGCAGCAGGTGATCGCCCGCGCCCTGCGGCTGAGACAGGACAAACCATCCCTGTTTGCGCAAGGCCGCTACGTTCCGCTTCCGGCATCCGGCAAACGTGCCCGCAACATCGTCAGCTTTGCGCGTAACACGCAGGATGATGCCGTGCTCATGATCGCACCGCGTCTGGTGCTCGGCGCCTTTGCCGACCATCCCTCCTCCGCAGCTCTGGATGGCTGGGAAGAGACCACGCTGACGCTGGAAACAGGCCTCGCCAACCGTCGTTACCGCGATCTCTTTTCCGGACGCGTTATCACCGCCCGCGAAAAACTGTCCGTCGCGGAAGCACTGGCCGGCCAGCATTTCACACTACTTGTGGCCGAGGGGTAACCCTCGGCATCTGCCTCAACACCAAACGCAAACAGGGCGCCGATCCAGCCGATCGGCGCCCTGTTTGATTCCTTGCCCTACGCCTAAAGCGTCAGGCGATGCCGACGAAGGACAGGACGGCAAGAACGATGACTACGGCTCCGACGAGCCAGACGATACTGTTCATGATGATCTCCTTTCCTCTGTTAGATCAATTATTTAGAAAATCAGGCGAAACCGACCAGCTTGATGACTGCAAGAACGATAACCACGGCGCCGACGAGCCAAACGATGCTGTTCATGATGAACTCTCCTTTTTGATTGTTGTGAAACGAACGGTTGAATGGGGGAAAAGGTTCCGTTTTTGGCACAGGCCCGAACCATTGTTTTGCGGGTATCCGCCGCGCCTCAAAATCAGGCGCCGGGGGTTGCCATTCCATCACCACGGCGCAGCCGGCGGATCTGGCTGACGACCCGAAGCGAACTCGATGCACGCGCCGACGAACCTTCGGAACTGCTTGCCAGAACCCGCAGCATATCCTCCGCTTCGTCGACGGAAATCGTGCCGCGCGAGGCAAGGCCATCGATCAGCAGCATCAACGCGCCTTCGACAGCGAGCGCACGCCGCTGGTGTTCATTTTCGGTCATTTCCGCGTTCGACATATTTAGCTCCCTAGCTGCCAAGGACGAATGAACTCGGCAGGTGCTTTGTTCCGTCAAAGCAGGAGGAGAGACAGATCTCACGGAGATTTGGGCTGATCGGGCAAGTCGCGCCGCGCCAGTTCGCCCTGTTGCGCCTTGTAAAAATACTGGCTTGCCACCAGCCAGCCTTTCAGCGGGCGAAGCGGCGGAATGCAGGTCAGCAGCATGAAGGGCAGCGAGGTAAACAGGTGCACCCAGTAAGGCGCCTGCAAGGCCACCTCGATCCACACCGCCAGCGCCACGCTCGGCACGCAGCCGAAGCAGATGACGAAAAAGGCCGGGCCATCCGCCGGATCGGCAAAGGAGTAATCCAGCCCGCAAACCTCGCAAGCCGGCCGAAGCGTCAGAAACCCCTTGAACATGTGCCCCTTGCCGCAACGCGGGCAACGCCCGCGAATACCGGTCTGAAACGGCGGCAACGGCGCGTAAGAAGCGCTTTCGGTTGCTTCACCCATGGCAGCTTCCTCCCACCTGCATGACCTGACGCCAATATGAATTGACGATTGCAATTATCGTCGAATACACGCGCAGGACAAGCTGATGAGCATGGGGCGCGGCAATCTGCCCCGCCCCGCTCCATCAGGCACGGAAAATGAACGAAGCGCCGATGGCGATCAGGGCAAAACCGATGACGTGGTTGATGGTAAGGTTTTCACCCAGCCAGAACACCGAGAAGCCGGCAAACACGATCAGGGTGATAACCTCTTGGATCGTCTTCAGCTGCGCCGTCGTATAAACCTCCGATCCCATGCGGTTGGCCGGAACGGCAAGGCAATATTCGAAGAAGGCAATGCCCCAGGATGCCGCGATGGCGATCCAGATGGCGCTGCCCTTGTGCTTGAGATGGCCGTACCAGGCGAATGTCATGAACACGTTGGAAGCGAGCAGCATGACGATAGGCCACACGGCAGCGGGGCTGAGCGAGAAAGGCATGTTTGGCTAATCCTGTGGAGACGAGGCGGTGGCGGACAATGGACCGGGCCGCAAAATTGCTCAAGCGGGTGCGATACTCCCGCAATAGAAAAAGCCCCACCGTTGCGGCAGGGCTTCATCAATCTCATTTTGTCCGGCCTTACAGCTCCGGGCAACCGCGCTCATTGGCAAAGGTAATGCGGTCCGGGCCGCGGCGCGTATAACCTTCGACGGTGATACTGCGGCGGGTCACGCGGGTGACTTCAGCATCGCGCAGGCCGGATTCGCGGGCGGCACGGCGCGCATCGCGCTCACTGCATCCACCCGCGCGGCGGTCGTAACGGTCGCGGTCTCGATCACGATCCGGAATGACCGGGCGGATACCGTCGGGACCGATACGCAGCTGCACGTCCTGTGCCTGCGCGGTGGTAACGGCACCTGTCAGGGCACCTGCGCTCATGGCCAGCGCAAGACCGGCGGTTGTCAGGAACTTCAGCATTTGCTCCTCCTTGGCGTCGTTCCATCACGGAACCGACAGCACACAATTGACTGACGCCAGAGAAACGCGGTCTCACGGAATTTTGTTCCGGCTTGAGACAAAATGGGAAAAGCAAGATTGATTGCGCGGCAGTATCAGAGCTTGGCCCGATGCCCGGCATAGGTCTTTGGCGGCGGAGCCGCTTCATGCACCTGCGCCAGATGTTCCAGCCATGTTGCCAGCCCCTCGGGAACCTCCTCGTTCCCCACCTCCAGCGCCTCGATCCACGACAGGTCACACTGCAATGCCGAAGCGATGTTGATGGGCGTCCAGCGAATGACACGCAGACATTCGTTGAAGCGTTTGGAATTCATGGCCTGCCTTGCCCCCCTTATTGCCTCGCTGGAAAATTGTTTTTCAGCTGACATTTTGTAATTGCGACACTGCCAGAGCATGACCGATGATGCAATCAGGATGAAGGCAATTCCTGATGACAATGATATTATGAGGAAAAAACCTGGCGTCGGCGCGCGTTGCGGCTTTGCCTAACCGGGCATAAAGAGCACCAGAAACGCAAAACGCCCTCCGTTCGAAACGGAAGGCGTTTTCGAGATTTTTTTGGGTATCGTTAGCAGGAGGCGCTGTTGTCAGTTCCCGAACCCGTCTGAGAGTTTGTGGAGCCAGCGGCTGTGCCGTTCGACGGAGCCATGGTTTCACCGGACTTCGGAGTGCCATTTTCACCGCAGTTGCTGGTGTTGCCACCGCCTTGGCTGTTGCTCGATCCTGCGGCATTGCTGCCATCGCTCGATCCGGTGCCAGTGCCGCTGCCGCTGCCGCTTTCGGTGCCGCCGCCCGTGTTGCCGCCACCGCCGGTCTGCGCCATTACGGACGTCGCCAGGCCAAGGGAAAGGGCCGCTACTGTTAGGAGCTTGATCATTGGATGTTCCTCTTGTCGGTTTTTATCCGCCCGACTTGAGAACAAGCCCATTCCCATAATGTTCCTGATTAGTCACCGTACGGTACCGGACAGTCGCTTACATCCATTTCACGCGGACCGATTTAAAGCCCGCAGAAGAGAATGGCGTAAAGCCAAATAACCAAAGGAAATATAAGAGAAAAATGGTAGCGGGGGGCGGAATTGAACCGCCGACCTCAGGGTTATGAATCCTGCGCTCTCACCAACTGAGCTACCCAGCCACACCGGTTGGGAGAACCGTGAGGCCGTCCCGCCGTTTGATGTGCGGCTTATAAAACCCATGTCATCGAAGTGTCAAGCAGGCTTTCGGCAAAAATCTGGGAAGACGAAAATCCTTGTGATTTTCGCCCTGCCCGATTGCCGGTCAGCCGCGGTTTCAGGCGGCAACCGGCGCAGCCAGAAGCGCCTTCAATGCCAGTTCGGCATCGGCAGCCCGTTCGGAGCGTTCGATGAAGCCACCACCATAAACGCGCGAATCGGCACCTTCGCCGGAATAGAGCACGCAGGCCTGACCGGGTGCGACACCTGCTTCGCCAACAGCAAGGTCGACATAGATGCCGTTTTCATCCGAATGCAGCACTGCAGGTGCCGGCGGGCGCGTCGAGCGCACCTTGGCGAAACAGGCAAAACCGTTCGCGGCATCGGCTTGAAGCGAGCCGTCACCGATCCAGTTGACGTCGCGCAGATAAACGCGATGCGTATCGAGCGCTTCCTTCGGGCCAACGATGACACGGCGCGAGCGCGCGTCTAGATAGACCACATAAAGCGGTTCACCGGTGGCGACGCCGATGCCACGGCGCTGGCCGATCGTGTAATGCAGGATACCGTCATGACGGCCGAGCACGCGTCCGTCGATATGGACGATATCGCCACCCAAAGCCGCGTTCGGCTTCACCTTGTTGATGATATCGGTGTATTTGCCGGCCGGCACGAAACAGATGTCCTGGCTGTCGGCCTTTTTGGCGACAACGAGACCCATTTCTTCCGCAAGCTCGCGCACCTGCGCCTTGCTCATGCCGCCCAGCGGAAAACGCAGATAATCGATCTGCTCCTGCGTGGTGGCAAACAGGAACCAGCTCTGGTCGCGATCGCTGTCGATCGGGCGGTAAAGCGCACGACGGTTTGGATTGTCGGCAGAAGGATTGAGCGACGAACGGATGTAATGGCCAGTCGCCAGAGCATCCGCACCGAGGTCACGCGCGGTCGCCAGCAGATCGGCGAACTTGACAGTCTGGTTGCAGGCGACGCAAGGGATCGGCGTTTCACCCATCGCATAAGCTTCGGCAAACGGGTTGATCACCGTCTCGCGAAAACGCTTTTCGTAATCGAGCACGTAATGCGGAATGCCGAGCGTTTCCGACACGCGTCGGGCATCGTCGATATCCTGTCCGGCGCAACAGGAACCGGCGCGGTGCACGGCCGCGCCATGGTCGTAAAGCTGCAGCGTGATGCCCAGAACATCATAACCCTGACGTTTTAGAAGACCCGCCACAACGGAGGAATCCACGCCACCCGACATGGCGACGACAACGCGTGTGTCTTCCGGCCTCTTGTCAAAATCCAGCGTGTTCACGAAACTCTCTCGATATCTTTTGGCGCGCCTTTGGGCGGCTGATGTTTGCCGGGACGCGGGATCGACCGCCGCCGGGCCTTAGTTAAGTCTGCCGGATATAGAAAGGAATGCGTGTCTGCGCAAGAAGAACAGGTGCGCAGGTGTCTGTCGGCACACGCATGGCTCCTTGTTCGCTCGGGATCTGGCCAGAAAGCACCCCCGTCCAGCAGAGGATTTTCAAGAGGAACCCTGCCCGTCACCCGTCCAGTAATGCTCGACGATATTCTGCTGATTACGGATCAGGTGCCCCGCCATGACAGGATTGCCACCCTTCATGCTCTCGCTATCGGCACCACACAGAAGCAGAAACATTTTCTGGTGAACCACAGCGGCAAAATATTCGTAAGGCGGTGGGCTTTCGGTGGCATCGTTACTTGGCCATTCGTCCGACGCCTGTTTCGTCGCATCCTCCAGCGCCTTCAGAACCGTTGCCATCATCCCTTCAACGGCGCGGTTTATGACATCGGCGACCTGCCTTTCGGCTGGCGTGAGAACAGGGCAGGAATTGTTCATCTGACGATCTCCCAGGGATGCACGGCGCATGCGGCACAGCGCCAAAAGTGACAAGAGAATGTGTCGACTTTGGGCGTGCCGACAACCGCTATCACGACCTCGACAAAGACACGAACATGCTGGTCATGCCGAGTTGACTAAAGCTGCTCCATCCGCGATGTCTTTCCCATACAGCGGCCAAAGCATAACAGCGAGGATTTGTGATGAAGGCGATGCTCTTTGAGTTGTTTGAGAAAGCACCGGAGATCGTCACCGTTCCAGATCCAACCCCGACAGAAGATGGCGTCGTCATCAAGGTTGGCGCAACCGGTCTTTGCCGAAGCGATTGGCATGGCTGGATGGGCCACGATCCCGACATCACCCTTCCCCATGTGCCCGGCCACGAGTTTGCAGGCGAAGTGGTCGCCACCGGCAAACGCACATCGAGCTTCAAGGTCGGCGACCGGGTGACAGTGCCTTTCGTTTCGGGTTGCGGACATTGCTCCGAATGCCATTCCGGCAACCAGCAGGTCTGCCCCAACCAGTTCCAGCCCGGCTTCACCCATTGGGGATCGTTCGCCGAATATGTTGCGATCGATTTCGCGGAAACGAACCTCGTCAAGCTGCCCGACAGTGTCGATGACGCAACTGCGGCAAGCCTCGGCTGCCGGTTTGCCACATCCTTCCGCGCCGTCGTCGATCAGGCGCGGACGGCGCCGGGCGATTGGGTCGCCGTACATGGCTGCGGCGGCGTCGGCCTGTCTGCGATCATGATTGCGACGGCGCTGGGCGCCAATGTCGTGGCCGTCGATATTTTCGACGACAAGCTGGCCTTTGCAAAGGAATGCGGCGCGGTCGCAACGGTGAATTCTCTTGAGGCCGCCGACACCGTGGAAGCGATCCGCGAGATTACCGGTGGCGGAGCGCATGTCTCGATCGATGCATTGGGCAACCCCACGACCTGCTTCAATTCCATCAAGAATCTCAGGCGTCGCGGTCGCCACGTTCAGGTCGGCCTCATGCTGGGCGAACATTCCACCCCGAGCATCCCGATGGCGCAGGTGATCGGCCATGAGCTGGAAATCTACGGCAGCCACGGCATGCAGGCATGGCGTTACGACGCCATGATGGCGATGATTTCCACCGGCAAAATCCAGCCGCAGAAACTGATCGGCAAGCGGGTGACGCTGGCAGAAGCGGTTCCGGCCCTGATGGCCATGGACGGCTCACGCGATATCGGCATCAACGTGATCGACCGGTTTTAGAGCGGATTTAGCCACCCATCTGCGCCACACGCCGCGTCATCCAGGTGATATAGCTGGTTCGTGTCATCTTGCGACGCGCCGCTTCGCTATCGATGAACTGCAAAACCTCGGCATCGAGCATCATGTTCGCGCGAACCGGCTTACCCGAAAGGCGGATCAGCGGCACGCTCGTTAATGTGCTGCCCGCGGGCACATCGATATTTTCCGGCGCACTGGGCGGCGTGAGGGCCGTATCGTCACGTTCGGTGTCGAGCGCATAATCACGCAATGCTTCTTCGGCATTGACCAGCGCCTCGTCTATCGTTCGGCCCATCGCAACAACACCGTCGAGATCCGGGAAGATCACGCCGTAAGCGCCTTTTTTCCCATCGATAAGGGCGGGGTATCTGAGGTTCACTGCTTTATTCCTGTCACAAAAATGGGGGTTCAAACTCAGCTGCCCCATCCAGCCTTGCGAGCAATCGATCCGGCGACGCCGGGGCTTAAGGTGCGATGCCTCGGCACCTGCAAAAAACCGAGCTGCGGATGACGATAGATATCATGACCGGCACCATGCCGGTCCAGTATCCATCCCTCCGCCTTCAGCCGCTTGATGATCTTGGCTGTATTCGTCTCCATCGCGGCCCCCGCCGTAAGTACAATTATGTGCACGCCGGGGACAAAACCGTCAAGACGCAATGAGCAAATATTTGCACAGAGAACCTGTTGCCAGCTCTCTCATGCCCGCCGATGCGTGCCGAAATCCTCAACAAACTGCGCGGAATGCCGCAACAGCGTGGCGGCGCTATCGCGGTCCACGGCCTTGGAAAACAGGTAGCCCTGCCCCAGAGCGCAGCCGAGATCGAGCAGTTGCGCGGCTTGCGCATTTTCCTCGATGCCTTCCGCAACGACCCGGATGCCAAGCTTGTGGGCGATATCGATAATGCCTTCGACGATGAAGGCCGCAGGGTCGCGCGGGCGCAAACGGTCGGTGAAGGATTTGTCGATCTTGATGATATCCACCGGCACGGTGAGAAGATGGGTGAGCGAGGCAAAACCGGTGCCGAAATCATCCAGCGCAACACGCAGGCCACTTGCCCGCAGCTGGCGGATTTCATCGCCGATATCGAACCCGCCCTGACCGAAATAGACGGATTCCGTCACCTCGACGATTACGTGTTTCAACGGCACACCGGCATCGGCAAAGGCCGTGCAGAGACGCTCATTGAGATTGCCGCCGGCAAGGTCGGCAGCCGAAAGGTTGACGCCGACATGCTGCAACGGCAGGCCTTCGTCCAGCCAGACGCGCATGTCATGCGCCACTTGTTCCAGCATGCATTGCGTCAGTTCGGCGGCCACCTGAGCATCCTTGGTGGCTTCGTGGAAATGCGCGGCGGACACGATATCGCCATTCGGCGTGCGCATGCGGGCCAGCGCCTCGAACCCGACGACCTGACGTGTGTCGAGCCGCACGATCGGTTGATAATAGGCGTGAATACGCGCCTGCGTCAGCGCCAGACCCACATCGCGGATGGCGCGAAACCGGCGGGTGATGGCCGTGCCGAGCCCTTCGGAAAACTGCACATACTGGCCGCGACTGCGCTCCTTGGCATGGTAGAGCGCCAGGTCGGCATTCTGCAAAACCTGATCCGGCGTATCGGCATGCCCGCAAAAAGCGCCACCGATCGTGGCCTTTGGAAAGACCACATGGCCCGCGCAGTTGGAGGCGGTGGAAAGCGACGACAGGATATCCGACGCCATCCTCTCCAGTTCATTCGCCGCCTGATCCCGGTAGACAATGATAGCGAATTCGTCCCCACCAAGCCGGAACGTACTGTCGGGGCCGCCGAGAGCGGACGCACGATCAGCCACTGTCTGGATCAGGCCGTCGCCGGCAGCATGCCCAAACGTGTCATTGGCCAGTTTGAGATTGTCTATATCAACCAGAAGAATGCCCCAGGGGCTGATGGCATTGTCCAACCCGGCCAGCACCTTGTTGAACTGGGCGCGGTTGGGCAGACCGGTCAGCGCATCGGTATAGGTCAGCCTTTCGCGTTCCATCACCCGCTCATTACGCTCGATCGCAATAGAGCAGAGATGCACGCACGCCTCGACAATCCGCTTTTCCGTTTCATTCGGACCACGTTTTTCGCGAAAATAGAAAGCAAACGTGGCGGCCACGCGCTCACCCACCATGATCGGCGACGACCAGCAGGCAGCGATGCCGAGCGGCAAGGCATATATCTTGAATGCATCCCAGCGCGGATCGGTGGCGATATCGGTGACGACCGCCGGCTGCCCCGTGAAGGCCGCAGAGCCGCAGGAACCCGCCAGCGGGCCGATCGGCAGATTGTCGATGACAGCCGAAAAATGCGGCGGCAGAGACGGCCCCGCCAGCGGATGCAGCAGCCCTTCCCGCACGGACAGAACCGAACACACGATATCCGGCGCGATCACTTCCACTTCGCGGCAGAGAAGATCGATGGTCTTTTCGAGCGGTTCTCCCCGCGCGATCATTTCGAGAATGGTATTCTGCAGTTCAAGGATCAACATGGCGAAGCCCATCAAGGAAGCAAGCCCGGTATAAACCACCGAAATTGCTAGGGCCTTTTATATATCGCTAAATTCTAATCTAACGTTTAAAAGCGCAACCGATAATCAGCCAAAAAGCAAAGCACTCCGCACTGGTTGCCGCCTCGCACTCGCCTATCTCTCCACCTGTGCCGTCTGCGCCAATGCTGTAAACACCGGGCTCGCTGTTGCGAATGCCTCGGGCGTCGTCACGCAGGAGAGGCTGATCCGGCCGGTCGGCGTATCGGCAAACACGGCATATCGACGGAATTTTTCGCTTTCCGGGCCGGATGCTGGAGCAAGGATCATCTCCACTGCCTTGGCACCCTTCATATCGATGGTCCGGCTTTCCTCGATAGTGTTCCCGTCTTTCTCCTGCTCCTCGCGCACGCTTTTGCCCAGTTCGTCGAACATGGTGTCGCTGTTGAGCTTTTCCTGCGACCAGCCGTAACGCGGGTGATCCTTGGCCCACTGGCGGAAACCGATCTCGCAGACAGGCTTGTCAGCCACAGCGGGAATGCGATCCGGCGCGGCACTGGCAAGATTGTAGATGAGCGTTTCTTCGTTTGATGCATCGGCCTTGCCAATGGTTTTCAGTTCAGCCGGGGTCGTGAAGGTAAAACCGGTCGCGAGATCTTTCGTCGTCGGGCTGGGCAGAACCAGATCCATGCGGATCGGCGCGGTGATGCGCTCGCTTTCACCAGTCATTTCGGGCGGAAAAGGCGCAACCGGGGCAATCCGGGCAATCGCTCGCCGCGCACTTTCATCCACCTGCGCAACGCCCGAACTTTGCTTGATCTCGATATCGGTCACCGTGCCATCGCGGTGCACCACAAAGGAAACCATGGCCGTGTGAGGACCGCTGACACCATCGATCGGAGGGGGAAGAAGAAGGAAACGTTTGACCTTGGCAGAAAGCGCCGCTGTCCATTCCTGCTTGGTGGCCGGTGCTGGTGGCTGCGCCACGCGCCCGCCCTTGTTCTGCGCCATAACACCTGTTGCAGCGAAAAGCAGCGCTGCAAACAAAAGTCCCATCCGTTTCATGTCGTCCCCGTCCATGCGATATGCCGGGCGAAAACTAGCGTCTTTTACTCATATTTCAAGCAGATAAGAGCGGAGGAAGCGGATCAGCCGCGTCGGTTCATGTCCCGAACCACCCAGCGGAAAAAGAAATAAATGGCGGCAGATGCAACGAACAAGGGAAAGAGATTGTGGATCGTATCCATGGAAAACATCCGAGGCGTGCCCGGAGATTCGGGCATGGGGGTGACAATGGACGAAAACCATTAATTGCAAATTAAGTAAACAATGAAGTGTTCGCAACCGCAGCAAAACCTGATGAAACCCAAAAATGGTTCTAGCCGGAAGTGCAGCTCTCCCGGCACCGGCCGTCGGGCCGCCTCTGTCATCCTGCGGTGAAAACGGGCATAATCACCGTTTGAAATACGGAGTTCCGATGTGAGTGTTGCCTTTACCAAGGAAGAAAGTGCCGAGACAGCAGCCGAAACGCTTCTGCCCGAGCGGCCGGTCTCGCCGCACCTCAACCTTGTCACCGAGGCGGGATTGAAGGCGCTGGAACGCCAGCTGGAAGAGGCGCGCGCTGCCTATACCGCCGTCGAAAACATAGATGACGTCAACGAAAAGCGACGCCAGACCGCTGGCCCCTTGCGCGACATCCGTTATCTCACTGAGCGTCTGCGCACCGCGCAACTGGTCCCTGCCCCGGCGTCAAACGATACCGTAGCTTTCGGAAGCCTCGTTACATTCGAGCGCGACGATGGCCGCGTGCAGACCTACCGCATCGTCGGCGAGGACGAAGCCGATCCGAAGGCCGGATCGATCTCCTATGTCTCACCGGTCGCACGCTTGCTGTCCGGCAAAGCGGTAGGCGATGTGGTGAACCTCAATGGGCAGGAGCTGGAGATAACGAAGATCGCGTGATCTTTACGAAGAAAGCATCTGCTGCCGCCCCCCATCCAGCACAGCCGCACCATTGGCATTAGCCGCCCCTTCCGCTCGCACACGCGGCAGGGCTGCGGGATATTCGCGCTGGATGAAATCAATGATTTTTTCGCGCATCTCGCAACGCATATCGAACGTTTTTGGGGCACTGGCTGCCGAAATCAGGATGCGGATCTGCATGACGCTTTCGGTAAAATCCGTCACCTGAACATTGACCACCTTGCGGTCCCAGATCTTTGATTCATTAGCGATCTCCTCCACCCTTTTGCGAATGGCGGACACAGGCACCGAATAATCCAGATAGATCATCACCGTGCCGATCAAAGCCGAGCTTTCGCGCGTCCAGTTCTGAAAGGGGTTCTCGATAAAATAGGAGAGCGGCAAGATCATCCGCCGCCAGTCCCACAGCTTTACAACTACGTAAGTCGAGGTGATCTCTTCCACATTGCCCCACTCGCCTTCTACGATCAGCGCGTCGTCGATGCGGATCGGCTGGGTAATGGCAAGCTGGATACCGGCAAAGATGTTTTTCAACATCGGCTGCAAGGCAAGACCCAGTACGATACCGGCGACACCAGCCGAGGCAAGCACACTGACGCCATATTGCTGTACCGCCGGAAAGGTCATCAGCATGGCCGCAACCGTCAGCACCACAACCATGAAACTGCCGACGCGCTCGCCGATACGCGATTGCGTGACATGCGTGCGGGCAAGCAGATTGTCTTCTGCATCCAGCTTGAAGCGGCGCAGATAGACCGTCACCCAGATATGCAGCGCCGCCTTGGCCGACCAGCCGACAACGAGGATGAAACCCAGCAACAGAACATGGCGGATAAAATTGGCCGGTCCCGGCGCAAGCGGCGCGATGGAAGCGGCAAATGACAGCGTGAAGGTGAGAATGGCGAGTTTCAACGGCCGCTTGCCGCGCGACACGAGCGAGCGCCAGAACAGATCCTTGCCTTCTACCAACCGGGTAAAGATGCGGAAGGCAAAACGATGGAGCGCCAGCCCGATGAACAAGGCGGCAACGAGCACACCGATGCTGACCACCCAGTTTGGCAGCCAGTCGGTATAGGTGCGAAAATCAGCGATAAACTGGTCCATCCCTCCCAGCTAGGGTGCATTGCAGCACGGAAAACCCCCGTTTTGAAATTTTCACGCTTTTGTCAAAACCGCCGCGAACCGTTTTCGCTGTCGTTCGTTGGAAAAGGGAAAGGAGAAAGACATGATACAGACACTGGCAAATCAGCCGCCGTCGCAGCCATGGCAGGATGACTTTTATCTCGGCCGCTTTCTCGCCGCCCAGCAGGCGGTTTACCCGACCGTGCTGGAAGAACTGCGCGATGGCTTCAAGCAAAGTCACTGGATGTGGTTCATCTTTCCACAGGCGAAGGGACTGGGCCTTTCTCCGATGGCGCAGCGTTACGCAATCGCCTCCCGCACCGAGGCGCAAGCCTATCTCGACGATCCCATTCTCGGAAAACGTCTGGAAGAGTGCACGCAGGCAATGCTGATGCACCCCGACCGCTCTGCCCATGATATTCTCGGCTCACCGGATGACATGAAATTCTGTTCATCGATGACGCTGTTTGCCGCGATCAGCAAAAAGGGCTCGCCTTTTGAGCAAGCCCTTGATGAATTTTGCGACGGCAAGCGCGACGAACGCACGCTTGCCTTTCTGAACTGAGGCTTTCGCCTGCCCAGGGCGTTACTGAGCGCCCTGGATTGCCGAAAGCTGCCATTCGCCGGCGGTCTTGCGGACAAAGGTCCAGATCTCGACGGTTTCGCTCGGTGTGTGTTCGTCACCCTGCACGACGGCGCCGGTATTGCGGTCACGCATGATGTCGATGCTGGAATAACGCATGGCAACGGTCGCGTATTCCTGACCATTTTCGCGCCATGCTTCCGAAAGATCGCCCTGCAGAAGCTGGATGTCCTTGACGTCGTTCTTGACGCCGGCCGTGGCGTTTTCACCGAGTTCTTCCGCCAGATAGGACATGGCTTCCGGCGTCGTCAGGCTGCGCAGCTTGGCGTAGTCTTCCGCACCATAAGCGCCCTGAACTTCCTGAAGCAGCTTTTCGAACTGGTTGAGGTCACGGTCGGTAATACCGATTTCGTCGGTATCGCTACCGGCTACACGCGGTGCAGCAGCTGCCGCTGCCGCGCCACCGGCAGCACCGCTGCCCATGGTCGGAATACGGAAACCAGACTGGCCACCGTTACCACCCATGTTGCCGCCCATATTGCCATTGCCGCCACGCGGGGCGTCATGGGCGTTACGCTGCGAACCATAGCTACCGGCCGGGCCGGCAGCCTGCTGCTGGCGGCGACCGAAAAAGCGGAAGGCCAGCATGGCAAGACCGGCGATCAGAGCGATCTGCAGCACCATGCCCATGAAACCGGCCATGCCGCCGAAACCATTGCCCATCATCATGCCGAACAGGCCGCCAAGGGCCAGACCGCCGAGAAGACCGCCTGCCATGCCACCGAACATGCCGGGACGACGCTGCTGCTGTGCAGCCTGCGCGCCCATGCCGGCATTTGCGCCGTTGGCGGGCGTTGCAGCATTCTGCTGGGTATTCGGGGTCATCGAACGGTTGA
>Ga0075364_10000513_pt1 | contig 19718 bp, 16 predicted proteins | sample EndMetdeltDD1764_FD_71517 | JGI IMG/M metagenome (GOLD analysis project Ga0075364, IMG submission 71517) | Populus endosphere microbial communities from Tennessee, USA - Endosphere MetaG P. deltoides DD176-4 | ecosystem: Host-associated > Plants > Roots > Endosphere | place: USA: Tennessee...
CTCCGACGCGCCGGGTGCCGATCGCGTGCTGCGTGTCACGGCAGCTACGCTGAACACCCTGCTGGGGTTGTCCAGCGAGACCATGGTGGAAAGCCGCTGGCTGGCGCCGTTCTCCAAATCCCTGCTGGGAATCAAGCGCCAGCACGACCAGGCGCTGACGACGCTGGAGAACATCCGAACGATCATGCAGGATCATTCCGTCGATCCGAACCTGCTGTCATTGCTGGATGACTTGCGCGGGCGTATTGCGACGACACAGACCGGTCTGGCCGAACGCGTGAATGATCTGGAGCGATTCGATTGGCGCCTGACGCACCTGGGGCAGCGGCTTTATGACACGGCGCTGGCCTGTCGCATGCGACTGCTCGGCGATGGTGTCACGGCATTGCCCCGCATGGTCCGGGACCTCGGCCGGGAGCTGGGCAAGGTCGTGCGCCTGGACATCACCGGCGCGCGCACGCGTGTGGATCGCGACATACTGGAGCGACTGGACACACCCTTGACGCATTTGCTGCGCAATGCCGTCGACCATGGCATCGAATTGCCCCACGTGCGGCAGGCACGGGGCAAGGCCGCCGAGGGTGTCATCACCATCGACGCACGGCATAGCGCGGGGACGCTGGTCATCGATGTCTCCGACGACGGCGCGGGTATCGACATCGAGTCGCTGCGCAGTGAAGTCGTTGCGCGTGGCCTGGCCCTGGCCAACACGGCATCGCAGCTCAGCGAAGAAGAATTGCTTGAGTTCCTGTTTTTGCCCGGTTTCAGCACGCGCGCCGAGGTCACACAGATCTCGGGGCGCGGGGTCGGGCTGGACGCCGTGCAAAACGCGGTACGTGCCCTGCACGGCAATATCACCATCACGCAGGTGGCGGGCAAGGGCACGCGTTTTACGCTGTCGTTGCCCCTGTCGCTGTCGGTCGTGCGCGCCTTGATCATCGAGGTGGCAGGCGAGCCTTACGCCTTGCCGCTGGCCTACGTCACCCACACTCTGGTGCTGCCGCTGTCGGCCATCGAGCAGTTGGAAGGGCATCAGCACTTCAGTTTCGAGGGGCAACAGCTTGGGCTGGTGCTGGCCAGACAGTTGCTGGGTGCCGGCCAGGTTGCCGGTCCCGAGGAAGACCATGTGCGCATCGTCGTGCTGGGTGACGAGCAACAGGCTTTCGGGGTGGCGGTGGACCGCTTTCTGGGCGAACGCAGCCTGGTGGTGCAGCCTCTGGACGCCCGCCTGGGGAAAGTGCAGGACGTTGCCTGCGGCGCCCTGATGGAAGACGGCTCGCCCATTCTGGTGCTGGATGTCGAAGACCTTATCCGCTCTATCGAAAAACTGGTCAGCGCCGGTCGTCTGGCTGGACTGGGCCGTGCGCAATGGGAAGCGCTGGGCAGTCGTCGCAAGCGGGTACTCGTCGTTGACGATTCGCTCACCGTGCGCGAGTTGCAGCGCAAGTTGCTGACCAAACGCGGCTACGATGTGTCGGTGGCTGTCGATGGCATGGATGGCTGGAACATGCTGCGGGCGGACACCTTCGACATGGTGATTTCAGACATCGACATGCCGCGCATGGACGGCATCGAGCTGGTCACGCTGCTTAAGCGCGACGCGCGCCTGGCCCGTCTGCCGGTGATGATCGTGTCCTACAAGGATCGGCCGGAAGACCGCCAGCGCGGGCTGGATGCCGGTGCCGACTATTATCTTGCCAAGAGCAATTTTCACGATGAGACGCTGTTGGACATCGTCGAGGATCTGATCGGGAAACCGGATCAATGAATATCGGAATTGTGAACGACTCGCTGCTGGCAGTGGCTGCGTTGCAAAAAATGCTGGCGCGAGATGCCAGCCTGCACGTGCTGTGGGTTGCTCGCGATGGCGCGCAGGCCGTGGCGCAATGTGCCACGCATCGCCCGGACATCGTGCTGATGGACCTGATGATGCCAGTCATGGATGGCGTGGAGGCGACGCGGCGGATCATGGAGCAATCACCCTGCGCCATCGTCGTGGTGACCTCGGATGTGCTGCGTCACACGTCCAGCGTGTTTGAAGCGATGGGGCATGGGGCCTTGGACGCGGTCGATACGCCCACGCTTTCGACCTGCGACGAGCGCAACGAGATGCCGGCGCTGCTGCGCAAGATCAGAAACATTGGATGGCTGATCGGAGATCGAAAGAAGCTTGCGGATGCGCCGCCCACACCGGCTCGCACCGCTGGCACGAGCAGTCCGCTGATCGCCATCGGTGCCTCGGCCGGGGGGCCGGCTACCCTGGCGCAGTTGCTCAATGCGCTGCCGGTCGATTTCGGCGCGTCGGTGGTGATGGTGCAGCATGTGGACGCCGTCTTCTCGCTCGGCATGGCAAAGTGGCTCGACGAGCAGTGCGGCATGACCGTGCGCCTGGCCCGTGAAGGCGACCGACCGGTTCCCGGCACGGCATTGCTTGCCGGCACGAACGATCACCTCAAGCTGCGGTCTGACGGCACATTGGGATACAGCGAAGTGCCACGCGAATTCCTCTATCGCCCCTCCATCGATGTGTTCTTCGACAGTGTGATCGCGCACTGGCGAGCGACGGCAGTAGGCGTATTGCTGACCGGCATGGGCCGGGATGGGGCCGAGGGCTTGAAGCGCATGCGAGATCGGGGTTTTCACACGATTGCGCAGGATCAGCGCACATGCGCTGTGTATGGCATGCCCAAGGCTGCGGCGGCGATCGGGGCAGCGGTGCAAATTTTGCCGATCGAGGACATCGCGGGTGCACTCACCGCGCAAGTTAAAAAGGCAGGGGCAGATGCAAGCCAGAGATAACGACACACCGAGCCACGTCGAACATCCGCAGCGCGCGGTACCTCGCCAACCTGTCGTGGTGCTGCTGGTGGATGATCAGGCCATCATCGCCGAAGCCATTCGGCGCGCGCTGGCCAATGAGCCGGATGTCGAGTTCCATTACTGCGGCAGCGCGCAAGACGCGGTCGCGCAAGCACAGGCGCTGCGGCCCACGGTGATTCTGCAGGATCTGGTGTTGCCCGGCATCGATGGGCTCACCCTGGTGCAATCCTACCGCGCCGAGCCGGAATTGGCTGACACGCCCATCATCGTGCTTTCCACCAAAGAGGAGGCCATCACCAAAGGTGCCGCGTTCACGCATGGCGCCAACGACTACCTGGTGAAGCTGCCCGATACGATCGAGCTGCTGGCGCGCCTGAGATACCACTCTCGCCTCTATCACGCGATGCGAGAACGCGACGATGCCTATAAGGCGCTGCGGGAAAGTGAACAGCGCCTGCAGGAAACCAATCTCGCGCTGCGCCGACTGACGCAATCCGATGGGTTGACCGGCCTGGCCAACCGGCGTTATTTCGATGAATATCTGAACAGCGAGTGGGCGCGTGCCCTGCGGGAATCGCGCGAATGCGCGCTGCTGATGATCGACGTTGATCATTTCAAGGCGTTCAACGACACCTACGGGCACCTCGCGGGTGACGAGGTACTTAAGCGGGTGGCGCAGGCGATACGCAGTGGCTGCACGCGCGCCAGCGATCTTCCCGCCCGCTATGGCGGTGAGGAATTCGCAGCGGTGCTGCCGGCCACCTCGCCCGGCGGTGCCCGCTTGATCGCCGAGAAAATCCGTCTGGCGGTCGCAGCGCTCAATATCTCGCATGCAAGCTCGTCGACGGCGCCTATCTTGACGATCAGTGTGGGTGTCGCTGCCCGGATTCCCCAAGCTGGCGAATTACCCGATCGACTGATCGCGCAGGCAGACGAACGCTTGTACGAAGCAAAGAGAGAAGGGCGCAACCGGGCAAAGGCGTGAATATTCTTGCAGTCATGATTTGAAATGGTGTCAGGCACGCTATGTGCTGTAGTTGCTGTGAACGACCGTCATCACTTTTTTGCCGGTCTCATTTAAATCAGCAAGGAGAAGCCATGAACTTCCGTCTCAAGAAAGCCAAGTCAGATCTCAACGACACCAACGAACGCCTGAGCGCCGACTTTCGTGAACTGATGGCTGCCAGCGAGGACTTGCTGCGCAAAACTGCTGCGCACACGGGCGACGGGGTGGACGACGCGCGTGCCGCACTGCGCCGCCAGTTGGCCAGCGCCCAAGGCACAGCTGCACAGTGGCAGAAGGTGGCTTCCAAGAAATACAAGGAGCTTTCCTCAGACGCCGACGAATTCGTGCATGACAATCCCTGGAAGGCTGTCGGCATTGCCGCCGTCGTAGGTATTGCCATCAGCGCCATCGCCGCGCTCGGTGCCAAGAGCCGCGACTGATCGCCGTTACCTCGGCGGCCTTGAATGGGCGGCTGAGGTTCTCCTGTAGGGAGCACTGACATGACGTTGATTGTTGCCGCGCGTTTTGAAAGTTGGGACAGTGCTGCAATTGCCGCACGCAAGCTCAACGCACAGGGCATTGCAGACAGTGCGTTGCACACTTTCTACGTCAATCCCCCGGGGGCGCACGACCAGTATGCCGTAGGCGGAGACGAGACTGCCGACGCCGATTCGCGCGGCGCGCAGCTCGGTGCGGTAGCCGGTGCTGCTGTTCTCGGCCTGGCTGGCGCAGCGGTGTTCGGATTGCTCAGCTTGACCTTTGGCGCGGGCACCTACGTCATCATCGTTGCAGCCGCAGTCGGTGCCTACCTGGGTTCGCTCATGGGCGCGCTGAAAGTTGCGGGCCGCAAGCGCGTGCGCACGTTTGTCGATCCGCTGGGTGCAGCCTACCGTTCGAGTGCCAAACAGCCAGCGCGTGACGTTGGCGCAGGTCAGTCCCGCACTGCGGCAGCCGATATTCAGGCCGGGTTTACGCCTGTACGGCATGCCGGTGTGTTGCTCGCAGTGAACAGCGACGGCGCAGACGAGTCGGTGGTCGCGCAAACGCTACGCGATGCGGGTGGCGTGGACGTTGAACGCGCGCAAGGCCAGTGGTCTGCTGGCAGCTGGACAGATTTCGACCCCGTTAAACCCCCTCATCTTTTCCAATAGTTGATTTCAACCGTCTGACACGGGTCGGACGGATTACCAAGGAGCTTTACCATGCAAAAACAACAATCGAAAATTACCCTGCGCTCCATCGGTGTCGCAGCGACCTTGGTTGCTGCCAGCCTGGCGTTTGCCGGCTGCACGACGACCCGTCCCCATTCCGACGGCACGGCCGCTTCGCAGCGCTCGGAAATCAATTCCGGTGTCGACTCGGCGCTCTCGCGTTTGTCGCAGTCCTCGCCCCAGGCACGTGACTTGGTCTCCAAGGCCAAGGGCGTGCTGGTGTTCCCGTCGGTGCTCAGCGCCGGATTCGTGGTCGGTGCCGAGCACGGCCGCGGCGCACTGCGCGTCAATGGTCAGAACCAGGGCTACTACAGCACCACGGGCGGTTCGATCGGCTTCCAGGCCGGTGCCCAGTCCAAAGCCGTCATCGTTCTGTTCATGACCGACGCTGCGCTGGCTCAGTTCCAGCAAAGCAACGGCTGGACCGTGGGTGCTGACGCAACCGTTGCAGTGGCCAATATCGGCGCGAACGGCAGCATCGATTCGAACACCATTCGCAAACCGGTCGTCGGCTTCGTGCTGAACAATGCTGGTCTGATGGCCGGTGTGTCGCTGGACGGTGCGAAGATCAACCGCCTCGACCTGAAATAAGCTGGACGCAGGCCGGCGGGACCGGCCCGTTTCCCCACACGCTGCCCGCTATGCCGACGATTTGTCGGCAAGCGGGCAGTTTTTCGTTGAGTGTGCAGGCCAATTCAACCTAATTTTTGGGAAATTTCCCAAAAAGGTGCCCAAAACCATCCGTATCGCCCAGGTTACATAAAGGTGGCGCTACGCTTCGAGCACTTTCAGGGAGACTACTATGGCTTCAGACGTCAATGCACTTGGTTCGGCAATCAACCCGACCGACTCGACACGCAAGCGCCTGCTCGATGCGGTAGGCGAAGCGGTTGCCCTGGCGGGCGCCACCACCTTCACGCTCGAGGCCGTCGCCAAGCGCGCCGGGGTCAGCAAGGGCGCACTGCTGCATCATTTTCCAACCAAAAGCGTTCTCATCGAAGAGTTCGTGAAGACACTGCTGGAAACGTTCTGGGGCGAGGTTCACACTCTTGCCGCGAACGACGAAGAGCCCTATGGCCGCATGACTCGCGCTTATGCCAACATGGTGCTGTCCGTAAATCGCAGCCCGGCCGACGCGCGTCGCTGGAGCGGTCTGATGACGGCATTCGTGGTGAATCCGGCGCTGATGTACATGTGGCGCGATGCATCGAACAGCTATCAGCGGGCACTCGAGGCCGAAACCCACCAGAATGATTCGCTCATGATTGCGCGCATGGCGGTGGATAGCTACTGGTCCAACCAGCTGTTTGGTGTGCAGAGCGTGTCGTCCGAAGCGCGCACACAGTTGATCAACGGCATCATCGGCCTGACCTTTCCCTTGCGCGAACGCGACAGTATCGCTGCCTGAGCAGTGGTTGCTCGCAACATAATGGCTATCGACCTGTAAGGTTGATAGCCATTCTTCGTTTACGGGCGAATGTGGACAGGCGCTACGGCAGACTCAGGCCGGCAGGCGTATCAGGGTTTCGCCCAGGGCCTCGCCCATGCGTACAGGCGAAAGCGCCGTCAGATCGTCGCGCCAGCGGGCCGCCTGAGGCCCCAGCAGCACGACCACGGTCGAGCCCAGCTTGAAGCGACCCATTTCGGCCCCTTTCGCCAGGTGAATGCCCGCCCCCTGGGAGCGATTCGGCGCGCCATAGGCGGTGACGTGCACCCCTTTGCTTCGCGGGGCCACCAGTCCCGCCCACACCGTTTCAATGGACGCCACGATCATTGCGCCCACCAGCACCACCGCCATGGGCCCCACGTCGGTGTCGAACATGCACACGACGCGCTCGTTGCGCGCGAACAGGGCAGGCACGTGGCGCGCAGTAAGCGGATTGACCGAAAACAGGCGACCTGGCACGTGGATCATTTCCGTCAGCGTGCCTGCCAGCGGCATGTGCACCCGATGGTAGTCTTTGGGCGCCAGATAGATCGTGGCAAACGACCCACCCGCAAACGGGGCGGCACGAAGCGGACAGCCGCCCAGCAGATCGGTCGTGCTGTAATCGTGTCCCTTCGCCTGAAAGATGCGGTCGTTCGAAATATCGCCCAGCTGGCTGATGGCACCGTCGGCAGGGCAGAGCAGGGCGTCTTCCTGATCCGACAACGGGCGTGCGCCCGGCGCAAGGGCACGGGTAAAGAAGGCGTTGAAGTGCTCGTAGGCGTGGGGGTCGGGTTGCTGCGCCAGGCTCATGTCCACGCCATAGCGTCGTATGAAGGTGTCGATCATCCAGTTCTTGGCGGCAGGGTGGCGGCATTGCGCCGCGATACCATAGGCGCGGGACACCAGATGGTGGGGCGCCAGATACTGACCGGCCAAAAACAGTTTATCGTACGCAGACATAGGCATCCATTCCAGAGGGCTTCGCCGCAAGTGTAACGCGCTGGCCAAAACCCGTGGACACGATGTGGGCCGTCAACCGAGCGCAAATGACTGTTTCATCCCCTCCCTCAGCAATCGACCGGTTCGTTCAGGCGCTCTGGCTGGAAGACGGCCTGTCCAAGAACACGCTGTCTGCCTATCGCACCGACCTGAGCCTGTTTGCGCAGTGGCTGGAAACCGGGCATGGCATCGGCCCGTTTACCGCCAGCGATCACCACGTGCAGGCATGGCTGGCGCAGGAACACCATCGCACGTCGGCCACCACGCTCAATCGCAGGCTGTCGACCTTGCGCCGCTTCTATCAGTGGGCGCTGCGCATGAATCTGGCGAGCGCCGATCCGTGCCTGGCCATCGAGTCGGCCCGCCAGCCCATGCGCATTCCCAAGACCCTGTCGGAAAATCAGGTTGAAGCGCTGCTGGCCGCACCCGATGTGAGCACGCCGCTCGGCATACGCGATCGCGCCATGCTGGAAACGCTGTATGCCACCGGGCTGCGTGTGTCCGAGCTCGTCAGCCTGGGCGTGCTGGACGTCGACCTGAACCAGGGCGTGTTGCGCGTGGCGCATGGCAAGGGCGACAAGGCCCGCATCGTGCCGCTGGGTGGCGAGGCCAGCCACTGGATCGATCATTATCTGAAAGAAGCTCGCCCGGCCTTGTTGCGGGCGCGGCCCGATCAGGCACTGTTCATTACGATCAGGGGCACCGCCATGAGCCGGCAGATGTTCTGGAAACTGGTGGAAAAATATGCGCAGCGTGCCGAGGTGCGGGCCCCGATTTCGCCGCACGTGCTACGCCACGCCTTCGCCACCCATCTGCTCAATCACGGGGCCGACTTGCGCGTGGTGCAACTGCTGCTGGGGCATTCCGATATATCCACCACACAGATTTACACGCACGTGGCGCGCGAGCGGCTCAAGACGCTGCACGCTCAACACCACCCGCGAGGGTGAGCATAAACAGACGGAGACACATTCATGATTCTGACGCCCGAACACGTAATGATTCGCGACGCCATGCGCACGTTTGCGCAGGCGCAGTTGGTACCCTACGCGGCCCAGTGGGACCGTGAGCACACATTTCCCGCCGATGCTCTGAAGGGGCTCGCCGAACTCGGGGCCATGGGCATGACGGTGCCGGAACAGTGGGGTGGCGCGGGCATGGATTACATGAGTCTGGTCCTGGCGCTCGAGGAAATCGCGGCTGGCGACGGCGCCACCTCCACCATTGTGAGCGTGCAGAATTCGCTGGCCTGTGGCATTACCGAGCGCTTCGGCACCGATGCCCAGAAGGAGAAATGGCTCAAGCCGTTGGCTCGTGGCGAAGCCCTGGGTTGTTTTTGTCTGACCGAGCCGCATGTCGGCTCGGATGCGTCGGCCATTCGCACACAGGCCAGACGCGAGGGCGATCAGTGGGTACTCAATGGGGTGAAGCAATTCATCACGAGCGGCAAGCATGCGGACGTGGCCATCGTTCTGGCCATTACCGACCGGGCTGCCGGAAAAAAGGGCATGTCCTGCTTTCTGGTGCCCACGCGCACGCCCGGCTATATCGTCGGCCGGCTCGAGGAAAAGATGGGGCAACGTGCCAGCGACACGGCACAAATTCTGTTCGAAGACTGCCGGGTCGGCATGGATGCGCTGATCGGTGAAGAAGGTGCAGGCTACCGCATTGCGCTGTCCAACCTGGAAGCCGGTCGCATCGGCATTGCGGCGCAAAGCGTCGGGATGGCGCGTGCAGCGCTGGAAGCCGCACTGGCCTATGCCAGGACGCGCGAAAGTTTCGGCAAGCCGCTCATCGAGCATCAGGCCGTGAATTTCAGGCTGGCTGACATGGCCACGCAGGTCGATGCGTCGCGCTTGATGGTCTGGCGCGCGGCGATGCTCAAGGATGTGGGCTTGCCCTGCCTGACCGAGGCATCCATGGCCAAGATGTTTGCCTCGGAGGCGGCCGAAAAGGTGGCATCGGATGCGATCCAGATTCATGGCGGATATGGTTATGTATCGGACTTTCCCGTCGAGCGCATCTATCGCGACGTTCGGGTCTGCCAGATCTATGAGGGCGCCAACGATATCCAGCGAATGGTGATCGGACGCGCCCTGGCGCAAAGCTAGCTCTGGCTAGGGAAGGTGCCGTCCCAGCCGGGTTCCAGGCGCTTGATACGGGCCTCGATCGGCGGGTGGGTGGCCAAGAGCGACATGAACGCGCCGCCCACCGCCTCGCCGAAGAACATATGACTGAAGTCCGGTGCGTGGGTGGCCGTCAGCCGCGAGCCTGAGGCATGGGCGCCTATGCTTTTGAGTGCCTTCGTGATGCCATTGGGGTTGCGGGTGTATTGCACGGCCGAGGCGTCGGCCAGATACTCACGCTGACGGCTGATGGCCGCTTTGATCAGATTGCCGAAGAAGGTGCCGGCGAAGCCGATCACGATCAGCACCAGGGCAATCACCATCATGACCAATGCGCTGTTGTCTTTGCTCGACGTGCGGCGCCTGAGCGGGGCCACGCGCAGCAGGTAGTAGCCGGCCAGGCCGATCAGCAAAATGCCATGCAGTGCCGCCACCAGACGCAGGTTCATGCGCATGTCGCCATGCACGATATGGCTGAATTCGTGCGCAATCACGCCCTGCAGCGCTTCACGGTCCAGACGCATGATGCAGCCACGCGTTACACCGATCACCGCATCTTCCGGGTTTCGGCCTGCCGCGAACGCATTGATCGCATCATCGTCCATCAGATAGACATCAGGGGTGGGCATGCTGGCGGCCAGCGCCATTTCCCGCACGATGTTCAATAGTTGTTGCTCTTCGTCGGTCAGTGCCGGGCTATCGGGCACCAGCTTGCGGGCGCCAAGGGATTCGGCCACCGCGCGTCCCCCCGCCCGCAGTTGAAAGCGCTTGTACAGGCTGCCCAGGAGCACCAGGCCGCCCACGCCCAGCGCAATGCTGGCGGCCATTCTGGCATCCATCATGGACCACGCGTAGGCCAGGCGCTGACTCAATGGCACCCCCTGAGGCAAGGTGCCGTCAAAAAATGCCAGGGTCAGTACCACTGCGGCCACCGTGATGGCGATCATGCTGATCACGGCAAGCGACATCAACGCGACGAGCAGGCCAGTCTTGCGGCGAGCCGTGTCCTGATGAGAGAAAAAATCCATGGCGGCAGGCGGTTTGGACGTCAAAAGCTGACCTTTGGCGCAGCCTGAATGGCAGCACTGTCTTCAAATTCCAGCAAGGTGGCGTCCTGACCGTGACCCACCATCCCGGCAATTGCCACGGGCGGGAAGCTCTGCTTATAGGTGTTGTACGCCATGACGCTGTCGTTGTAGGCCTGGCGGGCGAAGGCGACCATGTTTTCGGTGTTGGTCAACTGTTCGGAGAGCTGCTGCATGTTCTGCGAAGCCTTCAGGTCGGGATAGGCTTCCATCACGATATTCAGTCGGCCCATCGCACTGCCCAGCGCGCCTTCAGCGCGGCCCAGGCGACCCATGGCGGCGGGATCGCCGGGATTGGCGGCAGCCGCTTTCAGGCCTTCGGCAGCACCCTGGCGTGCCGCAATGACGGCTTCCAGCGTTTCGCGCTCATGCGTCAGATAGCCGCGCGCGGTTTCCACCAGGTTGGGAATGAGATCGTGCCGACGCTTGAGCTGCACTTCGATCTGGGCAAACGCGTTCTGGAAGCGGTTTCGCAGCGCCACCAGCCGGTTGTAGATGCTGATGACATAGATGACGAGGACCGCCAGCACAGCAATGAGGACGATGGTGGTAACACCCATAAGATCATTCTCCGTAAGTTATGCCCGTACTGTCGCACGAATCGTGCGCCGTGTCTGGCGCAGCTGCACAAGTGGCGTCCCGCAGGCACGTGTTGGTCTACACTGCCGCATCGATTATTTCTGTGTGCACTCCGATGTCCAACGCCTGCGGCGTCGACTTCGGGACGTCCAATTCCACTGCGGGCTGGATCTCCCCGGGTCGTCAATCCCTCCTCATGCTCGAAGACGGCAAGCCGACATTGCCCTCTGCGATTTTTTTTCACGATGAAGATTCCCAGGTCAGCTATGGCCGGGCGGCGCTGGGCGACTATCTGGCGGGCTATGACGGTCGCCTCATGCGATCCATGAAAAGTCTGCTGGGCAGCTCGCTCATCGACGGGCATACGGAAGTGCAGGGCAGGGCGCTACCGTTCCGAACACTGCTCACCCGGTTCATCGGCGAGCTCAAGCTGCGCACCGAGCAGGCCGCTGGCCGCCCCTTCGATTCGGTCGTGCTGGGCCGACCCGTGTATTTCGTGGATGACAACCCGCAGGCCGACCAGCTGGCGCAGGATACGCTGGAGGAGATCGCTCGGCAGATCGGCTTCGAACGCATTTCGTTCCAGTATGAGCCGTTGGCTGCCGCATTCGACTACGAGTCGCGCATCGACCGCGAAGAACTGGTGCTGGTGATCGATATCGGCGGTGGCACATCCGATTTCTCGCTCATTCGTGTGGGTCCCGCGCGCGCCGGCAAGATCGACCGGCGCGACGACATCCTGGCCCACGGCGGGGTGCATATCGGCGGGGTGGACTTCGACAAGCAGCTCAGCCTGGCCAGCGTCATGCCACTGCTCGGCCTGGGCAGCCGGTTTCACAATGGCAAAGATGTGCCGTCCACACAATACTCCAACCTTGCTTGTTGGCACACGATCAACAATGCCTACACCCGCAAGGCAGCGGATCATTTCGACTTCATTCGGGCACAATCCGCAGAAAAGGAAAAGATTGATCTGCTGCTCAAGCTGGTGCGCGAGCGCAGCGGCCACTGGCTGGCCATGCAGGTGGAGGAGGGCAAGATCGCGTTGTCCGACAGCGGCGAAACGCGCATCGACATGTCTCGCATTTCCCCGGCGCTGGATGTCCCCGTGTCTCGCGAGCAGTTCGATTCGGCAGTCGAACGCCTGGTTGCCAAGGTGGAAATCACAGTGACCCGTCTGCTGGCCGACGCAGGCGTGCCGGCGGGACAGGTCGACACCCTGTTCTTCACCGGAGGCACCAGCCGTGTGCCCTTGCTGCGTGAACGGCTGTCGGCACTGCTGCCGCAAGCCAAGGCCCGCGAAGGCGATCTTTTTGGCAGCATCGGCGCCGGGCTGGCGCTGGATGCCGCACGCAAATTTTCCTGAGGATCAGATATGCATATCCATTTTCGCGCGCCTTTAGCGTACGCCGGTTGCGGCGTGCGTGTGGACACCTTGCCCCCTGCGGGCACCTCGTGCCCAGTTTCAGTGACTTTTGACGACCAGAGCCTGGCCACGGGCCAGTGCAGCGTGGTCAGCGACCAGGAGATCAAGGTGTGGGTGGACGCCTACACGACCGAGGCCGGCAACGTCGTGAAAGCGCGTGCGTGGCTGATCCAGCGCCTGGAAGGCGCGAAGATCTGGAAGGCGATGGATCGCATCGGCGCCGACGGCGCATAACCCGCCCGTCCCGCTAGCGGCCACTGACCCGCAGCGGGCAGGGTCGGCGCTCGGCGTTATACTGGCGGCGTTGCCCTTCTGGCAACGTAGTACGTCTTCAGGGCGGGGTGCAATTCCCCACCGGCGGTATGTTGCGAAAGCGACGAGCCCGCGAGCGCTCCGGATGATGCCGGAGGTCAGCAGATCTGGTGCGAAGCCAGGGCCGACGGTGATAGTCCGGATAAGAGAAGATGTGTTCTCCGCCTGTGCAGGGGGGCTTTGGCCCGTCTCGCCTGCGGAGGGCTTGTCATTGAAAGCCCTGAAACGTTTTTCGCCAACCTTTTTTGCGAGAGCGTTTCAATGTCTGTTTTGCCTGCCGTTCCTTCCGCGTCGCGCCACGCTCGCACGCTTGCCTTCACCTCCCAGCCTTTTTCCCAGCGCCTTGCGCGTGCCCTGCACCAGTTGCGTCTGGGCCGCCCCGTCATTCTGATGGACGATTTCGATCGGGAAAACGAGGCCGATCTCATTGTGGCCGCCAACCGCCTGACCGTGCCGATCATGGCGCAACTCATACGCGACTGCAGTGGCATTGTCTGCCTGTGCCTGGATGACGACGGCATCAGGCGTTTGGGCCTGCCGCCCATGGTGGCCAACAACGAGAGCCGATTCAGCACGGCGTTTACGGTCAGCATCGAGGCGCGCGACGGCGTCTCCACCGGGGTGTCGGCTGCCGATCGCGTCACCACGATTCGCACCGCAATCGATTCCTCCAGGCCGGCAGATGCCATCGTCAGCCCGGGTCACGTGTTCCCCTTGCGTGCCCAGCCCGGTGGCGTGCTTACCCGCCGTGGCCACACGGAAGGCTCGGTGGATCTCGCCAGGTTGGCCGGCCTCGGCCCGGCTGCCGTGTTGTGTGAATTGATGAATGACGATGGCACCATGATGCGCGGTGACGCGCTGGAACGCTATGCGCTGAAGCATGGCCTGGTGGCCCTGACGATCGCCGAATTGGCCGAGCATATGCAGGCGCTGGCGTCTGGCGAACTGCACCAGGCCGTGGCCTGAAGCCCGGCGTAGCGCCAGAGCCAGGGTCAGGGCCTGAAGGCCGGGGTCAGGGCTACGGACAGGACTAGCGCTCACCAGGACGCGCAAAACGAAGGTCTGGATTGAAACGAGGCTGTTTCAATCGACCTTCGCGATTCCCGCCGGATCAGGCGACTTAGGTGCGAGAATTGCATCCTGCAGTCATCTCCATCTCCGGCGGTCGCCCATGAGTAATTTTTTCAACGTGATTGGTGCTCGGCTGGCCAGCGCGCATGCGAGTCAGGTTCCTGAATCGCGTTCCAAGATCTTTCATTGCCGTTGTGGCCAAACCGTGTTTTTCGGCAATACCCATTGCGTGGCCTGCGGTGCCCAGCTCGGCTTTGAAACCGATCGTGGCGAGTTGCTGGCGCTCACGCCGGTGGCCCAGCAAATGGCCGGCGACATGTCGGGCAATGTCATGGGCAACGGTCTGAGCACCGACACCTGGCGCGTCTCGGACCAGCCTGACGGCCCCACTTATCGACGCTGCGCCAATCTGATTTCCGCCGCCATGTGTAACTGGCTGGTGCCGGCTGACGATCCGCAGGCATTCTGTCTGGCGTGTCGCCTGAATCGCACGATTCCCGATCTTTCGCTGCTGGGCAATCCGGCTCGCTGGCACAAGCTGGAATCGGCAAAACGACGCCTGATCGCCCAGCTTTTGACGCTAGGCCTGCCGGTGGACGCGGCATCGTCGGTGGGCAAGGGTGGGCTTGCGTTCGATCTGGTCGGCCCGGAGGCGGATGGCACCCTGCCGCTGACCGGGCACGACGAAGGCCTGATCACCATCAACGTATTGGAAGCCGACGACGACTATCGCGCACGATTGCGTGAGGCCATGCACGAGCCCTACCGCACGCTGCTGGGACACTTCCGACACGAGATCGGACACTATTACTGGGATCGACTGGTACGAGATACCACCTGGCTCACGCGGTTTCGCGAGGTGTTTGGCGACGAGCGGCGCGATTATGGAGAAGCCCTGCGCACTAATTATGAGAATGGTCCGCCTGAGGGCTGGGCGCTGGAATACATAAGCACCTATGCCGCCTGCCATCCCTGGGAAGACTGGGCCGAGACCTGGGCGCATTATCTGCACATGATGGACACCGTGGACACCGCACTGAGCTTCGGCATGACCACTCACGTGATTGAACCTGATTACGTGTCGTTCACACGCGATGTACTGGTCGACCCTGATGCCCCCGACGCGCAGGAATTTCTGGATCTGGTCAATACATGGGTCGAGCTCACCGGTGTGCTCAACGAGCTGTCGCGCAGCATGGGGCAACGCGATTTCTATCCCTTCGTGCTCCCGCACAAGGTCGTGGGTAAACTACAGTTCATCCATCGCGTCGTCAAAGAAAAAAGCCTGGCGCTGGACCGAGAAAAATAGGAGAAAAATCAAGATGTCGGCTTCCCCCTTTGCAGCCCTGACCCCGCGTGACCCCTGTTCCGAAACGGTATCCCTCAGCATTGCAGGGCAGATTGCCTATCTGCTGATCAACAACCCGCCCGTCAATGGCCTGGGGGCCAGCGTGCGGCAGGGCCTGGCCCAAGGGCTGGCACGTGCTCAAGCAGACGCCGCCGTGCGTGCAATCGTCATCGCGGGTGAAGGACGCATGTTCAGTGGCGGTGCCGACGTACGCCAATTCAACACACCTTTGGCCAATGCGGAACCGACGCTGCGTCAAGTTGCCGAGAGGATCGGTGCGTCCACCAAGCCCGTCGTCGCCGTCATTCACGGCATGGCCCTGGGCGGTGGGCTCGAACTGGCATTGGCGTGTCACTATCGTCTGGCCGCCGAAGAGGCTAAGTTAGGCCTGCCCGAGGTCAACCTCGGCTTGCTTCCGGGGGGTGGGGGCACGCAGCGTCTGCCGCGGCTGATCGGCACGCAAGCGGCGCTTGCGATGATTACTGGCGGGCGACCGGTGTCCGGCGTCAAGGCCCGGCAGTTGAGCATCGTCGATGACGTCTTCGGCGACGATGCACAGGCCACAGTGACGGCATTCGTGCAATCTCTTCTCGCCAACCCGCCGGCAAGCTGGCCGCTGGCGGCCCACAGGCCGGTCGAACCCCTGGATGCCCAGGCACAGGAATCGGCACTCGCGGCGCTCAATCCCAAGGCACGCAATGCGCTGGCCCAGCGTCGCGCTGCGCAGTGCGTGCTGGCGGCCGGCACCGTGCCATTCGAAGCCGGACTGGATCTGGAGCGTGAAGGATTCGGCGAGCTGGTCAATGGTCCCGAGTCCAAGGCGCTTCGGCACCTCTTTTTTGCCGAGCGCGCGGCGGCCAAAGTCGAGGGACAGCCATCTGGCGTGACGACCCGGTCGGTTGCATCGGTCGGCGTGGTCGGTGCGGGCACCATGGGTGGCGGCATCGCCATGTGTTTTGCGAACGCTGGCATTCCGGTCGTGTTGTATGAGCGTGATCAGGCGGCCCTGGATCGCGGTTTGGGCCTGATCCGAAAAAACTACGACGTGTCTGCCAAGAAGGGCAAGCTGTCTGCCGAGCAGGTCGACCAGCGCATGGCGCGCATCACGCCCAGCCTGGATATGTCGGCAATGGGGCAGGCCGACCTCATCATCGAAGCCGTGTTCGAGGAGCTGGCGGTGAAACAGGCCGTGTTCACCCAGCTGGATGCCGTCTGCAAGCCCGGTGCCATTCTGGCGACCAACACGTCGCGCCTTGATATCAATTTGATCGCTCAGGCGACCAAGCGTCCGCAGGATGTCATCGGGCTGCATTTCTTCAGCCCGGCCAATGTGATGAAGCTTCTTGAAGTCGTGCGCAGCGACTCAACGGCCGACGACGTCATTGCGACGAGCATGAAGCTGGCAGTCGATATCGGCAAGATTCCTGTGCTGGTTCGGGTGTGTGAAGGCTTTGTCGGCAATCGCATGTTGAGCCCCTACTGGCGCGAAGCCTGGTTTCTGCTTGAGGAGGGCGCCACGCCCGCCCAGATCGATGGCGCACTCACGCGCTTCGGCATGGCCATGGGACCGCTGGCCATGGGTGATATGGCTGGCCTGGACATCAACTGGGCGGCACGCAAGCGCCTGGCGCCCACCCGTCCGAAAGACGAGCGCTATTCGCGCGTGGCCGACAGAATCTGCGAGCTCGGCCGGTTTGGTCAGAAAACGGGCGCGGGCTACTACCGCTATGAGGGTGGCAGCCGCACGCCCATCCCCGACCCTGAAGTCGACGCCATCATCGCGGAAGTCGCCGCCGAGGCCGGTATCGAACGCCGTGAGATCAGCGATGAGGAAATCGTGGCGCGCAGCATGTTGGCGCTGGTCAATGAGGGCGCCCGCATCGTGGAAGAGGGCGTGGCGCAGCGTCCGGCCGATATCGATGTGGTGTACACATCGGGCTATGGCTTCCCGGCCACTCGTGGCGGGCCCATGTTTTACGCTGAAACCCTGGGCCTGGCCAATGTCGTGGCGACGCTTACGCAATTTGCCGCCGTACACGGCAAACACTGGACGCCCGCGCCTTTGCTGGTGGAAGCCGTGAAGGCGGGGAAGAACAGCCTGGGCAAATAGACCCTGGCAGTCGACAGCACGCGCCATGGCGACGCGTGCTGTCGACGCTCAATCGGGTAGCGCGTAGGCAATGATGTAATCACCCCGGTCAGGTGCCGTGCGGGCACCGCCTGCCGTCACCACCACATACTGCTTGCCGTTGTCGGGCGACTTATAGACCAGTGGGGTGGACTGTGCACCGACGGGCAAGGGGCTCTTCCAGATTTCACGACCGGTCTTTACGTCCATGGCGCGCAAATAATAGTCTGCGGTCCCGGAAAAGAAGACCAATCCCGATGCCGTGGCGACCGGGCCGCCCAGGCTGGGCATTCCAATAGGCAAAGGCAAATGGGTTTTGATGCCCAGCGGGCCCAACTGTTCAACGGTGCCCAGTGATCGCTGCCATGCGATCTTGCGCGTCTTCAGATCGATTGCCGTCATCATCCCGAACGGGGGATCCGTGCAGGGCACACCCAGTTGCGAGGTCACCATCGCGCGAACCAGACCGTAGGGGGTGCCTTCCATTGGCACCACGCCAGCCACGCCGGGCCCGGCCTTGTTGGACTGAGCCAGCGTCTTCTCGAAATCGGCACGCGGGATGAGTTTGCCCTTCATCATGATGCGCATGTCATTGACGATCAGGTAGTCATGCGCCTTGTCGATCGAGATGCCGCCCCAGTTCATCGTGCCGAAGGGCGAGGGGTGAGGGATATACCAGTTGGTGCTTGGGGGTGTGAAATCGCCCTTGTATTCCAGCTGTTTGAAGGCGATGCGGCATGCGAGCTGGTCGATGGGGGTGATGCCCCACATGCCTTTTTCAGTCAGGTCACCCTGTCGGATTTGCGGCATGCCCACGGAATAGGGTTGTGTAGGCGAGAGCCTCTCGCCCGGCACGCCGGTGGTGGGAACCGGTTTTTCGACAACCTCGGCTATCGGTGTTCCGTTGCGACGGTCGATCACGAAGATCTCGCCACGCTTGGTGGTTTGAATCAACGCGGGAATGCGTTCGCCATTTTCACCAGGGACGTCATAAAGCACAGGTTTCGAAGGCAGATCGTAGTCCCAGACGTCATGGTGGGTGGTCTGGAATACCCAGCGCTCTGCGCCGGTTGCGGCGTCCAGAGCAACGACCGCCGAGCTCACGCGATCGGTGTCGGCACTTCGGTGGCCACCGAACATGTCCGGCGTGCCATTGCCCGTGGGCAGATAGACCAACCCCAGCTCGGCATCGTAGGTCGGTGATGCCCAGGTGTTGGGTGTGCCACGGGTGTAATGCTCGCCCGGTTCAGGCGCGGTGTGTACACCCGGTCGGCCGATATCCCATGCCCATGAAAGTTCGCCGGTCACCGCGTCGAATGCGCGCACCGCGCCCGAAGGCTCGTCCACCGACTGGTTGTCCATCACCCAGCCACCCACGATCAGGCGGTTGCCCGCGAGCACGGGTCCCGAGGTCGGGTTATAGAAACCCGGGATGATTTCGCCCATGCCGGTGGCCAGCGACACCGTGCCCTGGTCGCCGAAATCGGAGCACGGTGTGCCCGTGGTGGCGTCCAGCGCCATCAGTTTCAGGTTGGCGGTCGTCAGATAGATCCGGCGTTCGCAGGCGTTCACTGCCGTGGTGCCCGCGATGGGCGCAGGTTCCGGCTGGCCAGGAACCGTTGCGGGCCGGGCCGATGACTGGGGCACCTCGTAATAGGCCAGCGAGCGGCAGCGCTGCCATGTCGGGCTATATCCTGCATTGGCCTTGGGGTCGAAGCTCCAGATTTGCTCACCCGTATCGGCTTTCAGGGCAAATACTTTGTTGGTGGGGGTGCAGGCATACACCACATTGCCAATCTGCAGCGGGGTATTCTGGTTCTCGGCACCACCGAAGGCGAAATCTCCCGTTCGGAAGGTCCACGCCACACGCAGTTTGTCGACATTCTCAGGTGTGATCTGATCCAGAGGCGAGAACTGCGTGCCATCAGGCGTGCGACCATAGTTGGTCCAGTCAGCGTGGTCATCGCCTGCCGCATAGCCCTGGGCAATTGCCGGTGCTTCGCCTGCTTTCACGGTCCAGCTGGGCTGAAAGGCAGCGGCCAAAGTGGCCACCAGGCCAATGGCGAGCACGCCGGCCACGCCCCACGATCCCGCCTTGAGCGTGCGACGCGCGTCGGGGCCCTGCAGCCACGGCGTGAGGAGGGCCACCAGCACACCCATCAGGGCAAGCAGCCCAAG
>Ga0075364_10000515_pt1 | contig 19668 bp, 16 predicted proteins | sample EndMetdeltDD1764_FD_71517 | JGI IMG/M metagenome (GOLD analysis project Ga0075364, IMG submission 71517) | Populus endosphere microbial communities from Tennessee, USA - Endosphere MetaG P. deltoides DD176-4 | ecosystem: Host-associated > Plants > Roots > Endosphere | place: USA: Tennessee...
ACGCGTAACCGATCACGTAACCGGACATGACGCCAAGGCCGTCTATTGCGATTACGGCGGTGCACTAAGTGACGCCACACTTACAACAAACTGAATAGCTGTCAGGGCTGACAGGTTGCAAGCACTTACAAAACGGGTTGCATGATGCGCAAGCCCTGTCCCGCCCGGTCGTGATCGCTTAGTTCGCCCGCACGCCGTTGGCTCGCACCAACTCGCCCCACATCGCGTTGTCGGCACGCACCATTTCGCCAAACGCCTTGGGACTGGTGCTGGTGCGCACTTCCGAGCCCAGCGACATCAGACGCGTGCGAATCGCCTCGTCTTTCATGATGTCCTGCAGATCAGTGAACACGCGATCAACCACGGGTGCCGGCGTGCCGGCCGGTGCGAAGAAGCCCAGCCACGCGCCTGTGTCGAAACCCTTCTGGCCCTGCTCGGCCAGGGTGGGGATCTCCGGTGCAATGGGTGTGCGCTCGGCGGTGCTCACGGCCAGCGCGCGCAGACGGTTGCTGGTCAACATCGGCAGTGCCGACACCAGGGTGTCGAACGTCATATCCACGTTGCCGCCAATAATGTCGGTCTGGCTCTGCGCGCTGCCCTTGTAGGGCACATGCGTGAACTTGGCGCCGGTGCGGGCCTCCAGCATGGCCATGATCAGGTGACTGGTGGTGCCCATGCCGATGCTGGCGTAAGTGAGCTTGCCCGGGTCTTTCTTGGCCATGGCAATCAGCGACTGGAAATCCTTGGCTGGAAAATCGGGCCGCACGACCAGTGCATAGGGCAGCCAGGTGGTCTGGCCGATGGGTACAAAACTCGTGAGCGGGTCATAGCCCACGTTGTCATAAACGTAAGGATTGATGCTCATGGGCGCCGTGGCGCTGAGGATCAGCGTGTAGCCATCGGGCTTGGCACGCGAGAGCTGGGCCGCCGCCAAGCTGCCGCCCACGCCCGGTTTGTTCTCCACCACGACGGGCTGGCCCCAGCGTTTGCTGAATTGCTCGCCCAGGATGCGTGCGATGGTGTCAGTGGATGTACCTGGCGGGAAGCCGACGTAGATCGTGACTGTTTTCTCAGGGAACGTCGAAGGGGCTGCGGCGTGCGCCGCGGGAACCATCGAAGTTGCGGTGATAAGGCATGCGGCTATCGACGCGGCCAAGAGGCTGCGACGGGTCTTGCTGATCAACATTGTCTGCTCCCATTTTTTTGTATGACAATCATACGGTTGCCATCACTAAAAGGGAAGCGATTTGGATCCAGGCAATGCGACACGAGCCGGCCATCGGGCCGGCTCGCTGGCACGCCTCACACCCGGCACTGTCGCCGGCGTGCAAGGCGAGTGGTACTAGCAGGGACGCTTACTTCTTGGGGACGATGCGGCTGATGCGATCGCCCTCGGGGTCGTCGGCACCCTTGGACTTGTTGATGACCAGCACCTCGCCGCGACCATCGGCGAACACGTGATTGGGGAAGGTCCCTGCGGGCAGGTTGGCCACGATCTTGCCCTCGCTGTTCACGGCGGTCACCGTGCCTGCGCCCCGGCTCACCACGAAAGCGAGACCGCTCTTGGCATCGAACGCCACGTTCAAGGCACCCTGGCCGACTGCGACATCATGCAGCACACGGCCGGAATCGAGATCGAGAATCACCAGGTTGTCCGAACCCTGCGCCACCGTGAACAGGCGTTTGCCCTTCGGGTCGACGGCAATGCCGGCACCACCCTTCAGGCCCGGCACATCCAGCACCTTCTCGACCTTGTCGGTCTTGGTATCGATCACCGCAGCCTGATTGGTCGATCCGCTGACCACATACAGCTTGTGTCCATCGGCATCGAGCGCCAGGCTCATCGAGCTGAACCCCTTTTCCTGTCCTGAGTCGATGGCGAGATCCAGCTTGTGCGCCAGTTTCTTGCTGTCGAACACGACGACCTGGCCCTTGCCCGGTGTGGAGACATACGCCTTGTTCAGTTTCTGATCGATGACGACATCGCGCGCGTGATAGGCCTGACCTGCCGGGAATTGCTTGACGAGCTTCAGATCGGACTGCTTGTAGACGGCAACCGTATTTTCGCGGGTGTTGGTGACCCACACATTGTTATGCGCATCATCGACGCCCACGCCATACACCGCATAGACGTGACCGTCATCGCGATTGGGCACCTTGGCCATGGAGACATCGGCCTCGGTGGCCAAGGTCTTGGCATTGAGCTTGAGCAGACGCGACTCCTTGACGGGCGGGCGACCCACGGCGGCGGTCACGAACAGACGGTCATTCTTGGGGCTGTAGTCCGTCTGATAAAGACCCTGCACCAGTTTCTGGCTGGTGACCGTGTAGTTGTCCTGCCCCGAGAGCGGCACCTTGCCCACGACTTTCAGATCGAACACGGCCGCGGCGGCGGGGTTCGCGGCCGAGATGGCGATGGGGTGCAGGCCTGGCACGGCGTCTGCAGGAATCGCGACCTTGGCTTCGAAAGTCCCTTTCTCGCCCACCGTGATGGCTTCGCCGTTGTTCAGCGCTTCGCCTGCGCGGTACAGCGTTACCTTCTGTCCCGGTACGAACATGCGGCCGGCAATGGTTGCTTCCGAGCCTGGCAGCGCGCCCTGAGAGAACACACGACCACCGAAGTCGGCGGCCGGCTTGTCAAACGTCGGCGCCGCATACGCGGTCGCGATAGAAAGCGTGAGCGTGGCCAGAACGAAGCTGGCCTGACGCAGGACACGCGAGCCGCGTCGAGCCGAGGTCGATTGAATCGAATGCATGAGAGTTCCTCTACAAAATGAAGGCAGCCACAGTCCGTCACCGACACACGGCGCGGACCGGCGGACAGGCGAACAGGATCAGGCGCAGAACGGGAACCATTACCGAGGCCCTCCAGCGGGAGCCGGGCCGGCGGGCTTGGGCCCCAGCTGTGCTGTCCTGAGCGCAGGCGAGCCGGCCGCCACGACACCCACCGCGACCACGCAGGCCGTCCCGCCTATCAGCAGCGCCAGGGGCGCGGAAAGCAGGCGCGCCACGAAACCCACCTGCATATTGCCGATAGCCGGACCGATCGACGTCTGCATCATCCACAGGCTGGACACCCGGCCCAGGAGCGCGTCGGGCGTGTGCCGCTGCACCAGTGCCGCGCGAAGAATCTTGGAAACCGTATCGGCTGCCCCCATCACGATCAGACTCACCATGGCCCACCACAGCGAGGTGCCCAGCGCCAGCAGGACAATCGAGACGCCCCACACCAGCACGGCGGCGATCAGTACCCGCCCGGGCGCGGTGAGTGTGCGGGTCCAGCCGCTGGTCAGGGCCGCCAGTGTCGCGCCGATGGCCGGTGCCGAGTACAGCAGGCCGGCTGCCTCGGGCCCGCCGCCCAGCACGAGGGTGCCCCATTCCGGCAGCAGGGCCAGGGGCGTGGCCAGCACCATGGCCGCCAGGTCGATGAGCAGCAGCCCCCGCAGCAGCCTGCTGTCGCGAATGAAATGCAGCCCTTCCATGAACGAGGCGCGCGCGCGCACCTGCGTGCTGGCAGGTGGCGCAGGCAGGGCCGGCAACCGATACAGCAGGAATGGCGTGGCGAGCACGCCGACCAGCACGATGGCATAGCAAAACACCAGCCCCGGCCCGGCGATCAGCACACCTGCCAGCGCAGGCCCGATGATGCCGCCGACCTGCATGGCCAGCCCCGACAAGGCTGCGGCGGCCGCAAGCCGTTCGCGCCCGACCAGCGCAGGCGTGGCGGCCATCATGGCGGGCACGCTGATGCCCCCCGCCGCACCGCTGATGACCCCCGCCAGATAGATCACAGCCACCGAAGGCTCGGCAAACAGAGCGTTGACGAAAAACATGACCACGCCCACGGCGTAAGCCGTTCTTGACCAGAGCATCAATTCGCGCCGGTCGCGTCGATCCGACAGCACACCGCCCACCATCAGGGCCAGCACCATGGGCACCGCCATGGCCACGTTGAAGGCAGCGACCGCCAGCGATGAGCCCGTCAACTGGAAAAGCTGCAGGCTGGCCGCCACCAGCAACATGCCGGTCACCAGCACGGTGGCCGCCCGTGCGGCATACGCATAACGGAATGCCGGGCTGTCGCGCAAGGGGCTCAAGTCGATGAAGAATGCTTTACGTGTCATGGCGGGAATCGTTGCCGGTTAGGGATGCGTGCTCGAAGACATCGCGCTGTGCGAGATAGTCGCCCAGCTCAGGCGCAATCAGCGCCGTCGCATCGGCGCCCACCATATGGGCGTGCACCGCAGGCACATCGTGGATATCGAGGCTGGCGACGTAGGGCGACCACTGACGCGGGAACAGGTTCTCGCCCTCGTGGTCCAGTGCCGCCCGAAAGTACATCAGGTGCCCCGGATAGGGCGTGTGATGGTGGGTGCGCACCATGGCATTGTTGTGCGCGACGACACGAAACACACCGTCGATCATGTCATCAGGAAGCTCACCGAGCGGATGACCACTGCGACGCAGAAAATCGACCACGCCGTCACGCGTCATGGCCAGATCGATCAGCCCGGCGGGATCGTAGCCGGCAATGTGCAACAGCGCCTTGTAGATCGCGTCGTCGGGTGGCGCAGGCTGATCGCGCCAGCTATCGCTGGGATAGGCATCGAGCATCGCCAGCCCGCCCACCTGATGACCCAGTGCGTGCAGCGCTGCGGCCATGGCCTGGGCAATGATGCCGCCCACGGACCAACCGATCAGATGATAGGGCCCCTGCGGTTGCAGCGCCAGCAGGGTCTGCACGTAATCGCGCGCCATCTCGGCCACGGTCTGAGGCACACCGGTCGCACCCGGGTGCAGCCCGCGCGCCTGCAACCCATACACGGTGCGTGGCGGCAGGGCGCGGGCCAAGGCGCCGTAGCACCACGACAACCCGCCGGCGGGATGGACGCAGAACAAGGCTGGACGATCGGACGGCCCTTGCCGCAGGGTCAGCACGTTGCCGAACCCGCCTGCCCCACTCGCAGGGCTGCCGTTAGACGCCGGCAGCGTGGTCAGCGCATCCAGATGCTGTGCCAGCCGGGACACCGTCGGATGTTCGAAGATCGCACCCAGGCTGAAGGCGCACGCCCATCGATCGCGCACCTGCGCGGCGAGTTGCGCCGCAAGCAGCGAATGACCGCCGAGATCGAAAAAGTCGTCGTCTGCGCCGATGGGCTCGCCCGTTTGCAGGACTTGCGCGAACAAATCCGCGATCTCGCGCTCGGTCGACGTAGCAGGCGCACGCCCGGCCCCACCAGACGAAGGGGGCACCGGCAGCGCCTGGCGATCGAGCTTGCCATTGACGGTCACGGGCAGGCTGGGCAGCACCACGAAGGCCGCAGGCACCATGTAATCGGGCAGGCGCTGCGCAGCATGGGTGCGCAGGCCGTCACGTGTCACGCTGACATGCTCATGAGCCACGACATAGGCCACGATGCGTTCCTGCCCCGGCTGATCGGCGCGCGCGATCACCGCGACATGGGCCACACCGGGCGCGTGCGCCATCACGGCTTCGATTTCTTCGAGTTCGACGCGCAAGCCTCTGATCTTGATCTGATGATCCGAGCGCCCCAGGAACACCAGCGCACCATCGGGCAGCCTGCGCGCCAGATCACCCGTGGCATACATGCGGCTGCCCGGCTCACCGAAGGGATCGGGAACAAAGCGTTCATCGGTCAGGTCGGCACGACCCAGATAGCCTTGTGCCAGCTGGCGACCGGCGATGTAGAGATGCCCCGCGACGCCGATGGGCGCCGGGCGCAGGCGATCGTCCAGCACATACAGCGCGGTGTTCCACACGGGGTAGCCGATGGGCACCGGCACGCTTTTATCGGTCGCCGCCGCGGGCCACCAGCTCACATCGACGGCAGCTTCGGTCGGACCATACAAATTGTGCAGTTCAGCGTTGAGCACCTGATGAAAACGGTCACGCACCGCTGCGGGCAGCGCTTCACCACTGCAGAACACGCGCCGGATCGCCAGTGCATCGGCCCGGGTGCGCGTGCGCGCATCGGCGTGCGGCTCGCTCAGGAAAGCGGCCAGCATCGAGGGCACGAAGTGCAGCGTGGTGATCGCGCAGGCTCGCACGATCTCGAGCAGCCACGCCGGGTCCTTGTGTGCCTGCGGCGGCGCCACCACCAGCACCCCACCGGTGATCAGGGGCAGGAAGAACTCCCACACCGACACATCGAAGGTGGCGGGCGTTTTCTGCAACGTGCGATCGCTCGCCCCTATTCCGTAGTGTGCCGCCATCCACATCAACCGGTTGACGATGGCATCATGGTTGACGACCACCCCCTTGGGTGCACCGGTCGAACCCGAGGTGTAAATCACATACGCAGGGTCGTCGGGCAGCGCGCGCGCCGGCTCGATGGCCAGCGGTTCGCCCGTGAGGGTGTCCACGCACAGCGGCTTGGGCCAGGGCAGGTGCTTGCGGGTCGCACGCACGGCCAGCACGGTGCGCGGCCGGGCGGCACGCAAAATGGTGTCCAGCCGTTCGCGCGGGTGCGAAAGATCCAGCGGCAGATAGGCTGCCCCGGCCCGCACGATACCGACGAGCGCCACGACCAGCTCGATGCTGCGCTCGATGCCCACCGCCACGATGTCACCCCGGCCTACGCCACTGGCCGCCAGCGCGCGTGCCAGTCGATTACTGCGCACATCGAGCTCGGCGTAATCAATCGCCTGCCCGTCGAACACGAGTGCCGTGGCTTGTGGCGTGTGCCGCATGGTCTGCTCGATCAGGGCAGCCAGTGTCGTGCGCGGCACATCGCGCGCCGGGCCGCTGGCATGCGAGCGCCACAGAGCCAGCTCGGACGAGGTCAGCGTAGGCACCTCCGACAGTGACGCGGCGCACACCGCCCGGCTCAGAAATCCGGTCAATCGCGCCAGATGGGCATCCACGTCGGCCTGGCTGTAAAGCGCCGGGTTGGCATCCACGGCCAGGGCCACGCGCTGGGCCAGGGGATCTGCCCGGAAGGTCACGGTCAGATCATCGACCGGACCGGCGCATAGCACTTCCAGGCGCGCCTCCAGTCCGGCCCATGGCGAGCTCGCGTCGAACGGCAACACGTTGATCAGCGGACCATACAGGCGTCGCTGCCCGCCCAGTCGGCCCAGGTCACGGCGCAACTGCTCGCTGCGATAGCGCCCATGGCGTCGGGTCCGGCGCAACAGCCGCGCCGTCGCCAGTACAAAATCGGGCAGTGAGAGGTTTTCGTCGATGGCGATCGGCACCGCCAGCACGTTCATGACCATGGCGGGAACGCGCGCGCTCGGGCTTCCCAGGCGTCCCATGTAGGGCGCACCCACGACGGTATCGCCACGCCCGGTCATCCGGGCAGCATAGGCGGCGCACAGTGCCAGCAGAATATCGGGCCAGGACACCCCGGCCTGCTGATCCAGCGCACGCAGGCTTTGCGCAAACGCATCGGGAAGTACGCACTGCGCCTGCAGAAAATGGTGGGCGGAAACCGGCACGCCTTCGGCCATGCCGCTCACAGGCGCGGCATCGGTGAACAATTCGGCCCAGAACGCCGCGTCGCCAGCGTGCCTGGCAGACGTGCGATAGGCGGCGTCTTCGGCCAGCACGGCCTCGAACGCACCCAGGGGTTGCCCCGCATCCAGCCCGGCGACGCGCGCGCCATAGCACTGCGCCACACGCGCATCGATGAGCGACATGCCATAGCCGTCGGTGGCCAAATGATGCACGCGTTCATACCAGAGGTGATGATCGGTGCCGACCTTGAACAGCATCTGCGCGGCCAGCGGGGCGCGTGCCGGATCGACGGCCGTGTGCCGGTCCGCATCCATCTGCGCACGTGCACGCCCCACCGGGTCGGGCCCGGTCGTGCAGTCGACGATGGTCAGACGTGGCACGAATGCCGGATCGATCACGCCGCAAGGTGCGCCATCGACGTCCTGCACACGCATGGCCAGGCCCGTGCTTTCCTGCATGGTCTGGTTCACCGCGGCTTCGAACGCCTGGATGTCCAGCGGACCCCGTAATTCGGTGTATTGGGCAGTATTGAACACAGGATTGCCGGCATCCAGGCGCTGCGCGTACCACAGGCCGGCCTGCGCCTGCGTCAGCGGCCAGGGCGAGTCCAGCGCCAGCTTATGGCCTGCGTGCGCAGCGGCATCGCCGGCAGGCGACGGGCGCGCAGGCGCGTCGATCGCCTTACGCGTCGCGGCGGCAGGGATGCCGATCTCGCTCATCGGGCTGCACCGCCTTGTGCACGCCGGGCCATGGCCGACTCTGCAACGTGCCACCAGTGGGCCAATGTGGGCACCTCGGCGAGTTCCGAGAAAACCAGATCCACGCCCTGCTCACGCCAGCGCGTGACCAGCGCCATGGCTCGGATCGAATCCAGGCCCAGATCGATCAGGCTGTCCTGGGCACCGACCTCCTCGGGGTCTTCATGCAGCATGCGGGCGATGTCGGCGCGCATGCTGTCGAACGTCATTGCAGCCGGTGCGGCTGCAGGATTCAAGGCACTCATGGCTGCTCCCCGCCCGCTGTGTCGGCAAGCTGCGCGCGCAGGGCGGCCCGCAACTCGCGGCGACTGATTTTCAGCGCGGCAGTTTCAAAAAATTTGTCTACGAAAACAATCTGGTCTGGCACCTTGAACTCGGCCAGCCCGCGTTGTCGGATCCACTGCTTGAGCACCACCGCCCTGGGTTTGTCGCCTTGCGCGATGATGAAGGCGCAGGTGCGTTCACCCAGATACTCGTCGGGCACCGACACCACGGCGGCATCGAACACGGCGGGATGGGCCAGCAGATGGTCCTCGATTTCCTCGGCCGAGATCTTCTCCCCGGCACGATTGATATGGTCGGTCGCCCTGCCCTGCACCGTCAGATAGCCTTGCGCGTCGCGCCGCACGATATCTCCGGTGCGATAGAACCCGTCAGTGGTGAATGACCGGGCATTGGCGGCGTCATTATTGTGATAGCTGCGAATCGTGTAGGGCCCGCGCGTGAGCAGATAGCCCGATTCGCCCAGGGCGACCGGTTGCCCGAGATCGTCGACCACCAGCACCTCGTCGTCCTCACTGATGGGCCGGCCCTGGGTGTTGATGATCAATTCATCGGGGTCATCCAGCCGGGTGTAGTTCACCAGCCCTTCTGCCATGCCAAAGACCTGTTGAAGCGTAATGCCCATGGTCGGGCGCACACGACGTGCGATTTCCGGCGCCAGCTTGGCACCGCCCACCTGCATGGTCTTGAGCGAGGACAAATCGTGCTTGCGCGTCGGATAGGCCTGTAGCCAGACCAGCAACAGCGGCGGCACCAGACTGGTCATGGTGACGCCTTCGCGTTCGATCAGTGCAAACGCGGTCTCGGGGCTGGGCGAGAGGCTGAGCACCACGCGCGCACCGGCATAGAGCGCACCCAGCACCCCGGGTGAACTCATGGGGTAGTTGTGTGCAATGGGCAAGGCTGCAAGAAATACACTGTGCTCGTCCATGCCGCAGATGGTATCGCTCTCGCGCAGTGTGTAGATGTAGTCGTCGTGCGTACGGGCGATGAGTTTGGACAGGCCCGTGCTGCCCCCCGATATCTGCAGGAACGCCACGTCCGAGGGTTGTGGGCCGACGTGGGTGGCGGCCAGCGGCTGTGCCCGGCCCGCCGCGCGCAGCGCATCGAGCGTGACCAGGTCTTCGACGACGGCATCCCCGGCCTGCGGTGCCTGCACGGCAAACACCTTCCGGATGGCAGGCACGCGGGCCCTCAGGGCTGCGGCCAGATCACCGTAATCGAATCCGTCGTGACGACCCACCATGACATACGCGCATGCCTCGGCCGACACGGCAAAGTGCTCGATCTCGGTCAGCCTGTGCGCGGGCAGTGCATAAACTGGCAGGATCCCGGCGCGGAAAAGCCCGAAGATCACCTCGAAAAACGCAGGCACGTTCGGCAGATGCACGATCACGCGGTCGCCCGCCGACAGGCCGCTGGCCAGCAGACCGGCGGCGATCTCATCGGCGCGCTGATCCAGTTCCCTATAGGTCCAGCGCGTCTGGTCGGCAACGATGGCCACGCGTTCGGGATGCCGTTGGGCGCGTTCACGCAGCACGGCGTGGAACGTTTCCCCACGCCAGTGACCTGCTGCACGATAGCGCTCGGCGAAGGCCGGCGGCCAGACTTGAGTGACAGGTTTCATATCAGCTTGCATAGAATCATGGGTTGACCTGGGCCAGCATGTCTGCGGCACGACAGGCAGTGATGTGAATATCGGTGGCACGGCAATGGTCCGGCGCACCCAGCACGCACACCGCGCCGAAGTAGCCCGGCGCGACCGCCAGGGGCAGCACCTGCGCATGCGCGACCGGCAGACTTTCTCCCGCCCGCCTGGACTGCGCGCCCGCCAGCCCCACACCGGACGCTTTCCATTGCGCCTCGTGCAGGGTCCATTCACGAAAAAAAACATCCCGGGCATGCGCGTCGCAAGCGATGCGCTGGCAGGTAGCAGGATCGAACACCTGCGCCGCCACGGCGGCGATATCCAGATCGCGTACCTGCTCGATATCCACGCCCACAGGATAAGCGGCCATGGCAATCGCCGCCCAGGCACCCGCGTGCGACACATTGAAATGAAGCCGCGCATTGCTATGGACGGCCTCGTCCAGCACAGGCTTGCCGCGCGCGGCGGTGGTCAGTGCCACGGCAGTGGGTGCCACACCCAGGCGCCGGGCCAGCGCAGCACGCAGCGTGGCACGGGTGACGACGAACCTGCTGCGATCGTCGGCATGCCTGAACCCTTGCGCGCGTTGCTGCTCGGTGAGCGACAGGGCGTCGTAATACGCGCACACCGTCGAGTCGTCATGGTCAAGCTGCAGGAGGATGATGTCGATCATGCGTCACACCCCCAGCAGACGATGTTCAAGCGCGGGGTCTGCCGCAAGTGCGGCGCAGGTGCCATCGAAGGCTACCCTGCCCTGCGCCAGCACCACGGCGCGCGTGGCGACCTTCATGGCCAGCGCCAGGTTCTGTTCGACCAGCACGATCGTCAGCCCCTCTGCCGCCAGGCGCGGAAGATGGGTCACGAGAATGTCGTCAACCGCCTTTGGCGAAAGCCCTTCGCTGGGCTCATCGAGGGCGAGCACATCGGATTGCGTGAGCAGTGCGCGCCCTAGCGCCAGCATCTGACGCTCACCGCCACTGAGCGCGCCGCTGGACAGGGCACGTTTCTCGTACAGACGTTCGAACATCTCGTAGACCCGCTCGATCGTCCAGGGTGCCCCATGCGATGCCGGCACCCGACGCCGTGACGCGAGTGTGGCCAGCGACAGGCTTTCGTGCACCGTCAGCGGCGCGAAAACACCCCTGCCCTGCGGCACCAGCGCCACGCCCAGCCGTGCGATACGATGCGTGGGCCAGTCGGTCACGTGCTCACCCTTGACATGGATGGCCCCCCGCACGCGCGGCCCCAGATTGAACAGCGCGTTGAGCAAGGTGGTCTTGCCGGCACCATTGCGACCCAGCACGGCCAGCACATCCCCCCTGTTGATGCGCAGATGGATGTCTGTGAGCACATCGGCCCCGTCATAGCCGGCACTGAGCGCCTGGATGTCGATGACCGCTGTCATGATCCCGCCCCCTGGACCCATGGCGCCGGCATGCCCAGATAGGCCGCGATGACACGAGCATCGGCGCGAATGGCCTGCGGCGTGTCGTTCGCAATGAGCACGCCCAGATCCATGACGGCGATCCGGCCGCAGACCCTGAAAACGACATCGATGTCGTGCGACACCAGTACCAGGGCGATATCGGCGTGATGGGTGGCAATGAGCTCGAGCAAGCGGTGCGACTCGGCCTCGGACAGCCCGGCCGTGGGCTCATCGAGCAGCAGCAACCTGGGGCGCTGTGCCAGTGCGATCAGCAGATCGAGCGTGCGTTGCTCGCCATAGGAAAGACCGGCTGCAAGCGTGTCGGCGCGGCTGGCCAGCCCACCCGCTTCGACCAGTGCCTGCGCCTGCTCGTCAGCCTGGCGCATCGCCCGCGCGGCTCGCCACCACTGGTTGCCTGTCGATGCCGACGCGCGCACCGCCATGGCCACATTGCCACGCACCGTCATCGTGGGAAACACCAGGCTCTTCTGGAAGGTGCGCACCACGCCCAGCCGTGCACGCGACTCGGGCGTCACCCGTGTAATGTCGCGCCCATCGAGGCGGACCTGCCCGGCATCGGGAGAGACGAATCCGCTCATGATGTTGAACAGTGTCGTCTTGCCGGCGCCGTTCGGACCGATCAGGCCCAGCGCTTCGCCCGCACGCACTTCGAGATCGATGCTGCGCAGCACCGGAACGGCAGCAAAAGACTTCTGAACCGCGGCGACCTGCAACACTGGCATCATGACGTGAACCGCCTGCGCAACGCCGGCACGATGCCGTGAGGAACGAAGATCACGGTCAACACGAACAGCATGCCGATCAACAGTTGCCATCGGTCTGTCCAGGAGCTCAGTTGCGTCTGGGCCACCAGGTATAGCGCCGCACCCACGAAGCCACCAGCCAGCGTCGCGATACCGCCCAACACCGACATGATCACCAGCGTGGCCGACATGCTCCAGTGCACCGCGTTGGGCCCGATGTACTGATTGACGAAAGGATAGATCGACCCGGCCGCGCCGGCCACGGCCCCGGTCACCAGGAAAGTCTGCAGCCGCAGCCGCCCCAGGTGAAATCCCAGGGCGCGCATGCGCAACGGCTGATCGCGCATGCCCTGCACCGCATGTCCCACCGGCGCGCGCACGAATGTGCGAAGCGCCCAGCCACTTGCGACAGCCAGCGCGAGCGCCAGCGCAAACAGGGCCAGCGGGTGCGATGCCGGCAGTCCGGCCACGGTGAGCGCGGGATAGCCGCGCAATCCATCGGCACCGCCAGTGACCTCGCGCCAGCGAAACACGACCTCCCAGGCCATCTGCCCCACCACCAGCGTGAGCACCAGGAAAAACAGACCGCTGCTTCGATAGGACACCAGTGCCATCAGCGCGGCCAACGCCATGCCACACAGCACGCCCACCGGCAGCATGAGCAGCAGGTCGCTGCCCCAGTGCTGCGAGGCAATTGCAGCCCCGTAGGCGGCAGCGCCGAACACCGCCCCATGCCCCAGCGAGACCAGGCCCGCAAAGCCGACCAGCACGTTCAGGCTCATCACGGCCGTGCCGACCAGCAGAATTTCTGCCGCAAACCGCAGTTGATAATCGTCGCCGAACACCGCCAGCACGCCGCACAGCAGTGCGGCCAGACACAACCATCGCCACCCGCCGGCACGCCTGCCCGGTGCGGTGTCGACTCCTGTGGCCGAGATCCACGCGCGTGAGGTCATAGTTGCCTCGTCTCACGGCCCAGCAAGCCGTTCGGGCACACCATCAGCACCAGCGCCATCATGCCCAGCGTCAGGAAATTGGCGAACTCCGGCAGCCACATCCGCGCGAAGGTGGTCACGAAACCGATCAGCAGCGCGCTGAGCACCGTGCCGGTGAAACTGCCCAGTCCGCCGACGACCACGACCAGCAGGGCAAGCAGCAATACCTCTTCATCCAGCCCGGGATAGGCCGAGAGCATGCCCGCGCCCAGCGCGCCGCCCAGCCCGCCCAGTGCGGCGGCCAGCACGACCCCGACCGTGAGCAGGCGACGCGTGTTTATCCCGAGCGTCTCGACGATGCCCCGGTCGATCACGCAGGCGCGAATCGCCGCCCCCCACAAGGTGTGCTCGATGGCCCACCACAGCACAAGCGCCAGCGACCCGCCCGTGGCGATCAGGAACAGGCGATAGACGGGAAAAGGAAAACCCATGACGAAGACCACGCCCTGCAGCAGGTCGGGCAGCATGGGGGACAGCGTGTCGGCACCGAACCCCCAGCGCATCAGATCGGCAAACACGACCGACAGCCCGTAGGTCAGCAACACCTGCATCAAATGCGTGCGCGGGTAAAACTGCCGGAAGGGATAACGATCGAGCAGGGCCCCGACCAGTCCGGTGAGCACGAACGCTGCCGGAAACGCCATCCACCACGGCGCGCCCGACGCCATCCACTGCACACCGATGTAGCTGCCCAGCAAAAAGAACGAACCATGCGTCAGATTGACGAAGTTCATCAGGCTGAGCACCAGCGACAAGCCCAGCCCGGTGAGCAGCAGCAGCACCGAAAACGACAGGGCGTTGAGGATCTGGACGACGATGTAGGCCACTGATCAGGCTCGCAGACTATGGGCGCGCGTTGCCAGGACCCGGGTCCTGCACGCCAGGATAGGTCTTGATCACGGTGTTCAGTGGTTTGCCGTCGGGCCCGGGCTTGACCTCGTTCAGATAGATGTCGAGGATGGCCTGATTGTTGCGCGGGTCGAACCGCATGGGACCGAATGCCGTGGCAACCGGCTCGGCCAGCAGGGCCGCCTTGAATGCCTCCTTGCGCGAGAGGTCGCCACCGACCGCTTCGATGCCTGATCGAATGACCTGGCCGGTGGCGTAGCCCGCCGTGCTGGCCTCGCCCGGTAGCCGCTGGCGTGCTTGCTGGTAGGCCTGAACAAAGGCCTGCGAGGCGGGTGCCCCCGGCGACTGATGAAATGCATTGAAGCCGCCCAGCGCGGCCGCACCCACTGCGGGAATCACATCTTCCTGGTCGAACAGGGCGCCGGGCCCAATCAGCCGGATGCTGTCGCGCAGGCGGAAGTCCTGCATCTGCTTCAGGAAGCGCACCGCATCGGCGCCCGGAAAGAAGGCATAGATGAACTCGGGCTTCAGTGCAGCCACGTTCATCAGCAGCGGGGCGAAATCGGTCGTGCCCAGCGGCGTCCAGAACTGCTTGCCCAGCGTACCGCCCTGCTGACGATAGGTATCCTCGAAATCGGCCACGTACTCCCGCCCGGCGGCGTAATCCGATGCCAGCGTGATCCCGCCGCGCGTGGCGACGTTTTCATGCACCCACAGGGCAGCCGGGTGAGCCAGCATCCAGCTGGTCTTGGTGGTGCGGAAAATATACGGGCTGGCGGCCTCGCGCGCCAGGGCGTTGGCGGCTGCGTTGGCAATGAAGGTGAGCGTCCTGGACTCGGTCACGATATCGCGAATGGCCAGCGCCACCGCGGCACTTATCACACCCAGGATGATGTCTGCCTTGTCCTGCCCGACCAGCTTGCGCACCTTGCGCACGGCCTCATCCGGCTTGCCCTGATCGTCCTCGACCAGCAACTGGATCGGCCGCCCGCCCATCTCTTGATTGGACTGGGCCAACAGCAGTTGCAGGCCGGCGCGCATGCTCTCGCCCAGGCCTGAAAACGGCCCCGACAGTGATGTCAGCAGTGCAATCCGGATGGGTTCGCCCGACGCACGCGTCAGGCCGGGCCAGGCCGTGGACGCAGCCAGCCCGGCACCCGCAAGCAATACGGAACGGCGTCGCGCCGCGAAACGATGAGTCATGATCAAAAGTGCTCCTGAACGTCTGCCGTCGTGGGCAATGCCTTGATGCGCTGGGCAAAGGCCAGGGCCGGGGCGACCGATTGCGCCAGCATGGTGTGGTGCGTGCCCCCTTCGACCGCACGAAACCCGACGCGCACCCCATCCAGACGCGAGAGCGCGTGCGCCAGATCGCGTGCGGCAGGCAGCGTCGGTTCGCCCCCCTCGCGGGAGTCCGGCGAGCCATCGGGACCGGTGGGCTGGCGGTGCCAGGTCTCGCGGGTACCCACCATCACCAGCACATCTGCCGGCGCCAGGCGACGCGCGCCCGCGGCGTCTATTTCCGCAAGAATGGCCCCGCCCTGCCACCATGCCGAGGGACTGACCGCCACATAGCGCGTGCACGGCATGGACTGGGCGCACAGCGCGTGCAGCACGCACAGGCCGCCATAGGAGTGGCCATAGAACGTGACCCGCGCCGTGTCGGTGCCGTAATGCCCATTGATCCAGGGCATGACCGATGTGTCGATGAAGGTGAGCAGATCGTCGGCACCGCCGTTGCGCCACGCGGGCACGCGCGGATCCGCAGGCCGGGGGTTGCCGGGCAACCCCGGTGTGTAGTCGTACACGCGGGCCTGACGGGCCGCCTCGCCCTGCGCGGCATGGGAGATCAGCACGACCAGTACCGGTGCCTGCTGCGGGACCGCCGTCGCGGCGAAATGTGCCAGCAGTTCGGGCAACAACGCATCGCCGTCAAGCATGATGAGCACGGGGTAACCGGCGGGACCCGCGGGCAACGAGGGGACCAGCACGCGAACGCGATAAGCACCCGTGTCACGCATGCTGGCGATCAGCCGCTCGTCCACGCGCACGGGATGCGCAGGCGATGACGACGCGGAGCCAGGCTGACGAGACGCGAACATTACGGCGTGCGCCCCGCAGGAGCCAGGTCAACCATGAACGTGCCCCGATAGGGGACTGCGGCAAAGCGTCGATTGACCTCGTCCAGCGTAGCCTGGGGCGACACATCGGCAAAGGTCTGGGGATCGAGCCAGCGAGCAAGTGCCTCGATGAACACCACGTGCAGAGGCGAGTCGTTAAAGCCATGCCAGATGCCGTGGGCATTGCCCGTGCGCACGGCGGACAGCGCCGAGAGATTCTGCGTATCGATGACGTTTTGCAAACTGGCGCGCGCCTGCTCGACCGTGGCATCCATGCCGATGGCCAGGCCGGTGCTCGCGCGCCTGGCCGCGCCGGTGCCCGTGGCCACATAAACAGCCGGATTGCGACTGTTGATGTATTCAAACCCGAGCTGCCCCGTTGCCCCCTTGAGCACATCGGCGCCGATATTGTGGCCCCCGGCCAGCTGGATCATGTCATTGAAGGTTCCCACGCCAGGCGAGTTGCAGCAAGCCGTGCTGCCGGCGTGCGCGTGCACCAGCACCGCTGGCCGGGTGCGCCCGGGCTGGGATGTGCGCGACGCCACCCGCTCCATGTGTTCTTGATAAAAAGTGATCAGTGCCTCGGCCTGCGCGTCGCGACCCAAGGCCTGGCCCAGCAGACGAATGCTGGGAACCGTGTTCTCCAGGGGGCGCATGAAAAAGTCCACCACCACCACCGGCACGCCTGCGGCATCGAACTGGCGAATCAGCGAGGAATCGCGCGGATCGGTGTTCGGCCCGATACCGGCAAACGCCGAGGTGAGGATGACCAGATCGGGGCGCAGCGAGAGTGTTTTTTCGACCGAGAAGGTATCTGCGGTGTGACGCCCCACCACGGGGATCTGGTCGATGGCAGGGAATTTCTCGCGATAGACCGCATACTCACTGGCGAACGAGGTCTTGAACTCGTCTGACCAGCCCGCCAGAATGCTGACCGGATCGGGGTGTATGAGACCCAGCACGGGCAGATAACGGGCCTGGGCCAGCACCACCCGCTTGGCCGGCTGCGCAAGCGTGACCTCCCGGCCAGCCACGTCCTTCAATACGACGGGCGCAGCCTGTGCCCCCGATACCGCCAGGAACAGGGCAGCCAGGAAAAAACGCTTGAACACTTGGAACACGATGGGCATGGGACGCGACCGGTCAGGCCCGACTCAGGGCGAACGGCTGGCGACGACTGATTAAAGACCAGACCGGACCAGACATTGAGGGTTAATAATGATAGCTATTATCATTCTAACCGGGTAGGACAATTGGAACAAGCAAGGGGCTCAGTGAATGTCGGCGTGCAACCCGTCGATCATGACCTGGGGCACGCCTTGCGAACACGCCTCTACCCGTGCCCGCACGCCATACACCTCGGCCAGTGCGGCAGGTGTAATCACCTCTCGGGGCGATCCATCGGCCACCAGTCGGCCGTTGCGGATCATCAGGCAGTGGTCCGCATGGCGCAGCGCGATGTTCAGATCGTGCAGCACGATCAGGGTGATCAGCCCGTTTTCCCGCGTTTCCTGCGCCAGCAGGTCCATCACATGAAACTGATAATTCAGATCCAGTGCCGAAAGCGGCTCGTCGAGCAGCAGCAGTCTGGGGCGGCGAATCATGGCCTGGGCCAGACCGACCAATTGCTTTTGCCCCCCCGACAGGCTGTCCAGGTACTGCGCGCCCAAGTGACCGATGCCCAGCCGTTCGAGCAGTTGCTGCACCTGCGCCACAGTGGTGCCAGCCGAGCCGCCGGCAAAGGCCGACGCGTTCGCCGCTACCAGCACCGACTCGAACACCTGCAAATGCACCGCCGCCGGCAGGGTTTGCGGCAGATAGACCACCTGCCGCGCGCGCACCTCGAACGAAGCACGCGTGAGGTCTTCTTCACCCAACAGGACCCGACCGTGAGACAGACGCGTCAGCCCCGCGATCGCCTTGAGCAACGTGGATTTACCGCTGCCATTGGGCCCGAGCAACGCCGTCACCGTGCCTGGCACCAGCCGTGCCACCGACAGGTCTGCAATGATTTCGCGCGACCCGTAGGCCACCTTAAGATGTTCGAGTTGCAGCACGCGTGACCTATTGCAGTTGACGCTTGAAGACGATGGCCAGGAAGAACGGAATGCCCACCAGCGAGGTCACGATCCCGACCGGAATGATGATGCCGGGCACCATGTTTTTGGAGGCGATGGACGCCATCGACAGAATGGCGCCTCCCACCAGCGCGCTGCCCGGCAGATAAAAGCGGTGATCCTCGCCGAACAGGCGCCGCGCGATGTGCGGGGCAACCAGACCGATGAAGCCGATCGTGCCCACGAAGGCGACCGCCAGTGCAGACAGAATGCTGATGCGAACCAGCGCGCGCAGCCGCAGGCGGCGCACGTCGATCCCAAAGCTGCTCGCCCGTTCCTCACCCAGCCGCATGGCGGTCAGACGCCAGGAGTCGCGCATGGAAAGAGGCAGGATGAGTGCGAAGGCAACCAGCAACACGCCCACCTTGTTCCAGTCTGCGCGTGAGAGGCTGCCCATGGTCCAGAACACCAGGCCCTGCAATGCGTCGGCACTGGCCACGAACTGGATCAGCGAAACCAGGGCATTGAACGAAAAGACCAGCGCGATACCGAACAGCACCACGCCACTTGCGTTCATGCCCCCCCACCGCGCCACCGCATGCAGCAGCATGGCCGAGAGCAGCGCAAAGACGAAGGCATTGCCTGCAATCGCCCATGACACCGGCAACCCGGGAATGGACAGGTCCAGCACGATCACCAGCGACGCGCCAAAAGCCGCAGCCGAAGACAGGCCCAGCGTGAAGGGGCTGGCCAGTGGATTGTTCAGGATGGTCTGCATCTCGGCGCCCGCCAGCCCCAGCGCCACGCCCACGGCCATGGCCATCAGCGCATAGGGCAAGCGGATATTCCACACGATGACGCGGGTGGTGGGATCGGCTGTATCCGGGCGAAAGAGCGTGTTCACCAGTTCGCCCAGCGACAACCCGGCCGCGCCCATGGTGAAATCGGCCACCATGCTCGCGAGGATGATGGCCACCAGCAACAGGATCAGCGCCCAGCGCCGGCGTATGATGGCCGCATAGCGCAACGACGCGGAATCGTCGCTCACGGCGCACGCGTCGCGCACCGCAGCGGAAGAATCAGGCTTGATGGGAGACAAAATGGTGTGTGGAACGAGTGAGATGGATTGCGATACAGTTAAGAATCATTAGCATTCAAGTATCTCATGATTTTGGACGCCGACCTCTATAGTTCCGCTGCCGGCGCCTATGCGCTGGAATCGACCCGCGCCATCGCCCTGACCAGTGCCGCCGGCCATGCCTATACCCTGTATATCGGCTGGCCAGCCG
>Ga0075364_10000516_pt1 | contig 19641 bp, 13 predicted proteins | sample EndMetdeltDD1764_FD_71517 | JGI IMG/M metagenome (GOLD analysis project Ga0075364, IMG submission 71517) | Populus endosphere microbial communities from Tennessee, USA - Endosphere MetaG P. deltoides DD176-4 | ecosystem: Host-associated > Plants > Roots > Endosphere | place: USA: Tennessee...
CGCTCGAGCAGGTCGTAGAGCGCGGCGGCCTCGATGTCGTCGCGGCGGCCCTCATCCAGTAGCCCGTCGGCGGTCGGGATCTCCCAGCCGTTCTCGCCGTCGAACCACTCGTCCCACCAACCGTCGCGGATCGACAGGTTCAGCCCGCCGTTGAGGGCGCTCTTCATGCCCGACGTGCCGCACGCCTCCAGCGGCCGCAGCGGGTTGTTCAGCCAGACATCGCAGCCGTAGTACAGCTGGCGGGCCATCGACATGTCGTAGTCGGGCAGGAACGCGATGCGATGCCGCACGTCGGGTCGGTCGGCGAACTTCACCACCTGCTGAATCAGCGCCTTGCCGCCGTCGTCGGCGGGGTGCGACTTCCCGGCGACGATCAGCTGAATCGGGCGCTTCTCGTCGAGCAGCAGTTTCTCCAGCCGTTCCTCGTCGCGCAGCATCAACGTCAGCCGCTTGTAAGTAGGCACTCGCCGGGCGAACCCGATGGTCAACACGTCGGGATCGAAGGCCGTTGCGATCCAACCTAATTCGGCATCCGAGGCGCCACGCTCCAGCCACGAGCGCCGCAGCCGGGCTCGCACGTCTTCGACAAGGGCCTTGCGCAACTGCGAGCGAATCCACCACATGTGGCCGGTGTCGACCTGCTGCAGCCGCTGCCACGTGTCGGGCTCGCTCAGCGAGCCGAGGTCCTCGCTGCCGATCAGCTCGCGGCCAAGTTCCATCCACTGCGGCGCCGCCCAGGTGGGCCCGTGCACGCCGTTGGTGATCGAGCCGATCGGCACTTCGTTCGGATCGAACCCGGGCCACAATTCGTTGAACATCTGGCGGCTGACCCGGCCGTGCAGCAGCGACACCCCATTGGCCCGCTGCGCGAGGCGAAGACCCATATGCGCCATGTTGAACTTCGCCGGGTCGTCTTCTGCGCCGAACGCGACAATCCGGTCCAGCGGTACGCCGGGCAGCAGCCGCGACATCGCGCCAGACGGCCCGTCCGCCGAGCCGCCGAAGTACCGCTTGACCATCTCCACCGGGAATCGGTCGATACCCGCGGGCACCGGGGTGTGCGTGGTGAACACGGTGGACGACCGCACCACCGTCAGCGCGGTGTCGAAGTCCAACCCGGCGTCGATCAATTCGCGAATGCGTTCGACACCCAGGAAACCGGCGTGCCCCTCGTTCATGTGGAACACCTCGGGCGCAGGCAGGCCCTCCACTTCGGTGAACGCGCGGATCGCGCGCACCCCGCCGATTCCTGCGAGGATCTCCTGTTTGATCCGGTGCTCCTGGTCGCCGCCGTAGAGCCTGTCGGTGACGCTGCGCAGATCGTGCTCGTTCTCCGGGATGTCGGAATCCAAGAGCAGCAACGGGATTCGGCCGACCTGCGCAATCCACACGTACGCCCGCAGCCGGCCCGAGTCGGGCAGCGCCAACTCGACCAACACCGGGTTGTTGTCCTCATCGGTCAGCAGCCGCAGTGGCAGGCCCTGCGGATCAAGCGACGGGTAGTTCTCGTGCTGCCAACCGTCGGCGGTCAGCGACTGCCGGAAATAGCCCGAGCGGTAGTACAGCCCCACCGCGATCAGCGGAAGGCCCAGGTCGGATGCGGACTTCAGGTGATCGCCCGCCAGAATGCCCAGGCCGCCGGAATAATTCGGCAGCACCTCGGCAACGCCGAACTCCATCGAGAAGTACGCGATCCCGTGCGGAAGCTGCGCACCTTCTTCGGCCTGCTGCTGGTACCACAGCGGCCGGGTCAGGTAGTTGTCCAGGTCAGCGGCGAGCTCATCGAGGCGGCGCACGAACGACTCGTCCTTGGCAAGCTCGTCAAGCCGCTTCGGCGCGACCTGCCCGAGCAACGCGACCGGGTCGCATCCGACGTGCTTCCACAGCTCGGGATCGACGGCCTCGAACAGGTCCTGGGTGGGCTTGTCCCACGACCAGCGCAGGTTGATCGAAAGACGTTCGAGCGCGGTCAGACGATCTGGCAGATGTGCGCGGACGGTGAACCGTCGGAGAGCTTTCACGCGACTCAACCTTACTGACAAATCCGCTCCTTGCAGCGCGGTGTGGTGATCGCTTCATCCCCGTTGGATTGGGCCGACCACTACGGTGGGTATAGGGCGCGACGAGGCTTTAATTCGAGACCAGACGAGAAGCAAAGCGGCCCGGACGGGCCGCGCCAGTGCTAAGGAGTGATTGGGTGACCGGCCGTATCGAGATCGATGACGTCGCACCCGTTGTTTCGTCGGGACGATTTCCGGCCAAGGCCGTGGTGGGCGAGATCGTCCCGGTCCGGGCCACGGTCTGGCGCGAAGGCCATGACGTGGTGTCGGCCACGCTGGTGGTGCGCTATCACGGCACGGCGTATCCACGGCTGGCCGACGATCCGCCTGGGCGCGTCACGACCGCGCGACCCGTGCCCATCGAGGACGTGGTCGCCCCCGCGCCACGGAAGAAACCTCAGCTGCTGCCGATGTCGATGGGCCGCACACCCGATGTGTTCCACGGTGCCTTCAGCCCGGACAGCGTCGGCTTGTGGACCTTCCGGGTGGACGGCTGGGGCGACCCGATCGCGACATGGCGAAAGAACGTCACGGCCAAGCTCGACGCGGGCCAGAGCGAGGGCGAGCTGTCCAACGACCTGCTCATCGGCGCCCGACTGCTGGAGCGCGCCGCGACGGGCGTGCCCCGGCAGAGCCGCCATCCCCTGCTCGAGGCGACGGCCCGGCTGCGCAAGCCCGGTGACCCGTTCACCCGCGCAGGCGCCGCGCTGTCGTCCGATGTGACCGAGCTGCTGGAGCAGTATCCGTTGCGCGAATTGGTAACCCGCGGCGAACAATACGGGGTCTGGGTCGACCGGCCACTGGCTCGGTTCAGCGCGTGGTATGAAATCTTCCCCCGGTCCACCGGTGGCTGGGACACCAAGGGCAACCCCGTGCACGGCACCTTCGCGACGGCCACCAAGGCGTTGCCGCGCATCGCCAAAATGGGCTTCGACGTGGTCTACCTGCCGCCCATCCATCCGATCGGCAAGGTGCACCGCAAGGGTCGCAACAACAGCGTGACGGCCGCACCCAAGGACGTCGGCTCTCCGTGGGCGATCGGCAGCGACAAGGGTGGACACGACGCGATACACCCGAAGCTGGGCACCATCGAGGATTTCGACGATTTCGTCGCCGCTGCTCGTGACGACGGCATGGAGGTGGCGCTGGACTTCGCACTGCAGTGTGCGCCCGACCACCCGTGGGCGCGGAACCATCCGGAGTGGTTCACCGTGCTGCCCGACGGCACCATCGCCTACGCGGAGAACCCGCCCAAGAAGTACCAGGACATCTACCCGTTGAACTTCGACAACGATCCGGCCGGACTCTACGAAGAAGTGCTGCGGGTGGTTCGATATTGGATATCCCACGGCGTCAAGATATTTCGCGTCGACAATCCTCACACCAAGCCGCCGAACTTCTGGGCGTGGCTGATCGGCGAGGTGAAGAACGAGGACCCAGACATACTGTTCCTTTCGGAGGCGTTCACCCGCCCCGCGCGGCTATACGGGCTGGCCAAACTCGGCTTCACACAGTCGTATACCTACTTCACGTGGCGCACGGCGAAGTGGGAGCTGACCGAATTCGGTGAGCAGATCGCCGAACATGCCGACTACGCCCGGCCGAACCTCTTCGTCAATACGCCCGACATCCTGCACGAGAGCCTGCAACACGGCGGTCCGGGAATGTTCGCGATCCGCGCTGTGCTGGCTTCGACGATGAGCTCGGCGTGGGGCGTGTATTCGGGATATGAGCTGTTCGAGCATCGGGCCGTCCGGGAAGGCAGCGAGGAGTACCTGAACTCCGAGAAGTACGAACTGCGCCCCCGCGACTTCGAGGCGGCGCTGGCCGACGGCGAATCACTCGAGCCATTCCTGACCCGGCTCAACGAGATTCGCCGGGTGCACCCCGCACTTCACGAATTGCGGACCATCAAGTTCCACCACCCCGACAACGATGCGCTGCTGGCCTACAGCAAGTTCGACCCGGCGACCGGCGATCAGGTGTTAGTGGTGGTGACACTCAACCCGTTCGGCCCGGAAGAGGCGACGCTGTGGCTGGACATGGGAGCATTGGGGATGGAACCCTACGATCGCTTCTGGGTGCGCGACGAGATCACCGGCGATGAATATCAATGGGGGCAGTCCAATTACGTTCGCATCGACCCGTCAAGGGCCGTGGCCCATGTGCTGAACATGCCCCAGGTACCGGCCGACCAACGACTCAGCCTACTGCGTAGGGAGTGACGAAAATGACACAGACCAACCAAGTCACCAGTCCGCATCTGCGGCCGCACACGTCCGATCTCAATCGCCTGCTGGCAGGCGAACACTACGACCCGCATTCGGTTCTGGGCGCCCACGAATACAGCGATCACACCGTGATACGTGCCTATCGACCGCACGCGGTCGAGGTGGTGGCGATCATCGGCGATGAACGCTATGCCTTCAAGCACATCGAGTCGGGCCTGTTCGCGGTCGCAGTGCCGTTCACGAATCTGGCGGATTACCGGCTCGAGGTCGGCTATTCCGGCGCGGACGGCACAACCGTCTCCAACACCGTCGCCGATGCCTATCGCTTCCTGCCCACGCTCGGCGAGATGGATCTACACCTGTTCGCCGAGGGCCGCCACGAACGGCTGTGGGAGGCTCTCGGCGCACACCCGCGCCGCTTCACCACGCCCGACGGTGTCGTCGACGGGGTGTCTTTCGCGGTATGGGCGCCGAATGCCAAGGGCGTCAGCCTGATCGGTGAGTTCAACCACTGGGACGGCAACGAGGCCCAGCTGCGAGTGCTCGGCTCGACCGGCGTGTGGGAACTGTTCTGGCCCGGGTTCGAGATCGGCGGGCTGTACAAGTTCCGGGTGCACGGCGCCGACGGGTCGGTCACCGATCGCGCCGACCCGATGGCGTTCGCCACCGAGGTGCCGCCGCAGACGGCGTCGAAGGTGACGCAAAGCGACTACGCGTGGGAGGACCAGGACTGGATGGCCCGGCGGGCCGCTCAGAATCCGGTATTCGAGCCGATGAGCACCTACGAGGTGCATCCGATGTCGTGGCGGCCCGGTCTGAGCTACCGGCAGCTCGCGCATGAACTGACCGAATACGTCGTGTCCCAGGGCTTTACACACGTCGAGTTGATGCCGGTCGCCGAGCATCCGTTCGGCGGGTCATGGGGATACCAGGTGACGTCGTACTACGCGCCGACGTCGCGCCTTGGCACGCCCGACGACTTCCGGTACCTGGTCGACACGCTTCACCAGGCCGGCATCGGGGTGATCATGGACTGGGTGCCCGCGCACTTCCCGAAGGACTCGTGGGCGCTGGGCCGCTTCGACGGCACCCCCCTGTACGAGCACTCCGATCCGCGCCGCGGCGAGCAACTCGACTGGGGCACGTACGTGTTCGACTTCGGCAGGGCCGAAGTGCGTAACTTTCTGGTGGCCAACGCGCTGTACTGGTTGCAGGACTTCCACATCGACGGACTGCGCGTCGACGCCGTCGCCTCCATGCTCTACCTCGACTACTCGCGGCCAGAGGGCGGCTGGACACCGAACGTCTACGGCGGCCGGGAGAACCTCGAAGCCGTGCAGTTCCTGCAGGAGATGAACGCGACGGTGCACAAGGCGGCACCCGGCATCGTCACCGTCGCCGAGGAGTCGACATCGTGGCCGGGCGTGACCCGCCCGACGAACCTTGGCGGCCTTGGCTTTTCGATGAAGTGGAACATGGGCTGGATGAACGACACGCTGGACTTCATCAGCCGTGATCCGGTGCACCGCAGCTACCACCACCACGAGATCACCTTCTCGATGCTGTACGCATTCAGTGAGAACTTCGTGCTGCCGATCAGCCACGACGAGGTCGTGCACGGCAAGGGCACGCTCTGGGGCCGGATGCCGGGAAACGACCACGTGAAGGCGGCGGGTCTGCGCGGCCTACTCGCCTACCAGTGGGCACACCCCGGCAAGCAGCTTCTGTTCATGGGCCAGGAGTTCGGACAGGGTGCCGAATGGTCCGAGGAACGCGGGTTGGACTGGTATCAGCTGGGCGAGGGGAGCTTTTCCAACGGGATCCAGCGGTTCGTACACGACATGAACCACACTTATCGGACCAGGCGGGCACTGTGGTCGCGCGACACCAGCCCCGAGGGCTACTCGTGGATCGACGCCAACGACTCCGCCAACAACGTGCTGAGCTTCATGCGCTTCGGCGACGACGGCTCGATGCTGGCGTGCGTGTTCAACTTCTCCGGTTCCGAGCACACCCGCTACCGGTTGGGCCTGCCGCACGCGGGCACCTGGCGCGAGGTGCTCAACTCCGACGCCGATATCTACAACGGCACGGGCATCGGTAACTACGGCGCGGTGGAAGCCACCGACGAGCCATGGCACGGGCGTCCTGCATCGGCGGTGATGGTGCTGCCGCCGATGGCGGCGCTGTGGTTCGAACCTGCCTAAGTTCGACCAGACCGACTCTGGTCGGCAGTGACACGCGGGTCCCTTCAGGCCGGTATGACTGGAACCAGAAGGTGCGCGTTGTGAGACGGTCCCCAGTGCAGGATGACGCGTCCACCCCGCGGCACGGGATATGCGGCAGGGAACTGACCAGTGAGCGGATTCCGCGGAGCTAGCCAGCGGCCCGCGACCACCAGCCGGAGCTGCTCACCGGCACGAAACAGTGTCGCGGACGGCAGCAGCGCCACGTCGACAGCCGCGATCTCGCCAGGTGCCAGCGGCTGCGGCTCCGTGCAGGCCGGCACGGGCTCCCACGGTCGCGACAGCTCGGGGTCGAGTTTGCGCAGCGACAGGCGAAGCCAGCCGGTGCTCACCCGGTCGCGGCTATAGCCGTAGGACCCCTCGAACGGTACGAACCGGCCGTCACGCCACTTCTCCACCCCGACGAACAGCTGCGCGTCGCCGCCGTTGTGAACCTCCAACCACAGCCGGGCCGCCATCGGTCCGGTCAACTCGGTGTCTTGCGGAGCTGTCCACGTGAATGCCGCCGCATGCGAACGGGTCTTGAACCCGATGCTCCCCGGCTGTGCCGGAGGCTGGGGGCTCAGCTCGCCCGGTTGCACCAGGTATAGCCGGCGCCAGTCGGTCCGCGCGAGTGGCCATTCCCCCTCTTCCCGAACCGACACGACGGTGTTGCGATCCTCGCGCACCTCTAATCGGACTGTGCGGGAAGGTGTTTCGTGGTCAGCCCCGTCGAGTGTCGCGCGGATGAAGGACAATTGTGCGGCACGCGATTCCGCCGAGTAGTACGTTGTCCACTTGCCGGCCCGATGGGTATACAGATGTGCGGTGCGCGAGCCCGTCTGCTGGAAGGCGCGAAACGATCCGCGGGTATGCAAGTTGTGATCCGAGAAGCTGCCACACACCAGCATCGGGACGGTGATCGCTGATAAATCCGGTACCAGCGACTGCCAGAATCCGTCGCGCAGCGGATGGCTCTGCTGCATTGCGCCCAGCTTGTAGGACTGCCGAGTGGTGCGCCAGAGCACCGCCGACCATAGCCGGAAGAAGCCCCTCTCACGGATACCGCCCGGTACCGCCAGGTCGCGGTACACATCGCTGAACCCTTCCCACGGGCAGATCGCCTTGAGCGCGGGTGGTCTCAGCGCGGCCGCCCCGTACTGGGAAATCGCCAGGTACGAAACGCCCGACATGGCGACCCGGCCGTCACTCCACCGCTGCCGGGCCGCCCACCCGATGATGTCGTAGATATCCTCGGCTTCCAGTCGTGACAGCAATTCCCCTGTGCCATCGGAGGTTCCGCAGCCGCGCAAATCGGCGTTGACAACGGCGAAGCCCTGCGCCACCCACCATGCCGGATCCGGAGATTCCCAACCAGTCAGCGCCGAGAAGGCCACCGGGCTGGGTTGGCGCATCAGCCGGTATTGCGGTGAGAACGTCCACCGGTTGCGGCGCCGCTTCGGCAGCTTGTCCTTGCCATACGGGTGCGCGCACAGCAGCACCGGTACCGGCGTGCTGCCGGATCGGCGGAACACGTTGACCCGCAACACCGTTCCGTCGCGGGTAACCACCTCTGCATCGCGCTCGATGACGATGTCCTCGGGTGGATCGGTCACTGTCACCGGCGGCGCCAGCGTGCTGCGCAGCCGCGCGATCGCGTAACGCAGCGACCCGCTCCGCCGCCAAGGACGATCCAATGCCGGGGTGGCGATAACCCGCTGTCCGGCCACGGCCGCCATCCTAGGGCCCGAGGCATCGCCGGATAAGGGCACCGGTTCGTGTGAGTTAGTACAGCGCGTTGGCGAGGTTGCGCCGGCCCGCGATCACCTCGGGATCGGAGGGGTCGAACAGATCGAACAGCTCGATCAGCCGGGTGCGGACCCTCGTGCGCTCGTCATCGGCGGTCCGCTTGATCAGCGCGATCAGCCGGTCGAATGCTCCCGCCACGTTCTGCTGGAGGATGTCGACATCGGCCGCGGCGAACGCGGCGTCGATGTCATCGGGTGCTGCATCGGCGACGGTGACCGCGTCGGGCCGCTGCGCCGTCGCGCGCTGCAGGAAGCCGATCTGACGCACCGCGCCCTTGGCTTCCGCATGGTTCGGGTCGGCGTCGAGCAGGGCTTGATACGCCGTCAAAGCTGCATCGAAATCCCCCGCGTCCAGATGCGCTCGCGCTTGGGCGAGTTCGGGGTCGACCTGCTCGGGCTCCTCGGCGTCGCCTCCGTCGCCGAGCTTGCCCGCCGTCGCATTCAGAAGCGAGTCGACCCATTTGCGCAGTTGTTCCGGCGGCTGCACACCCTGGAAGCTCGACAACGGTTGACCCGCAGCCAACGCCACCACCGTCGGGATGGCCTGCACGCCGAACATCTGCGCCACCCGCGGGACGACGTCAACGTTCACCGTCGCCAGCGACCACTTCCCGCCGTCGGCGTCCGCGAGTTGGGCGAGGAGGTCACCGAGCTGTGCGCTGGCCTCACTGCGGGGCGACCACAACAGCACGACCACGGGCACCTGGCTGGACCGGACCAGCACCTCGGCTTCGAGGTTGGCCTCGGTGATCTCCACGCCGCCGGGTGCTGCGGTGGCGCCTTCTCGAGACGGCGGCGGTTGTTTGAGGGCCGACAGGTCAACCGCACCTGCCATTGAGGCCGCGATGGGAGGTCGGGGACGAGTCACGCCCACAAGTCTGTCACGTTGTTTCGGGTGCTCGTCGTCCCGGTTGCGCGACGACCGGAACCGCCTCCGCAAGCCCCAATCGGCCGGTCCTATCGGCCCATATGAGGAAGATCACACTGCACAGCGGGACGACGCTCGCCAGCAACGCCAGCAACCATGTGCCTGCCGACCATTTGAGCGCGATTCCGACGAGCAGACCGGCCACCACGAAGGCGATGAAGATCAGCCCGTGCGTCATGCCGAACACCTTGACGCCGATCTCGGTCCGCGGCGTGCCCAGGTACTTGAAGTACATGCCGATCAGCAGACCAACCCAACTGACGGCTTCTGCCAGGGCGATCAGCCGGAACCAGCCGGCAGCGGACCGCAGATCAAAGGCGCTTGTCATGGCCGCCATTGTGCCCGAAACCGGCACCAATTACTACGTGCCGTCGTAGACGCTAGCCGGCGCGCAGGATGAGCGCGTCGCCCTGACCGCCCGCGCCACACAGTGCGGCAACGGCGTAACCCGATCCGCGTCGCGCCAGCTCAAGGGCGGCGTGAAGGGTGATTCGCGCCCCGGACATGCCGATCGGATGGCCGATCGCGATGGCTCCGCCGTCGACGTTGACCTTCTGCGGGTCGACGCCGAGTTCCTTCATCGAGGCCAGCGCCACTGCCGAGAACGCCTCGTTGATCTCGATGACGTCGAGCTGATCGACCGAGATGCCCTCGCGGGCAATGGCTTTCTTGATGGCGTTGGCCGGCTGCGATTGCAGCGTGGAGTCCGGGCCCGCGACGACGCCGTGTGCACCGATCTCGGCCAGCCACGTCAGGCCAAGCTCCTGCGCCTTGGCCTTGTTCATCACCACGACCGCGGCCGCCCCGTCGGAGATCTGCGACGCCGAACCCGCGGTGATGGTGCCGTCCTTGCGGAACGCGGGCTTCAGTCCAGCTAACGATTCGGCCGTAGTGTTCGCGCGGATGCCCTCGTCCTCGGTGAACTCGATCGGGTCGCCCTTGCGCTGTGGGATCTTCACCGGCACCACCTCGTCGGCGTAGATGCCGTCCTTCCATGCTGCGGCGGCCTTTTGGTGCGACTGCGCAGCGAACTCGTCCTGCTGAGCGCGGCTGAATTGGTCGACGTCGTTGCGTTGCTCGGTCAGCGCGCCCATCGGCTGATCGGTGAACACGTCGTGCAGGCCGTCGTAGGCCATGTGGTCGAGCACCGTGACGTCGCCGTACTTGTAGCCCGACCGGCTGTTCATCAGAAGGTGCGGGGCCTGGGTCATCGATTCCTGGCCGCCGGCAACGACCACGTCGAACTCGCCCGCGCGGATCAGCTGATCAGCAAGCGCAATCGCATCGATGCCGCTCAGACACATCTTGTTGATGGTCAGCGCAGGCACATCCCAGCCGATACCTGCGGCCACCGCGGCCTGCCGGGCGGGCATCTGCCCGGTGCCTGCGGTCAGCACCTGGCCCATGATCACGTACTCGACGGCTGAGGCGGGAACCCCGGCCTTCTCAAGCGCCCCGGAGATGGCGATAGCGCCGAGATCGCTGCCAGAGAAGTCCTTCAGCGAACCCATGAGTTTGCCGACCGGAGTGCGGGCTCCAGCAACAATCACCGACGTCGTCATTCCTACCTCCAAAGGCTCTTCTGAACCGCTCAAGTCGCCGATCGGCGAAGCGCAATCTTTCCCGCCAGGTTACCGTTACGTTATGACCGCCGAGCAAGTCGATGCCCGTCCTTTGCTGGCCACCGCGCTGGTGACAGCAATCGATCATGTCGGCATCGCGGTGCCCGATCTGGATGTGGCGATCAAGTGGTACCACGACCACCTCGGCATGATCGTCCTGCACGAAGAGGTCAACGAGGACCAGGGCATCCGCGAGGCGATGTTGTCGGTGCGGGGCGCAGCCGTAGGCAGCGCTCAGGTCCAGCTGATGGCGCCCCTTGACGAAACCTCGACGATCGCAAAGTTTCTCGACAAGCGCGGTCCCGGTCTGCAGCAGTTCGCCTACCGGGTAAGTGATCTCGACGTGTTGAGCGAGCGCCTGCGTGATCAGGGCATCCGGCTCATCTACGACGTCCCCAGGCGCGGCACCTCGAACTCCCGGATCAACTTCATCCATCCCAAGGATGGCGGCGGCGTGCTGATCGAGCTGGTCGAGCCTGCCAAGGAAGACCAAGCCCACTAGGACCATCTGCGCGTCGGGCCGCGCGTTGCCCGGTGCGACCAGCATGGCGTGTGCCAATGCCGCCGTTCGTCGGCTGCGCTGTCACCCGCATCGGCGGGCCAAACCACCAAATGCGCTGTGCCAATGACGATTTCGTGGTCGCATCCGGGACACCGGTAAATCTTGGTCGCACGCGAAGCCGCGATCGGCCGCACCTCGTATTCGTAGCCGTCTGGTCCGGCCTCGATCCGGCGGGTCGCAGGCACCGGCGGTAACGAGCGCTTTCCGCGCGGCGGGTTCCGGCGCCGGGGCATGTCGACCAGCCTCTCAGAACAGCCGGAACTCGTCGCTGTCCATGCCACGCATCTGGTCGTAGTCCAAGGTCACGCAACGGATCCCACGATCGATGGCCAGCGTGCGGGCCTGGGGCTTGATCTGTTGTGCCGCAAAGATTCCCGCAACAGGCGCCAGCACGGTGTCACGGTTGAGCAGCTCCAGGTAACGGGTCAGCTGTTCCACGCCGTCGATCTCGCCGCGCCGCTTGATCTCGACGGCCACCGATCGACCCTGCTCGTCGCGGCACAACAGGTCGACCGGCCCGATGGCGGTCATGTACTCGCGGCGCACCAGTGTGTAGCCGGTGCCGAGCAACTCGACATGCTCGGCCAGCAGCACCTGCAGGTGCGCCTCGACACCGTCCTTGACCAACCCGGGATCGACGCCGAGCTCGTGGCTGGAGTCGTGCTCGATGTTCTCCACGGTGATGCGCAGCTGCTCGCCGGCCTTGTTCTCGACAACCCACACCGGCACCGGCCCTCCGGGCTCTTCGATGAGCCAGCATGGCGGGCTCATCCAGTTCAGAGGCTTGTATGCCCGATCGTCTGCGTGCACGCTGACTGATCCGTCGGCCTTGAACAACAGCAGCCTGCGCGCAGAGGGCAGATGGGCGGTGAGCCGCCCGACGTAGTCAACGGTGCACTGGGCGATCACGAGACGCACCCGAACCACCTTAGGTGCCGGGGCCGGCAATTTAGGCTGGGGCCCACGATGACCGCCAATAAGAGTGTCGCGCGTCGGCTGGGCGGGGTCCTTGAGAAAGTGACCCAGCAGAGCGGCCGGCTCCCCGATGCCCCCGAATACGGGTCGTGGCTGCTGGGTAAGGCCTCCGAAAGCCAGCTCCGCCGGCGGATCCGCATTCAGGTGATCCTGACGGTGTTCATCCTTTCCGCCAACGTGCTCGGCATCGGTGCGGCGCTGCTGTTGGTCATCGTGGCGTTCCCGGTGCCGAGCGTCTTCAGCGACGCGCCATTCTGGGTCACGTGGGTGGTGTGCCCCGCGTACATCTGTCTGGCACTGCTGATCGGCACGCTCTGGATCACCCGCCGGACGGTCAGCGCGCTGCGATGGTCGATTGAGGAGCGCACACCGACACGGGAGGATCAGCTCAACGCGTTTCTGGCCCCGCGGCGGGTGGCGAAGGCGCATCTGCTCTTATGGGGTGTCGGGACGGCGCTGTTCACGACGCTGTACGGGTTGCAGAACCCGACATTCATTCCGCGATTCTTGTTCACCATCAGCTTCGCCGGTGTCGTCGTCGCGACCGCCTGCTACCTGCTGACCGAGTTCGCGCTGCGTCCAGTGGCGGCACAGGCGCTCGAAGCGGGCCCGCCGCCGCGCCGGCTCACCGCCGGAATCATGGGCCGGCTGATGCTCGTGTGGTTTCTCGCATCGCTGCCCGTCGTTGGCATCGCGCTGCTCGCCGTGTTCGCAGTCGCGTTGCAGAACCTCACCGAGACGCAGTTTGCCGTTGCCGTATGGATTTTGGCGATCGTCGCGCTGCTTGTCGGCTTCATCTTGATGTGGATCGTGTCATGGCTCACCGCGACCCCTGTGCGCGTGGTGCGCGCTGCACTCAAGCATGTCGAGCAGGGCGACCTCGACTGCAACGTGGTGGTGTTCGACGGCACCGAGCTCGGCGAGCTGCAGCGCGGCTTCAACTCGATGGTCAGCGGATTGCGCGAGCGCGAACGAGTGCGTGACCTTTTCGGTCGCCACGTCGGACGTGACGTGGCAGCCGCGGCTGAGCAGCAGCGGCCCAAGCTAGGCGGCGAGGAACGCCATGTCGCCGTGATCTTCGTCGACATCATCGGGTCGACACAGTTGGTGACTGGTAGGCCGGCGACCGAGGTCGTCGACCTGCTGAACCGGTTCTTCGCGGTGATTGTCGACGAGGTCGATCGCCACCACGGGTTCGTGAACAAGTTCGAGGGTGATGCGGCGCTGGCGGTGTTCGGCGCCCCGAATCACCTCGACCACCCCGAGGATGAGGCACTGGCTGCGGGCCGCGCCATCGCGCGGCGGATCCGCGACGAGGCGCCGGAGTGCGAAGCGGGAATCGGCGTCGCATCCGGGGAGGCTGTCGCAGGCAATGTGGGCGCCAAGGAGCGATTCGAATTCACCGTCATCGGCGAGCCGGTCAATGAGGCCGCGCGGTTGTGTGAGCTAGCCAAGTCCACGCCGACCCACCTGTTGGCGTCGTCGCAGACCGTCCAGAACGCGGGCGAAAACGAACGCGGTCATTGGACTTTCGGTGACACCGTGACGTTGCGCGGCCACGACGAACCTACCCGGCTGGCGCTACCAGTTTAGCTAATTGCTCAATCTCGTTGAGAGCAAACGGTTGTCAATCTGTTACCGCTTGCACAGCACGCGCACATCGCCACCACAGAGCACGACCATATCCGCGCCCTAACGTCACTCTGCATGTGGCAAGGACAGCCGCATCGACGAGAAACGGAGTGAGGAAATGACTTTCAAACGTGCGCTATCTGCATCGGCACTCGCAGCCGGAATCGCTGGTGCAGGACTTTTCGGCGTCGGCCTCGGAACGGCCAGTGCAGATCCCTGGGGGTGCGACCGCCCGGGTACCCCACAGTGCGGTGACCATCGAGACGACCGTGGCCCAGGCCCTGTCGACTGGCACGGTCGTGGAGTCGACCAGGGCCGATTTGATCACCAGCCCTTCAACTGGATGGGTCAGCAGGTGAACCCGGTACCTTCCGGCGACGGAAACGGGTGGGGGTTCTGGTTCCTCGGTCAGTGGATTCCGCTGTGAACAAAGAGAATTCGAGGCGGGTCACTGCAAGTGGTGGCCCGCGTCAAGTTGCTCGTCGAAGCCGTAGTCGGCCAAGACCTTTCGGCCAGCCGCACCTGTGACGTCCTGTACGAACTTCGTCGCGAGTTCAGCCTGATCTGAATCCTTCATCGGTGCAATCCATGACGTGACGGCGGCGTCGGCCGCCTCAGGAAAAGCGAACCACGAGACGTTGTCGCCGACGTTCAGCGCATCGGTGGTGAACACGACACCAGCATCGACCTTCCCACTCGTGATGTCCTTGAGGACATTGCTGGTCGTGCTGTCGATGTTCTGCGGATGAAGCCGCACACCGGTGCGGTCTTCGACCCGCTGGGTCGCCGACGCACAGGCGTCCGGTCCCCCACAGACCGCCACACGTACACCAGGTCGGGCAAGGTCCGCGAACGTGGTGAGATTGTCGTGATTGCCCGGAGCCGTGGCGATGACCAGGCTGTTCGCCGCGATCGGCACAGGAGTCGCGGCGGTCAGGCCAGCGTTTGCGATGGCCGACATGTTGTCGTGGTCACCCGATACGAACACGTCCGCGTCACTGCCGTCCAATAACTCCGATGACAGGTCCGACGAGCTTGCGAAGATGAACTCGACTGAGGTGCTGGGGTTTTCAGCCTCGAACTGCTTGCCGATCGCGGTCAGGCTCTTGATCATCGCCGACGAGGCGAACACCGTGATGGACGTCGTCACCGGATGTGACTGCGAGCTGCAGCCGCCCGCCGAGATTGCCAGCAGGATCCCGCAGGCCATCATCTGCTTCAATCGGCTGCGCATCGGGGCTGACCATACCTGTTCTCATTCAGAAACTTCAGTTCCGATGCGCCTGTCTTGTTGTGGACTTGCGTCGCATGCGCTGCGAATTAGCTTGCGTTGAGCCCATAGTCCGCCGCTTGGGCGCACGCTGGAGGACGTGGGCAACGTGAGAGCGACGGGCATGCATCAACCGACGCGGATATCCGTTGCCCCGACGAGCGACGGTTTCGTCTTCCGTGCGGGTCAAGGGTTGTTGATGGTCGAAGGGCTTGTGATCGGCGTGCTCGGTGGTGTCGCGCTGGCCTGGTCGATGGGATACGCCCGTTTCGGCCCAGACGGCATGCCGATGCTCGGTCTGAAGGTGACACCGCCGCATGCGGCACTTCTCCTGATCGTCGGAACGCTAACCCTGCTGGCCTGTCTCGGACGACGAGCAGCACTCATCTTCAGCACACTCACAGCATTCGGTTGGGCGGCATTGACTATCGTCTGCGCGTTCAAGGTCGCGCATCACGCTCCGGGCGTGCTCGGGTTCGATCCGCGGGACAGTTTTCTCTATGGCGCGTTGTGTGCCTACAACCTGATGACCTCGTCTTGCCTGGCACTGGCGCTGTTCAAGTAGCGGGTGCCACGATGAGGTGGTGACAGTGCGATCTGGAACCACTGCTGATGACCCGTTTGGCGGTCGGCAGCCGACTAGTCACGAACGGATGACGGGGCAGACCTGGGATGCGTCGTACCACGACGGTCCAGCGCCTTGGGACATTGGCGAGCCGCAGCCGGCGATAGTGCGGGTGGCGGCCGAAGGCGGGTTCGCCGGAACGGTACTCGATGCGGGGTGCGGCACCGGCGACAACGCTCTGCACGTCGCCTCGTTGGGATTGTCGGTTGTCGGCGTTGACGTGGCCGAGACGGCACTGGCGAGCGCCAGGGAGAAGGCCGACGAGCGTGGGCTCGAGGCTGAGTTCGCTGCGGTCGACGCGCTCGAGCTGGAGCGCTTGGGACGTCGGTTTGACACGGTGCTGGACTGCGGGCTGTTCCACACCTTCGATGCCGACGAACGCCCCGGCTACGCGGCGAGTCTCGCGTCGGTGACCGAGCACGATGGAACCCTGCATGTGTTGTGCTTCAGCGATATTGGTCCAGGTACTGGTCCTCACCCCGTCACGCAGGACGAGCTGAGAGCGCCGTTTCAACCAAGCAATGGATGGAGCGTCGCCGCCATAAAGCCGGACCGAGTCCTGACGAGATTCCACGACGACGACGGCGCACCGGCCTGGCTGGCGACGATCAAAAGGATCTAAATCACATCGCCAGTTTACTGATACTGAGCGTAACGGTAATTAGAATGTGCGCATGCACGGTTCCACGCCAGGTTCAGTGACCCCGAAGGGCCTGCTACGGATCGAGGACTGCCTCGATGCAGAGGGCGGCGTCGCGTTGCCGCCAGGCACCACACTGATATCGCTCATCGACCGCAACATCGCGCACGTGGGTGACGCCGTGGCCTATCGCTACCTGGACTTCACCCGATCGGCGGACGGTGAGGTCGACGAACTGACCTGGACCCAACTCGGTTGCCGGATGCGGGCCATTGGCGCTCGCGTGCAACGTGTCACGTCGCGAGGTGACCGAGTCGCCATCCTCGCGCCGCAAGGTCTCGATTACGTCGCCGGTTTCTTCGCGGCGGTCAAGGCCGGCGCCATTGCGGTGCCATTGTTCGCGCCCGAACTCCAGGGTCACGCTGAACGTCTGGAAACAGCGCTCAGCGATGCGCGGCCCACCGCGATCATGACGACGGCCGCCGCGGCCGACGCCGTCCGAGCCTTTCTCGCGAAGCGCGCATTCGCGCGCTCTACGCATGTCATCGTGATCGACGAGGTGCCCGACTCGGACGGCGACGCGTTCTCTCCCGTCGAAATCGACGTTGACGACGTCTCGCACCTGCAGTACACGTCGGGCTCAACGCGGCCGCCGGTCGGCATCGAGATCACCCACCGCGCGGTCGGCACCAATCTGCTGCAGATGATCCTGTCCATCGATCTGCTGGACCGAAACACGCACGGCGTCAGTTGGTTACCGCTCTATCACGACATGGGGTTGTCGATGATCGGCTTTCCCGCGGTGTACGGGGGTCACTCGACCTTGATGTCGCCGACGGCGTTCATTCGTCGGCCACAGCGCTGGATTCATGCCCTGTCGGCAGGATCGCGACGAGGCCGCGTGGTCACGGCTGCGCCGAACTTCGCCTACGAGTACACCGCGCAGCGCGGTTTGCCTGCGCCCGGTGAGGATGTCGACCTCGGCAATGTCGTGATGATCGTCGGCTCCGAGCCGGTCAGCATGGATGCGATCACGACGTTCAATGCCGCGTTCGCGCCGTATGGGTTGTCACCCACGGCAATCAAACCCTCCTATGGCATCGCCGAGGCAACCCTGTTCGTGTCGACCATCGCACCAGCCGCCCACGCGACGGTCATCCACCTCGACCGCAACGACCTTTCCGACGGTCATGCGGTGCGCGTCGCGGCCGATGCGCCAGGGGCAGTCGCGCAGGTGTCATGCGGGCAGATCGCCCGCAGTCAGTGGGCCGTCATCGTGGACCCCGATACCCACGCCGAACTCGCCGACGGGAGGGTCGGCGAGATTTGGTTGCACGGCAACAACGTTGCCCGCCGATATTGGGAACGGCCGGAAGAGTCTCTGCTGACGTTCGGCGCAACACTGCGCTTGCGCCTGGCGACGTGCAGCCACGCCGACGGGTCACCGGTCGGTGCCCGGTGGATGCGGACCGGCGATCTCGGGGTGTACCTCGACGGCGAGTTGTATGTCACCGGCAGGCGCGCGGATCTGATCACAGTGGACGGCCGTCATCACTACCCGCAGGACATCGAGGCCACCACAGCGGCTGCCTCGTCGATGGTGAGGCGGGGATATGTCACGACATTCTCCACGGACGACGGTCTGGTCATCATCGCCGAACGGGCTTCGGGAACCCGCCGCGCCGACCCGGCCCCGGCGGTCGAAGCCATCCGCGCGGCGGTATCGAACGTCCACGGCCTCACCGTCTCCGACATCCGCTTCGTACCTGCCGGGGCGATCCCGCGCACGACGAGCGGAAAGCTCGCTCGACATGCGTCGCGCACCGAGTACCTTCGCGGCGAGCTCGGCTGAGGCCCCGGCCTACAGTCCCGAATGCGACTGCGTCCGCCGCGCACCACCAACCACGATGTCGTTTTTCCGCCAGTGATGTCGGTGGGCTCGTGTAATTGTCGATGCATGCACGAAGACTTCGACCGCTGCTATCGGGCCGTCCAATCCAAGGACGCCCGGTTCGACGGTTGGTTCGTGACCGCAGTGCTGACCACGAAGATCTACTGCAGGCCCAGCTGCCCCGTCCGGCCGCCGTTCGCCCGCAACATGCGGTTTTATCCGACCGCGGCGGCCGCGCAACGAGCCGGCTTCCGGGCCTGCAAGCGCTGCAGGCCTGACGCCTCGCCGGGTTCGCCGGAGTGGAATGTGCGTGGCGACGTCGTGGCCAGGGCGATGCGGCTGATCGCCGACGGCACCGTCGACCGCGAGGGTGTTACCGGGCTGGCTGCACGGGTCGGCTACACCACCCGCCAGCTCGAGCGCGTGCTGCAGGCCGAAGTCGGCGCGAATCCGCTGGCGCTGGCCAGGGCGCAGCGCAGCCAGACGGCCCGGGTACTGATCGAAACGACGGAGCTGCCGTTCGGCGACGTCGCGTTCGCCGCGGGATTCTCGAGCATCCGTCAGTTCAACGACACAGTGCGCACGGTCTGCGATCTCACGCCGACGGCCCTGCGTCAACGTGCCCGGACACGATTCGGACGTGGTGACGCCGGCGCCACGGGTTCGTTGTCATTGCGATTGCCGGTGCGGACCCCGTTCGCGTACGAGGGATTGTTCGGCCATCTCGCGGCGAGCGCGGTGCCCGGCGTCGAGGAAGTGCGCAACGGCGCGTATCGACGAACACTGCGGCTGCCCAACGGCAACGGAATCGTAAGCCTCACACCGCAACCCGACCATGTCCAGTGCCAGCTCGTGTTGGACGACTTTCGCGATCTGTCCACCGCGATCGCGCGGTGCAGGCGGCTGCTCGACCTCGACGCGGATCCCGAGGCCGTCGTCGACGCATTGAGCGCCGACCCGGAACTGACCGCCCTTGTGGCCAAGGCGCCCGGACAACGGATTCCCCGGACGGTCGACGAGCACGAGCTCGCCGTGCGAGTGGTGCTGGGCCAGCAGGTGTCGCTGAAGGCCGCACGCACCCACACCCGGCGCATCGTGACCGCCTACGGCCAGCTCGTGACTGATACCAACGGCGGTCTGTCCCACGTGTTTCCGGCCATCGAGCACCTCAC
>Ga0075364_10000517_pt1 | contig 19577 bp, 16 predicted proteins | sample EndMetdeltDD1764_FD_71517 | JGI IMG/M metagenome (GOLD analysis project Ga0075364, IMG submission 71517) | Populus endosphere microbial communities from Tennessee, USA - Endosphere MetaG P. deltoides DD176-4 | ecosystem: Host-associated > Plants > Roots > Endosphere | place: USA: Tennessee...
GGTGTGCTGGCCGCACCGATTCGTGGCGTGGAACCTTTCATGGGCATCGAGGCGCTGGGCATTGCCTTCGTCATTGTGGTGGTCGGGGGCATGGGCAGTTTTTCCGGTGCGCTGGTGGGTGGGCTGCTGATCGGCATCGTCCAGAGCATCATGAGCACGCTTTGGCCCGAAGGGGCACGCCTGATGATTTACGTGGCCATGGCAGCCGTTCTGCTTCTGCGCCCTCACGGTCTGCTGGGGAGAGGTTGATGCCACGCCTGACGACACACCTGCAACTCATTCTGGCACTCGCCGTCACACTGGTGCTGCCCCTGGTCATGCAGTCCGGCTCGCTGGCCACCGAAGTCCTGATCTATGCGCTGGCCGTGCTGGGCTGCAATCTGCTGCTGGGCTACACGGGCCTGCTGTCGTTCGGGCAGGGCATCTTTTTCGGCATGGGCAGCTACACGGTCGGCATACTGCTGACACGATCGGGCCTGCCTTTGCCAGCGGCGCTGGTGGCCGCCGTCGTGGTGGGTGCCCTGGCGGCGCTGCTGGTCGGGTGGTTTGCCATCCGGCAGCGCGGCACCTATTTCGTAATGCTCACACTGGCCTTCTCGCAGCTGTTCTATTTTCTTGCCTACAGCCTGCCGGATCTTACCGGCGGCGACAACGGCCTGCTGGATGTGCCGCGTCCGGCCATCGTCGTGGGTGGACACGAACTGCTCTCGTTAGCCTCGCCCTGGCAGTTCTATGCGCTGGTGGCTGCATCGTTCTTTCTGGTGTTCTGGCTGTTGCTGCGCATTACCAACTCCGTGTTCGGGCGTACCCTGCTGGCCATACGCGACAACGAAGCACGCGCGGCGGCCGTCGGCTACAACGTGCGACTGTTCAAACTGGCCGTGTTTGCACTGTCGGGTGCGGTGACTGCGCTGGCCGGTGCGTTCCTGGCCATCATGACAGGCATCGCACCGCTGTCCAGCATCGAATATCACACCAGCGAAATGATTCTGGTCATGACCGTCATCGGTGGCACGGGCAACCTGTTCGCCTCCGTGCTGGGCGCTGCGTTCTATGTGCTGTTTTCCGACTGGCTGTCCTCGCTGTGGCCGCGCTGGCTGATGCTGCTGGGCTTTCTGCTCATCGCCGTCAGCCTGTTCATGCAGAAAGGATTGTGGGGGCTGGGTGAACGCATCTGGCTGGCCGTGCGCGGCAAGCGCACCGCGAGCCACACCGCAAAAAGCATGGAGAACGGATCATGAGCCCTGGCATCCCCGCTGACACCGCCCTGCTGCAGGCGCGCGGTGTGACCAAGCGCTTCGGCAAATTCGTCGCCCTGCATGACGTCACGCTCAATGTCATGCCGCGCACCGTGCACTCGGTCATCGGACCCAACGGCGCAGGCAAGACCACGCTGTTTCACACCTTGACCGGCACGCTGCAGGCCAGCGCCGGCAGCGTGATCTTCGATGGCCACGACGTGACCGGAGAACCCGACCACGTGCGGGTGCAGCGCGGCATTGCGCGTTCGTTTCAGGTGACCAGTCTGTTTGCCAATCTGTCGGTACGCGAGAACCTGCGCCTGGCCGCGCAGGGCGTGCATCGCAAGGGCGCATTCAACTGCTGGCATCGACCTGATGGCGTGCATGCGCACACTGAAGTGGTCGATCATGTGCTCGAACGCATGGAACTGCAGCGGCTCACCGACATCGCGGCCGGCCTGTTGTCACACGGACAGCAGCGACGCCTGGAAGTGGGCATGGCGCTGGCGGCACGACCGAAGGCCATTTTTCTGGATGAACCCACCTCTGGCATGGGCGTGGATGACCTGGAGGGCATGAAGAGATTGATCCGTGGCCTGCGAGAAGACCACACCGTGGTGCTGATCGAGCACAACATGAACATCGTCATGGATATCTCGGACACGATCACCGTCATGCAGCAGGGCCGCATACTGGTCGAGGGCCGCCCCGATGCCATACGCAACGATGAACGCGTACGCACCGCCTACCTGGGCAACATGATCACCGGAGGCCGGACATGATTCTGGATGTCGAAAACATCGACTGCTACTACGGCAAAAGCCATATTCTGCAAGGGCTGTCGCTGAACGTGAAAGCGGGTGGCGTCACGACTTTGCTGGGTCGCAACGGCGCAGGCAAATCAACCACCCTGAAATCGATTGCTGGCGTGGTGGCACCCAAACAGGGCAGCATCCGTTTCGATGGACAGAACATTGCGGGCCTGCCCGCGCACAAGGTCGCGTCCATGGGCGTGTGCCTGGTGCCCGAGCATCGCGGCATCTTCAAACTGCTCACCGTTGAAGAGAACCTGAAACTGGGCCTGCGCCGCGATTCGCCGTGGCAGCTGGCCGACATCTATCGCATCTTCCCCCGCCTTAAAGAGCGCCGTCGCAACGGCGGTGGCCAATTGTCGGGCGGCGAACAGCAGATGCTCGCCATCGGGCGCGCGCTGATGAATCACCCTCGCCTGCTGATGCTGGACGAACCCGTGGAAGGACTCGCACCGGTCATCGTCGAAGAAATCGTGGCGCAGATCAAATTGATCAAGGCGGCAGGCGTGGCCATTTTGCTGGTGGAACAGAATCTGGAGGTCTGCACCCAACTGGCCGACTACCACTTCATCATCGAGCAGGGCGCGGTGGTCTTCGAAGGCACGAACGCCACTTTCCTGGCCGATGACGCTGTCAAGGATCGCCATCTGGGCGTGGGTGTCTGACCCATGAAGGTGAACGCCATCACGCCAGCCAACCTTTATCGAACCCGCCTGACAGGCACGAACACTATGAAACTGAACACTTTGCACAACGTCACCGGGCTGCGCATCAATGGCGATCGGCTCTGGCAATCGCTGATGGATCTGGCGCAGATCGGTGCCACGCAAAAAGGCGGCGTGTGCCGCCTGACACTCACAGACCTCGATCGCCAGGGCCGTGACCTGGTGAGCGCGTGGGCACGCGAGCTGGGATGCACCATCCGCGTGGACCAAATCGGCAACGTTTTCATGCGACGCGCAGGCCAGGACGACACGTTACCGCCCGTCATGACCGGCAGCCACATCGACACCCAGCCCACGGGCGGCAAGTTCGATGGCAACTATGGCGTGCTGGCGGGCATCGAGGTGCTGCGCACGCTCGCCGACCATGACATTCAGACCGAAGCACCGGTCGAGGTGGCCATCTGGACCAATGAGGAAGGCTCGCGGTTCGTGCCGGTGATGATGGGGTCGGGCGTGTTCGCCGGCGCCTTCACGCTCGAACACGCACTAAGCGCAGCCGATCGAGAAGGCATCTCGGTGCGCGATGCACTCAAGGCCATTGGCTACGACGGCGCAGAGCCGGTGGGTGGACGCGCCATCGGCGCCTACTTCGAAGCACACATCGAACAAGGGCCGATTCTGGAGGCCAACGACCTGCCTATCGGCATCGTTGAAGGCGCACTGGGCCAGCGCTGGTTCGACATCGAGATCACCGGCCAGGAAGCGCATGCGGGCCCCACGCCCATGGCCTTGCGGCGCGACGCCTTGCTGGCCGCGGCAGAACTGATCCAGGCCGTGAACCGCATTGCGCTGGACCACGCGCCCCACGGACGCGGCACGGTCGGCTACATCGACGGTTTCCCCAACTCGCGCAACGTCATTCCCGGTCGGGTCTCGCTCACAGTAGACCTGCGCGCCGCCGACGACGCCGTGCTGGACAGCATGTGTTCGGCGTTGACGCAAGCCTGCGAGCAGATCGCCTCGCAGCCCGGCTATGCCGTCACCCGCAAAGAAGTCGTGTATTTCCCGCCGCAGCCCTTCGATGCGCGGCTGGTCGATGCCGTGCGCGAAGGTGCAGACGCGCTGGGGCTGGGCGCCATGCCAGTCATCAGCGGCGCGGGCCACGATGCGGTTTATCTTGCGCGTGTGGCCCCCACCGCCATGATCTTCGTGCCGTGCAAGGACGGCATCAGCCACAACGAGATCGAAGACGCCCGCCCCGACCATCTGGAGGCCGGGGCCAACGTGCTGCTGCACGCCATGCTGCGCTGTTGCGGTAGCCTCAGCTCGACTTCGGGGAACACCCTCGCATGAAAATCCTGATCGCACGCATGAATCACGAGACCAACACGTTCTCGCCGGTTCCCACCCCCCTGTCCTCTTTTGGTAATGACGGCCCCACCTACGCGCACGACGCCTACATCGAAAACAAGGGCAAGCGCACGGCCATGTCGGCTTTCATCGATCTGGCCGAAGCGCGAGGCGCCACGCTGGTGACCCCGATATCGGCCACGGCCTATCCCAGCGGACGCGTGGACGCCGCCGCCTATCGCACGATCTGCGACTGCATCATCGACGCGGCCAAAGGGTGCGACGCCATCATGCTGGACCTGCATGGCGCCATGGCGGTTCAAACCACCGATGACGGCGAAGGCGATCTGCTCGAAGCCCTGCGTGCGGCCTGCCCCGGCGTGCCCGTGGCGGTGGCCCTGGACCTGCACGGCAACGTCACCCAGAAAATGATCGACCACGCCGATGTCATCATCAGCTTCAAAACCTACCCGCACATCGATATGTACGAGACGGGCGAGCACGCGGGGCGCCTGCTGCTGGACAAGATCGACGGCAAGGTTGATCCCGTCATCGCCTGGCGGCGCCTGCCGCTCATCACCCATACGTTGCGCAGCAACACCGCCGAAGGTGCCATGCGCGAGGCCGTGCAGGCCGCGCAACAGGCCGAGAAAGACGGCATGCTGGGGGTATCGGTGCTGGCCGGGTTCGGGCTGGCCGATATTGCCGCGCCCTGCCTGAGCGTGATCGTGGTGGGCGATGGTGACCAGGCCGCCGCCGAGGCCGCCGCATCACGGATGGCCGAGACGATCTGGCGCAACCGCGAAGGATTTTTCTACGATAGCGAACCGCTGGCTGCGTCGCTGGCACGCGCACAGGCACTGGCCCGCACCGCAGACAAACCGGTGCTGCTGCTCGACCATGGCGACAACTGCATGTCGGGCGGCACCTGTGACACCATGGACGTGCTGCAGGCCGCCATGGCGGCAGGGCTGACAGGCATCGTGGCAGGGCTGATCTGCGACCCGGAAGCGGTCGATATTCTCACCCGAGCAGGCGTCGGGGCCGCCGTGGATGTGGCCGTCGGCAACAAGCGCGATATTCCCGATATCGGCCGCCACGTGCCGCCGGTAATGCTGCATGGCGTGGTGCGCGCCGCCACCGATGGCACCTATGTGATCACGGGCCCGACCTATACCGGGCAAACCGCGTGCATGGGGCGCACCGCCGTCCTTGACGTGGGCAGCGCCCTGATCGTGATCACCGAGCGCCCACATGAACCGTGGGACCTGGGTGTGTTCGAGAGCGTGGGTGTGGATCCGCGCCAGGCGACGTTCGTGCTGGCGAAATCGCGTATGTACTGCCGACCGGTGTTCGTTCCGATTACGGCAGCATTGGTCGAGTGCGATAGCCCGGGGGTGACCAGTTCTGATTATGGGCTGTTCCCGTTCGAGCGGGTGCAACGGCCGGTGTATCCGCTGGATGCGGTGCCGCTTGCGAGTTATGACCCGACCGTCACCAGGCCGGTCCAGACACGCTAACGCCGCACCGCCGCCAACCGGCTGATGGGAGACATCAGGCAGGCAGCGTCCACGCGGTGCATGTCACCCGCAGCCTGGGTCTGCGCAATCGTCATGAAGGCCCGCAACAACATCATTGTCTTATGCGTGGCCAATGGCGCATCGCCTGATTGCGCGGTCAACCCGGACTGACCCGGCGTGCGTCCCGAGGGCAGGATACTGAAATGCCCCCATGTCTCGCCCACATCCTCGGCATAGACGAAATTCACTTTGGGCGACTGTCCCAGGCTGTCGAACAGGCCGTTCACCCGTCCGCGCAGCAGCGAGTTCTCGCTGGACAGGATGAACAACACCTGCCCGACTTCGGGTCGCGCCAGATCCACTCGGGTGCCCAGGTCAGCGATTCCGAAAGGGTCGATCAATACCGCGTGATAGCGCAACTGCACCCCCCGTTCCAGGGACGCGCGGCGCGTCACGTCATAGGTCTTGGCAAGCAGTTCCGCATGACCGCCCATGCTGTAATGCAGGCCGACGAACTGCGTGCCGGGACTGCTCATCATCCGCTCGAACATGCGCTGCGGGTCCCGCCCCTCCACGATGACCACGTCCGAGGCATAGCCCTCGTCGCGCAAGGCATTGCCTGTGACCACGATGGGGCCGCTATCCCAGCGGTCCGACACCCACACCATGCCTGGGTGAACGAAGATCGCATTGCGGCGCTCAAATTCAGTGGCAGCCGACGTGAGGTCGGACAGTGGACAGTGCAGCGCCACCGCTGCGGGGGACGTTTGGGCAGGAGACGCCGTCGCCACAGATGCTCGCCCGGACGAACACCCGGACAGCGCAACCAGGCTCGTCGCACAGGCGGCCCAGCACACGCGGCGGATCACGCTGACGCGACGGCCAGCACCAGCTTCTCGATGACCGACCACGCGTGTCTCCTTGTTTGGGTGCGAAGCATAGCGCCAAACAGCCGGTGCAACACGCTATTTGCGCGCCCCCACCCCCTCGAACAATACAAACAGGAGGGTAAGACAGTTGCATCAGCCGCGGCTCCGGTAGAACATAGCGTCAGCAGCGCTCTTCCCACCATCGAAAGCCTTTGCACGAGGAAACGGTTCAATGAGCATCAAGTACAAGAAATTTGGCAAGACCGGCATGGACGTCTCGGAACTTTGCCTGGGATGCATGACCTACGGTGTGCCCGATCGTGGCGCACATAGCTGGACGCTGGACGAAGAAAAAAGCCGGCCCCTGATTCGCCAGGCGCTCGAGGCAGGCATCAATTTTCTGGATACCGCCAACTCCTACTCCGACGGCACGTCGGAGGAGATCGTGGGCCGCGCCATCCGCGACTTCGCCAAACGCGATGAAATCGTGCTGGCCACCAAGGTGTTCAACCGCACCCGGCCCGGCCCCAATGGCTCCGGCCTGTCACGCAAAGCCATCTTTGCCGAGATCGATGCCAGCCTGAAGCGCCTGGGCACCGATTACGTCGACCTCTATCAGATCCATCGCTGGGACTACAAGACGCCTATCGAAGAGACGCTGGAAGCGCTGCATGATGTGGTGAAGGCCGGCAAGGCACGGTATATCGGCGCATCATCGATGCATGCCTGGCAGTTCTCCAAGTCGCTCTACACCTCGCGCCTGCATGGATGGACGGAATTCGTCAGCATGCAGAATCACCTGAACCTGCTCTACCGTGAGGAAGAGCGCGAAATGCTGCCACTGTGCGTGGACCAGAAGATCGCGGTCATCCCCTGGAGCCCGCTGGCCCGCGGTCGCCTGACCCGCGAAGCCAACGCCACCACCCAGCGCACCGAAACCGATGACGTGGGCACCAAGCTGTATGCGCATGTTGCAGAAGCCGACGCGCGCGTGATCGATAAGGTGGGCGAGGTGGCGCGTGCCCGAGGTGTGCCGCGCGCGCAGGTCGCACTGGCCTGGGTGAGGCAGAAACGCGGCGTGGTCTCGCCCATCATCGGCGCGTCCAAGGCCGAGCATCTCACCGATGCCCTGGCCGCCCTGTCGCTGACGCTATCTGACGAGGAGATCAAATCCCTGGAAGACACTTATGTGCCGCATGCCGTGGCCGGCGTACTGTAGGCGCACGCAATACTAGCCCGCCAGGCGCAGCAACTCCGACACCGCGATCGCGAGTTGCGTAAGAAGATCGAGCACTTGCTGCATGTCGGTCACGCCTCATCAAAATCCATGCATTACTGAAAAACCATGCGTCAGACGACGCATGGCCTCAGCATACCCGTCTCTCACCAAATGAAACGATACCTTCACAAGACGTGAATACATCATCATATTTTGTGCTGGAAAGGGCTACGTCGTCCTTCTATACTTCAGTCATTCAAAATAACGTTTCATTTGAAACCTGAGTTCAGGACGTGACATTGAACGCGGCGATCGCGCTACCCACGCACCGCCACATCCCCCACCCCCTGCCCTGTCAAGGATTTCCATGCGTCGCACCCACGAACCCATTGCCGGCCTGCCCCCGACCGGCATCCTTATCGACGGCAAATGGCTGACGTCTGACCACACATTCGCTGTCATCGACAAGTTCGACGGCCAGACGATCGCGCAGGTATCTGCCGCCTCGCAAGATCAGGTGACCCAGGCAGTCCGGGTGGCCAAGCGCGCCGCTGACCAGGGCGCACCCGCGCCGCACGACCGGGCCGAGGTGCTGCGCCGGGCATCCGTGCTGCTGGACGCGCATCGCCAGCGCTTCATCGACATCATGGTGGCCGAAGCCGGTTTCACCTTGAGTGACGCCGCCGGCGAGGTCGACCGGGCGATGATCACTCTGAATCTCTCAGCCGAGGAAGCCGTGCGCCTGACAGGCGACATGGTGCCCTTTGCCGCGAGCCCCGGCGCGCATAAGCGATTGGGCTTTACGCAACGTTTTCCGGTGGGTGTGGTGTGTGCGATCACGCCATTCAACTCACCGCTGAACACGGTGCTGCACAAGGTCGCACCGGCCTACGCAGGCGGCAACGCCGTGGTGCTGAAGCCCTCGGCCTTTACCCCCCTGACCTCTGCCCTGCTGGGTGAAGTGCTGCTGGAAGCCGGCATGCCGCCCGCGTTCCTGGCCATCGTGCAGGGCGACGGCGACACGGTCGGCACCTGGCTGCTGGCCGAGCAGGACATCGCGTTCTACACGTTCACGGGCAGCACACGCGTGGGTCGCATCATCCAGCAGGCCGCCGGGCTGCGTCGCACGCAGATGGAATTGGGCAGCATTGCCAGCACCATTGTGTGTCAGGACGCCGACCTGGCGCGTGCGGTGCCCAAGATCGCCAATGCCGGGCTACGCAAGGCGGGGCAGGTGTGCACGTCGGTGCAGCGCCTGTATGTGCACGAATCGCTGGCGGCCGAACTGGCCGAGTGCCTGGTTGCCTATGCCGCCACGCTCACCCCCGGCGATCCTCGGGACCCGGCCACGCGTGTGGGGCCACTAATTACGGAACAGGCCGCCATTCGCGCCGAAGCCTGGATTCGGGATGCGCAGGCCGCCGGCGCCACGGTGCTGTGCGGTGGGCAGCGCGAGCGCTCGGTCGTCACACCCACCGTCATGACCGGGGTGCCTGATCAGGTGCAGGTATGGTGCCAGGAAGCCTTCGCACCGTTGCTTGCGCTGCGCCCCTTCGAGGACTTCGACGCGGCCATGGCGAGCGCCAATGACACGCCATACGGTCTGTCGGCAGGCGTGTTCACGCAGGACATCGACCGCGCCATGAAAGCGGCGCGCACGCTTCGATTCGGTACGGTGCAGATCAACGAGACTTCGAGCGCCCGGTCCGATGTAATGCCGTTTGGCGGCGTGAAGGATAGCGGCTTCGGCAAAGAAGGTCCCGGGTGGGCCATACGCGAGATGACCGAGGAACGCCTGGTCATCTTCAACCCCTGATCCGCACAACCCTTACGGCAACCTTTGGAGCACGCTATGGCGTTGACCGATATTTCGACATTCTTCTGCCCGACCCGTATTTACATGGGCGCGGGTTCGCACCGCAAAGTCGCCGATCTGGTTCGCGCGCGCGACTGCAAGCGGCTGTTCATCGCCATTGATGCGGCGCTGCTGGGCAGCGACTTCTATAAAGATGTGGCCGCCATGCTGGCCGATCAGGGTGTGGCAGTAGCCACCTACTCTGACATCGAGCCTGATCCCAGTGCCCACACCGTGGCACGTGCATTCGAGGTGTGCCGTGCCCACGAGGCGACGATGTCGCTGGCCATCGGTGGCGGCAGCACCATGGATGTGGCCAAGGCGGTGAGTATTCTGGCGACCAATGGCGGTCGCATTCACGACTACGAAGGCATCGAGAAATTCAGTGTTCCGCCCCTGCCCCTGATCGCCATTCCCACGACGGCTGGCACGGGTTCCGAGGTTTCGGGGTCGTGCGTGATCACCGACACCGATAACCACTTGAAGATGTCGATTCGGCACGCTGCACTGAACCCGGCGGCGGTGGCCATCCTCGATCCGCTGGCCCTGCGCACCGTGCCTGCACACGTGGCTGCCCATTCCGGCATGGACGCTTTCGTGCATGCCTTCGAGTCCTACATTTCGCGCAATGCCAATCTGATCACCGATGCCATCAACATCGAAGCGATCACACTGATTTCCGCCAACCTGCGCCAGTTCGTCGCCAATCGGGAGAACCTGGATGCTGGCCTGAACATGCTGTGCGGGTCGGCACTGGCAGGCATCACCTTCGGGCAGACGGGGCTGGGCAATGTGCACTGCATGGCGCGCTTCGTGGGCACGTACTTCCATGTGTCGCACGGCCTGTCCAATGCCGTCTGCCTGCCGCACGTTGCACGCTTCAACCTGAGTGCCAACCCGGCCAAATTCGCGCGCATCGCTGCGGCGATGGGGCGCCCTGTACAGGGTCTGCCCGAACTGGATGCGGCGCGACAGGCGATCGATGCCATAGAGATGCTATGCAGCGACCTGGCGATTCCGCCGCGCCTGCGCGACATCGGCGCCACCGAGGCGTCGTTCGACGAGATGGCCGAACTGTGTACGGCGGCGAACTACAACCGCTGGAACCCGCGGCATACCACCACCGCAGATTTCAGGGCACTGTTTGATCGCGCATTTTGACTACTGTCATTGCTAACCCCGTATCGTTCGAAGCTCTTACGGCGCACGTTATTCAACGCGAGCGGGGTTACCGGATCAATTTCTTCGCATCATCATGTCCGGCAGGAACGTGACGATCTGCGGAAAGATCGCGATCAGCATGACGGCCACCAGCAACAGGCCACAAAATGGCAAGGACGCCACCGTGACGCGCCAGATATCCCGGCCCGTCATGGACTGCAGCACGAACAGATTGAAGCCCAAAGGCGGCGTCAGCTGGGCGATCTCGATGATGATGATGATGTAGATCCCGAACCAGATCAGGTCAATACCGGCCGCCTGCACCATGGGCAATACCACGGCACTGCTCAACACCAGAATCGAAATGCCCTCCAGAAAGCACCCCATCACCAGAAAGAACAGCGTGAGCACCAGCAGCAGCATGGCGGGCGACAGGTCCATGGTCTGTACCGCACTGGCCAGCATTTGGGGAATGCTCAGGAAGCCCACGGCAATCGACAGCACGGCCGCGCACGCCACAATGAAGGAGATCATGCACGAGATCTTCATCGCCGACATCAGGCTTTGCCCCAGGGTCTTGAGCGTCAGGCCGCCCGTCACCTTGGCAAGGATCATCGCCCCCACCACCCCGAAGGTCGCGGCTTCCGTCGGTGTCGCCACCCCACCATAAATGGTGCCAATGACACATGCGATCAACAGCGTGACGGGAATCAGGCGACGCGAATTCCACAGCTTTTCCATGAAGGGCATGGGTGGGTCGCGCGGGGGCACTTTGGATGGGTTGATCAGTGACCAGATGATCACGTAACTCATGAAGAGCGCCACCAGCAACAACCCTGGCACAATGCCCGCCATGAACAGGCGAGCAACGGACTGCTGGGCTGTGACGCCATAGACGATCATGATGATGGAAGGTGGGATCATCAGTCCCAACGTTCCTGACCCGGCCAGCGTGCCGATCATCATCTTTTCGTCGTAGCCGCGGCGCTTGAGCTCCGGCAGCGACATGCGCGCCACCGTGGCGCACGTGACCGCAGAAGAACCCGCGACCGCCGCCATGATGCCGCAACCCAGCACGTTGACGTGCAACAGGCGCCCCGGCAACCAGTTCACCCACGGGCCCAGGCCCTTGAACATGTCTTCGGCAAGACGCGTTCTGAACAGGATCTCGCCCATGAGGATGAACAGTGGCAGGGCCGTCATGGCCCATGACCAGCTCGAGTCCCACATGGTCGACGCGATCAGCGACCCCATCGATGCGTCGGTGAATACGCCAAGCGCCAGCACACCAATGGCCAACAGGGAAAGCGATACCCAGACGCCACTGGCCAGCAAGGCGATCAGTGCGACGAGCAATATAAGGGATATGGCAAGAAGACTCACGATAGGTCCTATTCGCTCAGCGCGGCGTCGTCGTTTTGTTCGTAGCCCGCAACCCGATCATGCGCGATGGACCATCCGGCATCGACCAGGGCGATGGCAAGAATGATCAGGCCCAACGCCATGCCCGACTGCGGAATCCAGAATGGCACGGCCATCATGCCCGGGCTGATGTCCTTGAACTCGAACGACTCCAACACGAATACCGTCGCCTGGAATGCGAGATAACCCGTGAGAATTGCGCCAAATGCGCAACACCACAGCTCGATGGCCTTGCGACGTGTCCCGCTCATGCGCGTGACCAGCAGGCTGATCCGGATGTGTCCACCTTGACGGAAAGTGAACGCCAATCCGAGAAAGGTCGAGGCGGCCATGAAAAAGCCGGACACCTCTGTCATGTCCACGGTGAGCTTGAGCATGCGACCCACGACCTGAGCAAGAATGCTCAAACCGATAAGTGCAAGGAACGCGGCAGCCAGGATGCCGCTGCCCAGATACAGGCCATCCAGAAATCGTCGCAACATGATGAGCCTCTTACTTTGGGGCGCTCGAAGCAGGCGTCATCTTGGCCTTGGCCGCCAGGTAGTCGTCCAGGACTTTCTGGGCATCAGGCGAGGCACTCTTGCGCCAGTCAACCATCATCGTTTCACCTACCTTGGCCAGCGCCGCCTGTACCGATTCAGGTGCCTGGCTGACTTCCATGCCCTGTTTGCGCAGCTCGGCAATCGTGTCATCACCCGCCTTGCGGCTTAACTCGAAACCGCGTTTGCTGGCCCGTTCGCCGGCGGCCAGCACAATGTCGCGCACGTCTGCATCCAAGGCACGCAGCGCGCGCTCGTTGACGATCACGACGTTCTTGTTGTGCAGCGTGCCCGTGTACATGAAGTACTTGGCGTTATCCCACACCTGCGTGTCGATCCCGGTCTGGGCGCTGGTGAACAAGGAGTCGATCAGACCTGTGGCAAAGGCCTGGGGGATTTCGGCAAACGGCAGAATGGTGGCCTGAAAGCCCAACATTTGGCCCATCTGGAGTGTGGGCGGAGAATAAATGCGCAGCTTCTTGCCTTTGAAATCCTCTGGCTTGGTCACAGGCGTCTTGGTGTAGAAGCCCTGCCCTGGCCAGGACACGTAGGTGATGATGCGCAGGTTGCTTTTATTCAGCAGCTTGTCGAAATAAGGTTTTTGCGCTTGCGCCAGTGCCCAGGCCTCTTCGTAGTTGGCCGAAATGTTCGGCAAGCCGTCCAGGGTATACATGGGATCTTCGTTGCCATAGACACCCAGACGCACTTCGCCTGCCTGGACCTGACCGGTCTGCACGGCGCGCTTGATGGCATCGTGCTTGATCAGGGTGTCGTTCGAACGCAGGTCGATCTTCAGCTTGCCGCCACTTTCTTTCTCGACTTCACTGATGAACTGACGGATATTCTTGGTGAAAAAGCTGCTTTCGGGATAACCCGTGGCCATCATCCAGGTCGTCTGGGCGGAGGCAACGGAGAGCGGCAACGCCAGTGCGGCACCCGCCAACAATTTGAGTATGCCCTGCATGTTTAAACCCCTTTTATGTTGAGCGTTTTCCACTCATACTTGACCCGTCATACAAGCGGCCAATCTACGCAGCAAGGTCGAAACTGAAAAGTAGGGATATCCCTCCATGAATGATTCCCAGCTCGATGCCTTTCCTGAAAAGCCGCAGCCAACGGGGCTCTCCGGCCTGTCGCCTACGCGGCTGACAGATGTATTGATCAAGACCATCACCCAGCGCCTGGACGAGGGCGTCTATCGCGCCGGCACCAAATTGCCGTCCGAGAACGCGCTGTGCGCGCAGTTCCAGGTCAGTCGCACGGTCGTTCGGGAAGCGGTGGCTTCGCTGCGACAAGTCGGGCGACTGGTCAGCAAGCCGGGCATAGGCGTCTTTGTCGCGCACGACACAGTGGTGCCGGTCGGCCTGGCTGACGGCACGACCAACGACCCGCGCCAGGGCTTGCACATCATGGAATTGCGCATGGCCATCGAGGTCGAATCGGCGGGGCTGGCGGCCGAACGGCGCACGCCCCAGGACTTGGCCGATATTGTCGACGCCTTCGACCGGTTCACTGCAAGCGGCACCGATTCGATTGCTGCCATGGGCGCCGACATCGACTTTCATCTGGCGATTGCCCGCGCCTCGCACAATCCGCACTTCGCAAAGATTCTTGAATCCTCGGTCGACGAGGTGCGGGGCGATCTGGCGTTCAAGTACGGCGACAAGACCGATCAGGCATTGCGCGAGTACGAGAAACGCATTGCACGCGAACATGGTGCCATTGTGTCGGCCATTTCCCGTCGGGACATCAAGGCTGCACGTCAGACCATGGCACGCCACCTGGCTGACAGCATTGCGCGCTACCGGGGAATCCCTCGTTGACCAGCCTGTATGACGAGCCACATCATATGCCCTGCACTCATTCTTGGAGAACAGCGTGGCATCACCCAAGCAGACGGCCCGTGCGGGCGTAGACATCGGCGGCACCTTCACCGATGTCGCGCTGGAAGTCGACGGCGTGCTTCACTCCACCAAAATACTGACCGATTATGCGCAGCCCGAACGCGCTATCGTGCGGGGCCTGCAGACGGTCTGCGAGACGGCTGGCATCGGGCTGGACGCCATCGGCATCATCATCCACGGCACCACGCTGGCGACCAACGCGCTGATCGAACGACGAGGTGCGCACACCGCCTTCATCACGACCGAAGGATTCCGCGACGTTCTGGAAATGCGCTCGGAGAGCCGCTTCGAACAGTACGATCTCGACATTCGCCTGCCCGCCGCGCTGATCGAGCGCGCACACCGATTGACTTTGCGCGAGCGCATGGATGCGCAGGGTCACGCCCTGATCGACCCGTCTGACGCCGACATCGACGCACTCGTGTCCACGATCGAAGCAGGCCACTACGACAGCGTGGCCATCGGCTTCATCCACGCCTATGTCAACGGGGCGCACGAGCAACGGATGCGCGATGCGCTGCACAAGCGTCTGCCCGATCTGTCCATTTCGATTTCGTCTGAGGTCTCGCCCCAGTTGCGGGAGTTCGAACGCTTCAACACCGTGTGCGCCAACGCCTATGTGCGACCGCTGATGCAGTCCTATCTGGACCGCCTGGTGCACGAGATTCACCGCGCGGGCGCCACCTGCCCTGTTTTCATCATGCACTCGGGTGGCGGCATCATCTCGGTCGACAGTGCCTCGCGCTTTCCCGTCAGACTGATCGAGTCCGGCCCGGCTGGTGGCGCCATCTTTGCCGCACACATTGCCGCACGCTATGACCTGGACGCCGTGCTGTCCTTCGACATGGGTGGTACGACCGCCAAGATCTGCCTGATCGATGACCAAACGCCCAAAACCGCCAACACCTTCGAGGTGGCACGCACCTATCGTTTCAAGAAAGGCAGCGGCATGCCGATTTCGATTCCCGTGGTCGAGATGGTGGAGATTGGCGCAGGCGGTGGTTCGATCGCCGGGCTGGACGTCATGCAGCAGATTCGTGTCGGCCCTCACAGCGCGGGCTCCGAGCCGGGCCCGGCCTGCTATGGCCGGGGCGGCACCGACGCCACGGTGACCGATGCGGACCTGCTGCTGGGCCGACTGGACCCGGACAATTTCGCAGGCGGGTCGATTACCCTGAACACCCAGGCCTCGCATGACGCGCTGATCACGGCCGTCGGCCAGACGCTCTCGCTCGATGCGTCGCAATCGGCCTTCGGCGTGGTGGAGATGGTCGACGAGAACATGAGCAATGCCGCACGCGTGCACACGGTGGAAAGCGGTCGCGAGATCGGCAAGTACACCATGATCACCTTCGGCGGCGCAGGCCCACTGCATGCCGCACGCCTGTGCGAGAAAACGGGTATCCAGCGTTTTCTGGTGCCACCCGGCGCCGGCGTGGGTTCGGCCATCGGCTTTCTGCGTGCGCCGTTCGGCTATGAGAGCGTGCGCAGCGCCAACTTCCGGCTCAACACCTTCGATATCGACGCGGCCAATCGTCTGCTGGCCCAACTGCAGGACGAGGCCCTGACTTTTGCGCGACAAGGCAGTGACACCGGATCAGACCCGCAGGTCGAGGCCCGTGCCTACATGCGCTATGTGGGCCAGGGATGGGAGATTCCCGTGAGCCTGCGCACTACGCGCTTTGGCACGGACGATGTAGCGGGCTTGCGTGATGATTTCATTGCCGCCTATACCCAGTTCTTCGGGCGGCCGATCGACGGCCTGGACATCGAAGTCATCAGTTGGGCGGTGAAGGCGAGCTCTACGCTGCCACCCGTTCCGCGCGTGGATCAGGTGGCCGAAGGCGCTCCTGCGCGCGCACTGGGCACGCGCCAGATCTTCGATGCCCGTCTGGGACGCGAGGTGCAGGCCACCATCGTGGACCGCGAAACCCTGGTGGCAGGCACCCGCATCGCCGGCCCCGCCATCGTCGTGGAACGCGAAACCTCCACGCTGATCACCTCCTCATTCGATGCCGTCGTGCAGGCCGACGGTTGCCTGCTGGTGTCCAGCCACGCCACACACGCTCAAGGAGCCGGCCATGTCTAATCAATCGCTTCAGAACATCCAGATGCAGGTCATGTGGAACCGCCTGATCTCGGTGGTCGAAGAGCAGGCCCTGGCATTGATCCGCACGGCATTCAGCACCAGTGTGCGGGAAGCCGGCGATCTGTCGGCCGGGGTCTTCGACCGCCATGGACGCATGCTTGCGCAAGCCGTGACAGGCACACCCGGCCACGTGAACTCCATGGCCGATGCGGTGCCGCACTTCATCCACGACATCGGGCCGGACAACATTTTCGAAGGCGATGTGTACATCACGAACGACCCGTGGAAGGGCACGGGCCATCTGCACGACTTCACCGTCGTCACCCCTTCGTTCAAGAACGGTGTGCTGGTGGGCTACTTTGCCAGCACCGCGCACGTTGTGGACGTCGGTGGTCGCGGTTTCGGCCCGGATGCGCGTGAGGTCTACGAAGAAGGCATTTGCGTGCCCATCATGAAGTTCGCCGAACGCGGCACGATCAACCGCGACCTGGTGAACATCATGCACAACAACGTGCGCGAGTCGGACAAAGTCGTAGGCGACCTGTATGCCCTGACGGCCTGCAATGACACCGGTCACCGCCGACTGATCGACATGATGCAGGAGTTCGACATGAACGACCTGGACACCATCGGCGAGTTCATCCTCACGCGCAGTCTGGCCGCCACCATGGAGCGTATCGCCGCCCTGCCCAAGGGTCGCTATGCCAACAGCATGACGCTGGACGGCTATAACGAGAACGTCACACTGGCCGTGGCACTGGAGATCAGCAACGAGGGCCTAGTGGCGGATTTCGAGGGCACGTCGCCCGCCAGCACCTTCGGCATCAACGTTCCCCTGACCTACGCCAAGGCTTACGCCTGCTATGGGTTGAAGTGCGTGATCGCCCCCGAAGTACCAAACAACGCGGCGTCACTGGCCCCCTTTTCGGTGCGCGCCCCCGAAGGATGCATTCTGAATGCGCTGCGGCCCAGCCCGGTGGCCGTGCGCCACGTGCTCGGGCATTTCGTGCCTGATCTGGTGCTGGGCGCCCTGCACCACTTCCTGCCCGAACGCATTCCTGCCGAAGGCTCGGGCGCACTCTGGAACTTGCACGTGAGCGCACGCGCGCAGGACCCGGCCTCGGGCCTGCCGCCCGCCGAAATTCTGATGTTCAACAGCGGGGGCACCGGCGCGCGCCCCACGCTGGACGGCCTGTCGGCCACGGCCTTTCCCAGTGGCGTGCATGCCATGTCTGCCGAAGCCACCGAGCAGACCGGCCCCATCGTGATCTGGCGCAAGGAACTGCGGGCACACTCCAGCGGCGCGGGTCAATTCAGGGGCGGACTCGGGCAAGTCATGGAACTCGGCCCGCGCGAAGGCTACCTGTTTCGCTTCAACGCCATGTTCGACCGCATCGCCAATCCCGCTCGCGGCAGGCTCGGTGGCCAAGCCGGCGCACCGGGTCAGGTCAGCCTCTCGGATGGCACGGCGTTGCGCGGCAAGGGCACGCAGGCGGTGCCCGCCGGCCAGCGGCTGATTCTGAACCTTCCCGGCGGCGGCGGCATGGGCGATCCCGCCCAGCGCAGCGCGCAGGCCCTGAAGCATGATCTGGAAAACGGCTATATCGATGAGGACACGGTGCGCTCGGCCTATGGGCGCGAGGCGTCATCGCTCTGACGCGGGCAGCCATTACAATCGCGCCATCCTGCGACACGCCACGACATTGACGATCGTGGTGTGTTGCACCGAAGACAGGAAGGCAGATCTATCGTGACCAGACCCCCGCCCGACCCCGCTGCGCCCGCTCGCATCACCGTGCACGATGTCGCCCGTGAGGCAGGTGTGGCGATCGGCACGGTATCGCGCGTCGTCAACGGCGCACCCAGTGTCACCGCCGACGTGCGGCAACGCGTGGAACGCGCCATCGCCCACCTGGGCTGGACGCCCAGCATGGCCGCCCAGACCATGCGCGGCGGCTCGGCCCGCATGGTGGGCTTCATCTTCTCCGACATCCGCAACCCGCTCTATTCCTCCATGGTCAAGGGCGCCGAAGACGTGCTGAGCGAGCACGGGTATATGTTGATCGTGGCCAGCAGCGACGGGTCGCCCGATCGCGAGCTTTCCCTGATCGACCTGTTCCAGCGACGCCGTGCCGATGGGCTACTCTTTTCGGTGGAACAGGAATCCCATCCCGGCGTGCAGCGCAGCGTAGCCAGCCTGGCGTTTCCCGTGGTGCTGCTGGAGCGGGAGATGGATGTGCCGGTCAATGCCGTGGGTGCCGATCATGCCGCCGGGATCGAGCAGGCCGCAAAGCATCTGATCGACATGGGGCATCGCCGCATTGCCCTGATCAGTGGCGGTGCGAACAATCGTGTGGGGCGCGACAGGCTTGCCGGCCTGACCCGCGCGCATGATGCGGCAGGCATCCCCGTCGATGCCGACCTGCTTCGCCTGCAGAGCTTCGCCTCCGATTACGGCTTCAGGGAAACCCAGATGCTGCTGGGCCTGGCGCGCCCCCCGACGGCCATCATTGCCGCAGGCATGCACCTGCTTGAAGGCGTGCTGCCCGCCATTCGCATGAAAGGCTTGAGCATTCCCGGCGATGTGTCGCTCGTAGCCTCCAACGACACGCCGCTGGCCAGACTGGCCACCCCGGCCATCAGCGTCATCCGCTACGACGCCTATGCGCTAGGGCGCGAGGCGGCAAACATGCTGCTGCGGCGCATACGCAAGGAAGAGCCACCGAGCCGGGCCCGGATCGACATTCCCGTGGAGTTCGTCATGCGCGCCTCGTGCGCGGCACCGCGCGCGCCGGCATGACGCAAGCCGGCCGCACCAGAGGGCAAACGCATCGCATTGGCGGGCAGCGGTAGCGACCCGCCCACCCGTCAGGGCTGCAGGTTGCCGTCCTTCACGACCTTGGCCCAGGTTGCACTCTCGCTCTTCAGAAA
>Ga0075364_10000518_pt1 | contig 19574 bp, 19 predicted proteins | sample EndMetdeltDD1764_FD_71517 | JGI IMG/M metagenome (GOLD analysis project Ga0075364, IMG submission 71517) | Populus endosphere microbial communities from Tennessee, USA - Endosphere MetaG P. deltoides DD176-4 | ecosystem: Host-associated > Plants > Roots > Endosphere | place: USA: Tennessee...
GACTCGACCCTGCTGGCAGAACACGTCATCCACCCGAGCAATACCGAGGACGACGTGCTCGAAACGTGGTCGACGATTGCGGCGCTGGCGGAGGCCACCTCACGCATCGAGTTGATCGGTGCGGTGAAGCCTCTGCTGTTCAATCCGTTGGTGTTCGCGAAGATCGCCGCCAACATCGCAGACATCGCCGACGGACGGCTCGCCGTCAACCTCGTCACCGGATGGTTCCTGCCGGAACTGGAGGGCCTTGGCCTCGATCCGCTTGACCACGACGACCGGTATGCGTACTCGCGGGAGTGGCTTGGGATCGTCACCGAACTCTGGGCGGGCAAGCATGTTCCAATCGGGAACCGGGGCGGCCAGCCCGCCCTGATTCGGCCGACACCGGTCGACCCGCCCGTGTTGTACGTCGGCGGCGAATCCGAGCCCGGCCGTGCGCTAGCCGCAGAACGCGGCGATGTCTTCTTCATCAACGGCCGACCGTTCGCCGAGACCGTGGAGGTCATCGAGGATCTGCGTGCTCGACCGAGAGACGGCGCACCGCTGCGATTCGGCCTGTCCGCGTTCGTGATAGCCCGCGAGACCGAGGCGGAGGCAATCGCTGAGTTGACCTACTTGCAGTCGCTGGCCGACGCCGAAAGCCGGCCGGAGATCTCCGGCGGCACCGACCCGAAAACCCAGATGTACAAGGTGCTGTCGGGCACCAAGCGCATCGGGTCCAACGGCGGAACGCTCGCCGGCCTCGTCGGCAGCTACGCGCAGGTGATCGACCGCATTCAGGCATTCCACGACGCCGGAATCGAGTTGTTCATGCTGCAGTTCCAGCCCATCGATGCCGAGCTGAATCGGTTCGCGGACAAGATCATCCCCCACTTCCGATAACACCTGGAGCACGATATGACCGTCACACGCGAAGCCGTTTCGCCACGAAAGCCGTTCAGCGACGGGCCACTCGGCGGGTCGGTAGAGGAGCGGCTGGCCCGGATACCTGAAATCGTGGCTGCACTCCGAAGCGACGATCCCGCCGCAGAACGCGGTCGGGTGCTGCAGTACGAGGCCGTCGAATCGCTGCGCCGGACAGGCGTACTCGGCCTGCGCGTGCCGACCGAGTTCGGCGGCCCCGGCGGCAAGGTCCGCGACGTGTTATCCGCCGTCATCCAGATCGGTCGTGGCAGTTCCAATGTGGCGCAGGCCCTTCGGTCGCATTTCGGGTTTTCCGAACGGCTGCTCAGCAACCGCGCGACACCGGACGAGCGCCAAGAATGGTTTCCGCGCGTCAATGCAGGCATCATCGTCGGCAACGCAATCACCGACGGGGCAGGCCGCGCCCCTTCGAGTTCCGACACCAAGGTGCTTCCCGACACTGCAGGGGTGCTGCGGCTGAACGGCTACAAGTTCTATTCCACGGGCACGCTGTTCGCCGATGTCATTGCGGTGTCGGCGCTGGACGCCGACGGTCGTGACGTGCAGGCGATCGTTCCGGCGGACCGAGCAGGGGTCGAATTGTTCGACGACTGGGACGGATTCGGTCAGCGCACGACCGCCAGCGGTGGCACCAGGTTCACCGACGTCGAAGTCCGGCCTCGTGAGGTCGTCACGGTATCCGACGGCACCCGACTTGGGCACGCGACAGCGTTCCTGCAGTTGTATCTGGCGTCGGTAGCCGTCGGAATCGCGTACGCCGTGCTCGACGATGCCGTCGACTACGTGCGAACCAAGGCCCGGCCCGCGTCACATTCCGTCGCGGACACCGCGGACGCCGATCCGTTCGTGCTGCAGGCGGTCGGCGAGATCTCGGCCGCCGCGGCGTCGGGCGAAGCCGTCGTGTTGAGCGCGGCCGACTCCATCGACCGCCTGGTCGACGAGAAGCTGCAGAGCAATCCGGACGCGGTCGCCGACGTCGCCGTCACGGTCGCAAGGGCGCAGTTGGTGGCCGAGCGGCTGACGATATCGGCCGCGGAACGACTCTTCGACACAGGCGGCGCATCGGCCACCGCTCGAGCGCTCAACCTGGACCGGCATTGGCGCAACGCCCGCACGATCGCAGGCCATAGCCCGTTGGCGTACAAGGCATATGCGGCGGGCAACTACGCCGTCAACGGGGTCTGGCCGCCCGCAAACGGCTACTTCTGACAGCGCGAGCAGACACGGCATTGAGTGCGGCGTTGACGGTGGTTTCGACCAGGGCGTCATCGATCGGCCCGATGGCCGGTACGAGGGTGCGAAACAGGAGTGGTCCGGTAAGGATGTCGGAAATGCGGCCAGGGTCGTCAACCGGGGCGATCTGCCCGCGGTCGGCGGCCCGAGCGAGCATCGCGGCCACCGAGTGGCGCCTTGGCGCGAGGAAACGGTCGTACAGAACGGTGCCGAGCGTGGGATCGGCGTAGGTGTCGCTGAGCAGACCGGCGAGTCCGGCACGCACGATGGCGTCGGCGAAGAAGACGCGCTGAAGCGCTTGGACGTGTTCGATGTCTTCGCGTAGGTCGCCGGTGTCTGGCGCAGGCGAAGTGCCGAAGCGATGGATCAGCAGGCCGATGACAAGTTCCCCGCGGCTCTTGACGCGACGGTAGACAGCGGCACGCGTCGTGCCTGCGATCTTGGCGACCCGGTCGATTGACACCGCCGCGTAGCCGTCGGCAAGCAGCACCGACTCGGTCGCCGCGGCGATGGCGGCGTCAAGGGAGGCGTCGCGCGGGCGGCCCAGTTTGTCAGACATACGATGCACACTGTACCGTAAATGGAATGGCGAACAAAGCGTTGCGCGCCCGGGTCAGTCGCTTCGGAGGGCCTGAGGTGTTGGAGATCGACGAGATCACGCCCGCACAGCCGAGTCGCAAGAAGGTGCGGGTGCGGGTGACGCATGCCTCGGTCGGGTCCACCGACGCGATGGCGCGCTCGGGCGACTATCTCCTTCAGCCCCGGCCGGGCTTCGTTCCCGGCTATGACTTCGTCGGTGTACTGGAAACGGTGGACGCCGCCGCGGACCGCAGAGGACTGCGACCGGGCATGCGCGTCACCGGGTGCCTGGCCCGGATGGGCAGCTACACGACTGAACTCTTTCTTCCGTCGAATCGTCTTGTACCGGTGCCGGATTCGCTCGACTCGGCGCAGGCAGCCGCGTTGCCGCTGGATCTGGTGACGGCGGCGCTGGCCATCGAACTGGGCCGGCCACCAAGCGGCGGGAGCATTTTCATGCAGGGCGTCTCCGGTTCGGTGGGTGCCCTGGTCAGCCAATACGGTCGCGCCAATGACGTGAAAGTCGTTGGGACCGCATCGGAACGCACACGGGGTTTCGCCGAGTCTTTCGGCGCGCAGGTCGTGGATTACCACGACCCAAACTGGCCCGCGCAGGTGCGGGAGCTGACGTCGGGCGGCGCCGACGCCGGCATCGACCACACCGGCAGCCCGGTGGCACGGGCCGCGATAGTGCCACACGGCACCCTGGTACGGACGGCGTGGTCAGCGCGGCCCGGACACGGACGGTGGGACGCGGCCGTAGGCGGTCTGTCCGCCAACCTGCGTCGGTATGCCTCGCCGCGTGAACGAGTGTGTTCGGTGCCCTTGCTTGTCGCACTGCAGCCGGTGAAGTACCGGCAGATTCTGACCGACCAGCTGAACCGGATCGCAGATGGCACTCTTCGTGGTCCCGCCGTGACTACCGTGCCGTTCACGGAGGTCGTTGGCGCACATGCTGACATCGGCACGCAGCCGCCCGGACACAAGCTCGTGCTCCAGATGCCCAGTTCCGTCGATGGCTGACAGCGCTAGGCCGTCGTCAGCTCTCCCTCGTCGGCGTTGTCGGCCCGCGGGATCTCGGTTCCGCCGGGCAACGGCGGCACCCGGGTGGCACGGACGTAAACCGTGTCGCCTTCCTTCAGCCCCAGCGCCTCGGCGTCGCCGCGGGTGATCTGCGCGGTGAAGGGCGTGTGATCGGCCGCACTGCTCAGTTCCACGCGAACCTCGAAGCCCAGCACCACAATTCGATCGATAGTCGCACGGACTACACCAGTGGCCTGAATCGAATCATCAGTGTTCGCTATCGCCATCTCCGGGTTGCGCCCCACACGGATATCGTGCGGTCGAACAAGTGAGCCGTTCAGCGACGAGACCGCACCCAGAAACGACATCACGAATGCATTGGCTGGCGCGTCATAGACGTCCGTCGGTGAGCCGACCTGTTCGATGCGGCCCTTGTTGAGCACCGCGATGCGATCCGCGACATCGAGGGCTTCCGCTTGGTCGTGGGTGACCAGCACGGTGGTGACGTGCACCTCGTCGTGCAGTCGGCGAAGCCACGCGCGCAGATCCTCGCGGACCTTGGCGTCCAGCGCGCCGAACGGCTCGTCGAGCAGCAGCACTTCGGGATCTACCGCCAGCGCACGGGCCAACGCCATGCGCTGACGCTGGCCGCCGGAGAGCTGGTTGGGATAGCGGGTCTGAAACCCGGCCAGCCCCACCACTTCCAGAAGGTTGTCGACCTTCTCCTTGATCTCTGCCTTCGGCTTCTTGCGGATCTTCAGCCCGAACGCGACGTTGTCGCGCACGGTCAGATGCTTGAACGCGGCGTAGTGCTGGAAGACGAATCCGATGCCGCGCCGCTGTGGCGGGACGCCGGTGACGTCGCGGCCGTTGATCGTGATGGTGCCGGTATCGGGCTGGTCCAGGCCGGCGATGGCCCGCAGCAGGGTGGACTTGCCCGAGCCGCTTGGCCCCAGCAGCGCGGTCAGCGAGCCGGACGGCACCTCGAAGTCGACGTTGTCCAGCGCGGCGAAGTCGCCGTAGTGCTTGTTGGCACCCCGCACGATGATTGCGTCGGTCATTGTCTGCGTCTCTCCTTAGGCCTTGCTCGCGCGCGAGCGCCTGGCGTCGAGGATCACCTGAACGATCAGGACGATCACGGCGACCGTCATCAACAGCGTGGAGACGGCGTATGCGCCGTATTCCGAACCGCGGCTGTACCGGTCCGCCACCAACAGTGTGAGGGTTTGCGACGTACCCGGCAGGTTGGACGACACCATGATGACCGCGCCGAACTCGCCGAGCGTGCGCGCGACCGTCAACACGATCCCGTAGGTCAGCCCCCATCGGATCGACGGGAGGGTGACCCGCCAAAACGTCTGCCACCACTGCGATCCGAGCGTGGCGGCCGCCTCCTCCTGGTCGGTGCCGATCTCATGCAGGACCGGTTCGACCTCGCGGATCACGAACGGCACGGTGACGAAGATGCTGGCCAACACGATGCCGGGGAAGCCGAAGATGATCTTGAAGCCGAGGTTGTTCTCGACGAACCCGAACAGCCCGGCCGAACCCCACAACAGGATCAGCGCGACACCGACCACCACCGGGGACACCGCGAACGGGAGGTCGATCACGGCCTGAAGGGCGCTCTTTCCTCGGAACCTGTTGCGCGCCAACACCAGTGCGGTGGGAACTCCGAAAAGGACGTTGAGGGGCACGACGATCGCGACCACCAGCAGCGAGAGCTGCAGCGCCGAGACGGCCGCCGGGGTGGTAATGGAATCGAAGAACGCCCCGATGCCGGGCTGGAACGTACGCCAAAGAATCAGTGCCACTGGCACGACGACAAGGATCACGACGTAGGCGAGCGCGAGGTAGCGGAGCAGGTGCTTGACGACCGGTGACAATGTCATTGCGCAAGCTCCTGCCGTTTGGCCGCCCGCGACCCGACCAGTCGCAGGATGAACAGCACGACGAACGAGATCACAAGCAGCACAATCGAAATAGCCGCGGCGCCGGTACGGTCGTCGTTCTCGATGAGCGTCCGGATCCATTGCGATGATACTTCGGTCTCACCGGGCACAGCGCCGCCGATCAGCACCACAGAGCCGAATTCGCCGATGGCGCGGGAGAACGCAAGACCAGCGCCGGACAGCAGTGAAGGCAGCAGCGCGGGCAGCATCACCTTGGTGAAGATCGTCCAGTTGTTGGCGCCGAGAGAGGCGGCCGCCTCCTCGGTTTCGCGGTCGAGTTCCAGCAGCACCGGCTGCACCGAGCGCACGACGAACGGCAGGGTGACGAACAGCAGCGCGATCCCTACGCCCCACTTGGTGTGCTGCAGGTGAAGATCCACCGGGCTGTTCGGTCCGTACAGGGCCAGCATCACCAGGCTGGCGACGATGGTCGGCAACGCGAACGGCAGGTCGATCACGGAGTCGACGAGGCGCCTGCCGGGAAAGTCGTCGCGGGTGAGTACCCACGCCACCAACAGCCCGAACACGAGGTTCACCAAGGTGACGCCTGCCGAGATCGTCAGCGTCACACGGAAGGACTCAATCGCCGCGTTGGAAGTGATCGCGAGCCAAAACGCGTTCCAGCCGCCGCCCGCGGCCTGCCAAAGAATTGCGGCCAGTGGCAGCAACACGATGACGCTGAGCCATATCGACGCCGCACCCACTCGCAGCGACGTCGTCCCGTAGCGGCCGCCGAGCAAGCCAGGCGCCCGGCCGCCCTCACCTTCGGTGAGTTCGGGCCGGGTCGCCTCGGGGTTGGGCTCGACAGTTGCTGTCATCCAGTCGCCTGCTTGTAGATCTTCGTGATGCTGCCGTTTTCCTTGTCGAACAACGCGGGATCGACCGCGCTCCATCCTCCCAGGTCCGCGATGGTCCACAGCTTCTGCGGCGCCGGGAAGTCAGTGGCGAAATCCTCGGCGACCGACGGATCGACCGGCCGGAATCCTGCCTGCGCCCAGATCTTCTGCCCCTCCTTGGTGTAGAGGAAGTTCTTCAACGCGGTGGCCTTGTCCAGATGGGTGCTGGACGTCACGACGGCGACCGGGTTTTCGATCTTGAAGGTCTGGGGCGGGTTGATGTGCTCGACGGGCTTGCCCTGCCGCTCGATGTTGATCGCCTCGTTCTCATACGAGATAAGCACGTCGCCGGTGCCCTGCAGGAACACATCGGTGGCTTCGCGGCCGGACCCTGGCCGCGTCTTCACGTGCTCGGTGACCAGTTTGGTGACGAAATCCAGCCCGGCCTGCTGATCCTGGCCACCATTGCTCTTCGCGGCATACGGCGCCAACAGGTTCCACTTCGCCGAGCCGGAGCTCAGTGGGCTCGGCGTGACCACCTCGAGCCCAGGCTGCAGCAGGTCGTCCCAGTCCTTGATGTTTTTCGGGTTGCCCTTGCGCACGACCAGCGAAACCACCGACCCGAAGGGGATGCCCTTGGTGGCGTCTGCGTTCCAGTCCTTGGCCACCTTGTCGGCCTTGACCAGGCGGGTCACGTCGGGCTCGACAGAGAAGTTGACGATGTCGGCGGGCTTGCCGTCGACGACGGCACGCGACTGGTCGCCCGAGGCGCCGTACGACGTGGTCACGGCAACACCCTTGCCCTCCGGCGTGGCGGCGAACGCCGGGATGATCTTGCTCCAGCCCGGCTCGGGCACGGCGTATGCGACGAGCGTCAGCGTGGTCTCGGCGGCCGGCTGCTCGCTGCCCCCTGCCACGTCGCTGGATCCGCCGCCGCACGCCGCGAGCACGGTCGCAGTGGCGGTTAAGGCGGCAGCGGCGCGCCACGACTTACGAATGTTGAGCATTGGTGACCTTTCCTTGCAGGGATTAACGGGACCCCCGTTACGACGGCAAGGCGAAGGATCAGTACTTGGGCAACAACGCAGCCACTACCGACACCAAACCGCGAACGGGCATGGAGTCAGCGACAACAGTGGACGTCTGCAACAGCGCATGTACCCACGGCAATGAGCGCCAAGATATGGCCCTCGGTACTGCCGGACACTGCATGCATGGCGCGAAGAATAACAGAGTCTGGCAACACGCTCAGAGTGGCCTTAGCCCGGTTAACGAGTTAGCAGCCATGTGACGATCACCAGCACCACCAGGATGAGGAGCACCAGGGTCACGCGCGACCGGGGCAGCCCGCTCATTCGGGGTCCTCTCGCTCGTGGCGCGCGCGCCGAAGCAGCCGGATCCCGTTGCCCAATGCCCCGTCGAGAGCGATCGCGATGCCGTACGCCAGCGCCAGCACGACAGGCATCACCACGGCGGTCTGGACGACGAACGGCAGGCCGGTCAGCCATAGTTCGACGCCGTCCCACCAATTGAGGAAGCCGCCCACCCGGCCAGACTATTCGATGCAAGGATGGCCAAGTGCCTGCCGACGAAGACAGCACAGAGAAGACCACCTGCATAGTGGCCGGTGGCGGTCCCGCAGGAATCATGCTGGGCCTGCTGCTCGCCCGCGGCGGCGTCGACGTCACCGTGATGGAAAAGCACGCCGACTTCCTGCGCGACTTCCGCGGTGACACTGTGCACGCCAGCACGCTTCGGCTCCTCGATGAACTCGGTCTGGCCGCGGATTTCGCCCGCATGCCCCACCGCGAGATCGATACGTTGAACATGAAGATCCAAGGCACCGAGCTCGGCATCGATCTGCGTCGAATTCCTGGTCCGCACAAGCACATTGCGCTTGTACCCCAGTGGGATTTCCTTGAGCTGCTGGCGGCCGCCGCTGAGGAGGAGCCGACGTTTCGACTGCTGCGGAGCACCGAAGTGCTGGCGCCGATTCGCCGTCGCGACAAGGTGATTGGCGTAAGTTACCGCGATAGCGGGGGCCACGTGCGTGAGATGTACGCCGAGTTGACGGTGGCCTGCGACGGGCGCTCGTCGACGCTGCGCGAAACAATGGGGTTGAAGCCGAGGAGCTTCGGGGCACCGATGGACGTGTGGTGGTTTCGGCTGCCGCGAAACGCCGACGATCCGCACGGCCTTGCCGGTGTGCTCGGGGCCGGCCACGCGTGCATCGCGATCGACCGCGGCGACTACTTCCAGATCGCCTACATCATCCCCAAGGGCCGCGATGCGGAGCTGCGTGCGCAGGGCATCGAAACGCTGCACCGCGGGGTGGTGACGCTGGTGCCATGGCTGGCCGGTCGGGTCGAGGCGCTCACGTCGTTCGACGACGTCAAGCTGCTGGACGTTCAGCTCAATCGGCTGCGGCGCTGGTACACCGACGGACTGTTGCTGATCGGCGACGCGGCGCACGCCATGTCGCCGGTGGGTGGGGTCGGGATCAACCTGGCCGTCGCCGACGCGGTGGCGGCCGGCAGCGCACTGGCAGGTCCGTTGCGTCGCGGCACCGTCTCCACCAGGCAGTTGGCCCGCGTTCAGGCGCGGCGGTGGCTGCCAGCCGTGCTGATCCAATCGGTTCAGCGCGTCATCCACAGCCGGGTCATCGCGGTCGCCGTTTCAGCAGGTCAGCCCGTTAAACCGCCCCTCTTGGTGCGGATCGCCAATAAGGTGCCTGCGCTGCGAACCGCGGCGGGATATGCCGTCGCGATCGGTCCGCTGCCAGAACATGCGCCGGAGTTTGCCCGGCGCTGAAGTCGAACGCCGCAGGACACGCGCCCACACAAGTAGACGCCGGGCCTCTCGGCAGTCGATGATGTCCGCATGGTCCTGCAAGACACCGAGCCTTCCGACGGGGCGTCGAAGGCGATCGAGGCCGATAACGGGTCGAGGCCCGCTCATGTCGGCGAGTCGGAAGCCCCGTTCACCGTGACGGCACCGGTGCCCTACGTGTCGACCGGGTCGTTGCGGAACCCTTTTCCGCCGATCGCCGACTACGCGTTCCTGTCCGACTGCGAGAACACCTGCCTGATCTCGTCGGCAGGCTCGGTGGAATGGCTGTGCGTCCCCCGCCCCGACTCCCCTAGCGTGTTCGGCGCCATCCTTGACCGCGGCGCCGGCCACTTCCGGATGGGCCCATACGGGGTGTCCGTGCCAGCCGCGCGGCGCTACCTGCCCGGCAGCCTGATCCTGGAGACCACCTGGCAGACGCACACCGGCTGGGTCATTGTCCGCGATGCCTTGGTGATGGGACCATGGCACGACATCGAAACCCGGTCGCGCACACATCGACGCACCCCGATGGACTGGGATGCCGAGCACATCCTTCTGCGCACGGTGCGCTGTGTGAGCGGCACGGTCGAACTGGTGATGAGCTGCGAGCCGTCGTTCGACTACCACCGGAACAACGCCAGCTGGGAGTACTCGGCCCAGGGTTACGGGGAAGCGATCGCGCGGGCCAACAAGGACTCTGACAGCCATCCGACGCTGCGGCTGACCACTAACCTGCGCATCGGCCTCGAGGGCCGGGAGGCGCGGGCCCGTACCCGGATGAAGGAGGGCGACGAGGTCTTCGTCGCCCTGAGTTGGTCCAAGCACCCGGTGCCGCAGACCTATTCCGAGGCCGCCGACAGGCTGTGGCAGACCAGCGAGTGCTGGCGGCAGTGGATCAACATCGGCGACTTCCCGGATCACCCGTGGCGGTCGTACCTGCAGCGCAGTGCGCTGACACTGAAGGGCCTGACGTATTCGCCGACCGGCGCGCTGCTGGCGGCACCGACCACGTCGCTGCCGGAAACGCCTCAGGGCGTACGAAATTGGGACTACCGCTACGCGTGGGTGCGTGATTCGACATTCGCGCTGTGGGGCCTGTACACACTGGGGCTGGACCGCGAGGCCGACGACTTCTTCGCGTTCATCGCCGATGTGTCCGGCGCCAATAACGGTGAGCGCCACCCGCTTCAGGTGATGTACGCCGTCGGCGGCGAGCGCAGTCTTGTCGAAGAGGAATTGCATCACCTGTCCGGTTACGACAACGCCCGCCCGGTGCGGATCGGCAACGGCGCCTATAACCAGATGCAGCACGACATCTGGGGCACGATGCTGGACTCGGTGTACCTGCACGCGAAGTCACGCGAGCAGATTTCCGACAACTTATGGCCGGTGCTCAAGCAGCAGGTCGAGGAAGCGATCAAGCACTGGCGCGAGCCCGACCGTGGCATCTGGGAGGTGCGCGGCGAACCGCAGCACTTCACGTCCAGCAAGATCATGTGCTGGGTGGCGCTGGACCGCGGTTCCAAGCTTGCCGACCTGGAGGGCGAGAAGTCCTACGCGCAGCAGTGGCGCGCGATCGCAGAGGAAATCAAGGCCGACATCCTGGCCCACGGCGTCGACTCGCGCGGGGTGCTGACCCAGCGCTACGGCGACGACGCGCTGGACGCCTCGCTGCTGCTGGCGGTGCTGACCCGCTTCCTGCCCAACGATGACCCGCGGGTGCGGGCCACCGTGCTGGCCATTGCCGACGAGCTCACCGACGACGGGCTGGTGCTGCGCTACCGCGTCGAGCAGACCGACGACGGCCTCTCCGGTGAAGAAGGCACGTTCACCATCTGCTCGTTCTGGCTGGTGTCTGCGCTGGTCGAGATCGGTGAGATTCATCGGGCCAAGCACCTGTGCGAGCGGCTGCTGTCGTTCGCCAGCCCGCTACACCTCTACGCCGAGGAGATCGAGCCGCGCACCGGAAGGCATCTCGGTAACTTCCCGCAGGCGTTCACCCACCTGGCCTTGATCAACGCGGTGGTGCACGTTATCCGCGCGGAAGAAGAGTCCGACAGCTCCGGGGTGTTCCAGCCTGCTAACGCGCCAATGTAGGGCCTATTGCGCTAAGCCCGCTGCGCCAGCCGCCGTTCGGCGTAGGCGCGGCCCTTCTCGGGATCGTCGACGACGTAGCCGACGATATCCGCCAGTGTGTTGATGCGGCCGGCGCCGCCCCAGGTGCCATCGGGAATTTCGTTGGTGAACACCCACACTCGGTTTGCGTCGGACGGATGCGCGCCATTCTCGGCGCGAAGCACGGCGTCGGTGACGTCGCGCACGATTGCGGCTCGACGCTCGTCGTCGAACTGGCCCTGGGGTACCGACGCAATGAATCGGTAGCGCGGTTCGGCGGCCCTCTCCCCTGCGACGAACACGTCGGCCGGCCGGTGCAGAAACACCCATGCGATCGCACGAGCCCGAGGATCGGCCGGGTCGGCCCCTTCGTGGCGAAGCAGCAGGTCGGTCAACTGGGATATCAATGCATCCTCGGCGACCGGCGAGAGCGCTCCAGCGGGAATGTAAGCGTCGAGCATGGGCATGGTCCAACCTCCATTGGTCGAGCTGGGTTTATTATTTGAACCTAAAATGTTAGGTTTAGATTGTCAACCCAGCTATGATCGAGGCATGCACAGCGACCGGTTCCGCTACAGCGCCGCCAACTGTTCGATCGCCCGCACCCTCGGTGTGGTCGGCGAAAAGTGGACTCTGCTCGTCCTACGCGAGGCGTTCTACGGGGTCCGCAGATTCGACGACTTCCACGAGGCGCTGGGGTGTGCGCGCAACCTGCTCGCCACCCGACTGAAAACGCTTGTGAGTCACGGACTCCTGGATCGCGTCGCCTACAAGGACGACCGGGGCCGCGGCCGCCACGAATACCGCCTGACGGACAAGGGCCGCGACCTGTTTCCCGTCGTGGTCGCCCTGATGCAGTGGGGCGATAGGTGGAACGCCGACGAGTCCGGACCGGCGGTGCAGCTCATTCACCGCGATTGTGGTGAACCGGTAACCGTCGAACTCACCTGCGGCGCAGGCCATGTCGCATTGAATGCGCGCGACGTCACGCCGGTACCTGGCCCGGGCGCGATCGCCGTCGCGTGACCATCGGGCTACGTCAGTAGAAATCCACCGAGGACGACGATCGCCACACCAAGCGCGGCCACTATCCATGGCCAGCCGCTGACCGGGCGGATCGCCACCATCAGGCCCCCCTCAGGGGCGGTCAGGTAAATATCGTCGGGTACAACGGAACTTTAGGTCGCCGCGGTGGCTGCGCACGTGGCCCTGCGGACGGCAACGGCGCATACGCAGTGCCAGCCAGCGTCGCGGAGTTCGAATCAGCGTGGTCGAAATGTCGAGCCGGTTGCGCGCAGGTGAAGGGGCGATAGCGGTTCAGGATCATCCTGGCTTGATGTCTTGTCTGGCCTTTCGCGGTTGAGCACCATCACATCCATGAGACATCGCGCCGTGGACGACACATCGCGCCGAGTGATCGACGTGGCCATCGGGATCCTGGTCGGGTTGCGCGGCTGCTCGGACCAGGCGGCGTTTGACGAACTGGTCCGCGTGGTGCACCAGACGGGTATCGGCATCGGCCGATTGGCCGCCGGGTTGGTAGCCGTCGCCAGCGGATCGTCATCTGCAGAGCATGTCGAGGCGTTCACCGTATGGGGTGACCTGATCGACCGCGCCCGGCTGGTTTCGCTCGCCAACTAGGCAGAGACGTCGGTGACCCGGCCGCTGTCGCGTCAGCCTCGGCCAGATGCGACCGGCAGGCCGGCCCACCCCCATTCGGGGAAACCGTCTTCGAGCCGTCGCGCGCGGTGGCCGCCAGCGGCGAGGGCGCGGACGGCCTCGTCGGCATAAACGCAGTACGGACCGCGGCAATACGCCACAATCTCGCGGTCATCGGGCAGCTCCGCCAGCCGCTGCTTCAGCTCGCTCGGCGGGATCGGACGGGCACCCTCGATGTGTCCGGCGCGGAACTCCGCCTCCGGGCGCACGTCGAGCACGATGACATCGTCGCGTCGCAATCGCTTCGCCAGCTCCGCGCGGCCGATCGTCTCCAGGCCGTCGCGTTCGCCGAGGTAGTCGGCGACCAGACGCTTCATCTCCGCAAGATGGTCAACCGCGAGTGCCCGCAGCGTGGCCCAGGCCTTACCGACCTCGGGACTGGTCAGGCTGTAGATAATGCGAGAACCGTCGCGACGGCTGCGGACCAGACCCGCGTGGGCGAGCTGGCGCAGGTGCTGGGAGGTGTTCGCGGTGCTCTGCTCGATGGCCGCGGCAAGATCCTCCACTGATCGCTCGCCCTGCATCAGGACATCGACGATCTCCGCGCGCCGCCCACTCGCAAACCCCTTGGCCACCACGGCGAATCCGTCGTAGAGCGCGTCCTTTGCAGCCCGATCCGCCATCGCCGACCCTTCCCGAGATTTCGTATTGACTTAAGCATTCCATCGTTCTAGTGTTCAAGCAATTAATTGAATTCTATAGGGGGTGGACGTGATGATGAATCGCTATCTCACGATCGGCTACGGCGCCGTGTGCTACGTCGTCTTTCTGGCGGCATTCCTCTATGCCATCGGTTTCGTGGGCAACCTCGTGGTGCCGCGCACCGTCGATCACGGCGTGGAGGCGCCCATCGTGCAAGCGGCACTCGTCAATGTGCTGCTGCTTGGCCTATTCGCCGTGCAGCACAGCGTGATGGCACGGCCGGCGTTCAAACGCTGGTGGACGCAGTTGGTGCCCAAGACCATTGAGCGCAGCACCTACGTACTGCTGTCGAGCCTGATTCTCTTCCTGCTGTTCTGGCAGTGGCGGACGATGCCGGCGGTCATCTGGGACGTGGCATGGCCACCGGGTCGGATCGCGCTGTGGACCTTGTTCGGTGCGGGCTGGGCGACAGTTCTGGCCTCGACGTTCATGATCAATCACTTTGATCTGTTCGGGCTGCGCCAGGTGTACATGGCGTGGCGTGGAAAGCCGTATACCAACCTCGAATTCCGCACGTCGCTGCTGTACCGGGTGGTGCGCCACCCGCTCATGCTCGGTTTCATCGTCGCGTTCTGGGCCGCGCCGACGATGACGGCCGGTCATCTGCTCTTCGCAGCGGCGACAACGGCGTACATCCTGATCGCGGTACAGCTGGAAGAGCATGACCTGACCGCGGCGCTCGGCGAGCAGTATCACGACTATCGAGGCCGGGTACCGATGCTGATCCCTGGGCTTCACCGGCGTGGTGGCCACCCAGCGCCCGGGCCTACTCCCCGACCGGCATAACAGGCTAGGACCACTGACATGTCCGTCAACCCAACTGTGCGGAGTCGCCTTGAAGCTCAAGGCTTTTGCGGACTCGACGACGCAACGCTCGGGAAACTGGCGCCATGGATACGCTGGACCTACACGCTCGGCACGCTTGTCACGGTTATCGGTGTCGCGATGATGTCGCCGATCGTGCTGTGGGCGCTCGCGGCGATCACATCGATGGGCATCTTCCTCCCGTTCCACCCTTTCGATCTCCTCTACAACTACGGAGTTCGTCATCTGACGGGCACGGGGCCGTTCCCGAATTCAGGGCCACAACGACACTTCGTTTTTGTCGTCGCGACCGTCTGGCTGAGTGCGACCGGCTGGGCCTTCTACGTCGGTGCGAGCACTGTGGGCGCCACGCTCGGGGTGGCGTTGATTCTGGTGGGCGGACTGGCCAGCACCACGAATTTCTGCATACCGTCGTTCATCTACAACACCGTCATCAGTAGGCGAACTGACCCGGCAGTCGGGGGAAGAAGTTGACCGTGTCCGGTATCGAGCTGGTTCCGCTCGTCGACGAGGGGCTCGGCAATTCGGCCTACCTGGTCGATCTCGGCGACGGACGCGCGTTGGTTGTAGACGTCAGCCGTGATCTGCGTGCGGTGCACGCAGCGGCGGCCCGGCGTGGCTTGACGGTTGCGTTCGCCGCCGACACCCACCTGCATGCCGACTTCCTTTCCGGCGCACACCAACTCGGTGCCACAGGCCAGGCGAAGGTGCTGGCCTCAGCGGCCGGCCATCGCGAGTTCGCGCACACCGGTCTACACGACGGCGACGAGGTCGATCTCGGCGGTCTGCGCCTGCGTGCCATGCTGACACCCGGTCACACCCACGAACACTTGGCGTTCCTGCTGCTCGACGGCGACCGTGAGGTCGGGGTGTTCACCGGCGGGTCCCTGATCGTTGGGTCGGCCGCCCGCACCGATCTGGTGTCCGACGAACGCACCGAGGAGCTGGCGCGAGCTCAGTACTCCTCGCTGAGGCGGTTGGTCACGCTGCCCGGTGACGTCGAAGTGTGGCCGACGCACGGCGCCGGATCGTTCTGCTCGGCCCCGCCGGGCGCCGAACGCACCAGTACGATCGCCCATGAGGTGGCGACCAACCCGCTACTCCAGATCAGCGATGAAGACGCCTTTGTGTCACAGCTTCTCGGATCCCTGGGCAGCTATCCTCCCTATTTCCGGCACCTTGGCGAGATCAACCGCATTGGGCCGCAACTACTCGACGGCGAGCCGACATTGCGCCCGTTGTCCGTCGACATGGTGCGGACCCTAGTGGCCGACGGCGCGGTGGTCATTGACGCTCGTCCGGTAGACAGGTTCGGCGCCTCGCACATACCGGGTGCGATCTCGATCCCGTTGCGACCTGTCTTCGCGAGTTGGCTCGGGTGGCTGGCACCTGCGGACCGACCGCTGATCATCGTGCGCGACCATGACCAGGACGCCACCGAAATCGCCTGGCAGGCCGCCAAAATCGGATACGACACCATCGTCGGCGAACTCGACGGAGCGATGGCCGCGTGGACGGCTGCCGGTCATGACACCGCCAGCATCTCGCTGACGCGGGCCGGCGACCTCAGGGGGCGCCGCGTACTGGACATCCGGCAGCGTTCGGAGTACGTCGGTGGACATCTTCCCGGTGCGCTGCACGTCGAGCTCGGCGATGTTCCCAAGCGCGCCGCCGACATTCCCGATGGACCGACCGTGGTGATGTGCGGCCACGGTGAGCGGGCGATGGGCGCGGCGAGTCTGCTCGAGCGGGCAGGACATCACGATCTTGCCGTGCTCGATGGTGGACCCCAGGATTGGATCGGGGCCACCGGCGGCAGGCTCGTGATCGGAGCATGAGCACGACCCATCCCGAACCTCGACTGGGGTTGCGCGCCAACCTGAGTCAGTTCTGTCTGCTGGTCGTCGTCAACGCATTGGTCGGCGGCATGGTCGGCCAGGAACAGACGGTGCTGCCGCTGCTGGCGAAGCAGCATTTCCACCTGACCGGCTACACATTCCTGCTGACCTATGTGCTGGCATTCGGAATCACCAAAGCCGCCACCAACTACTTCGCCGGCACCTGGTCGGACCGCTTCGGGCGCAAACCGGTACTGGTCGTGGGATGGCTACTCGCCATCCCGGTTCCGCTGCTGCTGATTTGGGCACCGTCGTGGGGCTGGGTTATCGCGGCCAACGTGCTGCTGGGCGTCAACCAGGGCCTGACCTGGTCGACCACCGTCGTCATGAAGATCGACCTGGTCGGACCGCGGCAACGCGGCCTGGCCATGGGACTCAACGAGGCCGCCGGCTACGGGGCCGTCGCGCTCACCGCCGTGCTCGCCGGCTATCTCGCCGCCGATTACGGGCTGCGCCCGGCACCGTTCCTGCTCGGCCTGTCGTACGCGGTGATCGGGCTGGGCCTATCCGCGGTCCTCGTGCACGAGACAAGGGGCCACGCCCACCTGGAAGCCAGCCACCAGAAGGACGTCGAAAGTCACGTCGCGCCGTCGAACCGAGAGATCTTCAGCCGCACCAGCTTTACCGAGCCGGCCTTGTCATCGGCGTGCCAGGCGGGCCTGGTCAACAACCTCAACTTCGGTCTGTCATGGGGGCTGTTCCCCCTGCTGTTCGCCACCACCGGATTGTCTGTCGAACGTATCGGGATCCTGGTCGCGGTGTACCCGGCCGTTTGGGGGGCGGGCCAGATCCTCACCGGTGCGCTATCCGACCGCCTCGGCCGCAAGCACCTCATCACAGCCGGGATGTTCACTCAGGCCGCGGCGCTGGCACTGATCGCCACCGTCGACTCCTCCGCCTGGTGGATCGCTTCGTCTGCCTTGCTGGGCGCCGGCACAGCCATGGTCTACCCGACTCTGTTGGCCGCCGTCGGCGATGTGGCCCATCCGCTCTGGCGGGCCCGTGCCGTCGGGATCTACCGACTCTGGCGCGACAGTGGTTATGCCGCTGGAGCGATAGTCGGAGGTATCGCCGCCGACCTGTGGGGGCTGCGCGCAGCGGTATGGGCCGCCGCCGCCATCACGGTGATCTCGGGATTCGTGGTCGCGATTCGGATGTACGAAACGCATCCTCCTGAGCTGCGTCAGCATTGACGATCTTGGGAAGTCATGACGAGGAAAGCGACGCTGGCCCGACGCATCAGCGGATCCTGAGACACTTGACCGATGCCGACGGCGCAGCAGGGGCGGGCAAGTATTGACATCGCTGCCCCACCGGATCTCGTGTACGACCTGATCGCGGACGTAACACGGATGGGCGAGTGGAGCCCCGAGTGTTATCGGTGCAAGTGGTTGGATGGCGCGAGCGCCGCCGCCAAGGGGGCGCGCTTTCGTGGATACAACCGGCGCGGTGGCGTTCGGTGGGAAAGAACCGCTGTGGTCGATACTGCTGAGCGCGGTCGCGAATTCGCGTTCACGACCGTCAACGAGCGCGCCGTGCGTGACGAAACCCGGTGGCAATACACGATGGAGCCGTCTCCGTCGGGAACAGTTCTCACCGAATCCTTCCAATTCGTATGGTGCTCACTGGCGACCAGGACGGCCGAGATCTTCATGCCACGGGGGCGTCAGGTAAACCAAGGCATCGAGGAAACCCTTCGGCGTATCAAGCGCGCCGCCGAAAGCGTGGCGAACTGAGCCAGCCGATCTATTACCACCGCACCGGGAGTTCGGTCAGCCCCCCAGCCAACTCGTCGTCTCGCATCTTCAAATCCTCCACGTCAGCGGCGAGGCGCAGGGTGGGGAACCGCGAAACCAGTTGGGAGAACACCGATTGCAATTCGATCCGGGCCAGCGGCGCCCCGATGCAGTACCGGGCGCCGTAGCCGAAGGCGAGATGGGACGCGGCGGACCGGGTGATGTCCAGCTGATCGGGATCGGCGAACACGTCCGGGTCGTGATTTCCTCCGCCGAGTTCCAACAGCACCAAGTCGCCCGCCTTGATTGTGACGCCGTCGATGTCCAGATCGGTCCGTGCATACCGCACCATCTGCCCACCACCCCTGCGCGACGTCCGCAACGTCTCTTCGACAGCGTTTGGAACCAAACCCGGATTGTCCACGAGGGCATGCCACTGCTCGCGGTTGGCCAACAGCAGCAACGCGGTCAAACCGATCTGGACAACTGTGGTCTCATGGCCGGCGAAGAGCAGAAACATCGAGTGCTCGGCGGCCTCGTCATTGGAGACCCCCTCGGTCGCACACATCCGGGAGATCACGTCGTCGCCAGGTTGACGCCGTTTTGCGGCAACAAGCTGCTGGCCGTAGGCGAACAGTTGCTCGAGCCCATGTTGGGAACGGGCGTGGTCGCGGGTGTTGCCCGCGTCGTCGGTCCAGCGGCGGAACTGCTCACGGTCCTCGTACGGGACGCCGAGCAGCTCGCAGATCACCAGAATCGGCAGCGGCAACGCCAGCGCCGCATGCAGATCCGCCGGCGGCCCGTGCTCAGCCAGCTCATCAAGCAACCCCTTCGCCAAGGCCTCGATCCTCGGCCGCAGTGCCCGCATGTGCTTCGGCGTGAAGTGTGGCTGCAATAGCGTGCGCATCCGAGCATGATCGGTGTGCTCGGTGGTGAAGTTGCCCAGCGGTCCACCGAACAACGCCGACTCGCCGGTGCGGGCGGCCGTATCCGGTTCGGGATGGGACCGGCCCAGCCGGTCATCATCCAGGAGCCGCCGCACCTCCGCGTGGCGGGTGACCAGCCACGCCGAATCGCCAACGTCAGTGAGGACGCGGTGGACCGTGCCCTGGGCCTGCAACTCCCGCAACCTGGGCGCGACCTGCAAAGGATTCGCCTGCTCGAAAGGTAACTGCGCCGCGACGACCATGGCGATCTCCATCA
>Ga0075364_10000519_pt1 | contig 19573 bp, 19 predicted proteins | sample EndMetdeltDD1764_FD_71517 | JGI IMG/M metagenome (GOLD analysis project Ga0075364, IMG submission 71517) | Populus endosphere microbial communities from Tennessee, USA - Endosphere MetaG P. deltoides DD176-4 | ecosystem: Host-associated > Plants > Roots > Endosphere | place: USA: Tennessee...
GCGCTCAAAGTAGGGTGAGGCCATGCCGAAGCCGCTGATCGCGCCGTCGATTCTGGCCGCCGACTTCGCCGAGCTGGGCGACGAGGCCGCCGCCGTGGCCGGTGCGGACTGGCTACATGTCGACGTGATGGACAACCATTTCGTGCCCAACCTCACCATCGGGCTCCCGGTCGTCGAAGCCCTGCTCAAACGAACCGACATCCCGATGGATTGCCATCTGATGATCGACAACCCCGAGCGCTGGGCCCCGCCGTACGCCGAGGCGGGCGCCTACAACGTCACCTTTCACGCCGAGGCGACCGAGAACCCGGTCGCTGTGGCACGCGACATCCGCGCCGCGGGCGCCAAGGCGGGACTTTCCGTCAAACCCGGTACGCCGATCGAGCCCTATCTGGAGATCCTGCGCGAGTTCGACACGGTGCTCATCATGTCCGTCGAGCCGGGCTTCGGCGGCCAGAAGTTCATCCCGGAGGTACTGCCGAAGGTCGGCACCATTCGCCGACTGGTCGACTCCGGAGAGCTGACGATCGTCGTCGAGATCGACGGCGGCATCAACGACGACACCATCGAAGAGGCGGCGCTCGCCGGAGTGGACTGCTTTGTGGCCGGCTCGGCGGTCTACAGCGCCGCCGATCCTGCCGTCGCCGTGGAGTCGTTGCGCCGCCAGGCGGCATCGGCATCCAAGCATCTGACCATATGAACCTCGAGGCCGCGATGCGGCTGGCGATCGAACAGGCCGACCGCGTCAAGGGCGGGACATATCCCAATCCGCCGGTCGGCGCGGTGATCCTGGACAGCGACAACGACGTGGCCGGAGTCGGCGCGACCGACCCGCCGGGCGGACCGCACGCCGAGGTGCTTGCCCTGCGCAGAGCGGGGGAGCGCGCCGTCGGTGGTACCGCGGTCGTGACGCTGGAACCGTGCAATCACCATGGCCGCACTCCGCCCTGTGTGGATGCGCTTGTCGCGGCAGGTGTTTCGGCGGTGGCGTATGCCGTCGCCGACCCGAACCCGGTCGCGGCGGGCGGTGCGGCGCGCCTGGCCGACATCGGGCTCGAGGTGACCGCAGGTGTGCTGGCTGATCAAGTCGCCGGCGGACCGCTGAGGGAGTGGCTGCACAAACAGCGCACCGGCTTACCGCATGTCACATGGAAATTCGCGACCAGCGTCGACGGCCGCAGCGCAGCGGCCGACGGCTCGAGCCAGTGGATCACCAGTGAGGCAGCACGCGCCGACGTGCACCGCAGGCGTGCCGTCGCCGACGCGGTGCTGGTCGGTACTGGCACGGTGTTCGTCGACGACCCGCTGCTGACCGCCCGGTTGCCGGACGGATCTCTGGCTGAACGCCAACCGCTGAGGGTCGTGGTAGGCGAGCGCGAAATCTCTTCTGAGGCCAAGGTTCTCAACGATGACTCGCGGACGATGGTGATACGCACCCGAGACCCGCATGAGGTGCTCAAGGCGCTGTCGGACCGCACCGATGTGCTGCTCGAGGGTGGACCGACGCTGGCGGGTGCGTTTCTCCGGGCCGGCGTGATCAACCGTATTTTGGCCTATGTGGGGCCGATCCTGTTGGGCGGTCCTATCACCGCGATCGACGACGTCGGCGTGCTGTCGATCGCGCACGCGCAGCGCTGGCGGTTCGACGGCGTCGAGTCGATCGGACCCGACGTGCTGCTCAGTCTGGTGCCGAACTAGTCGTCGTCGGGCTCGGGCTCGGACTCGGGTTCGTCGTCGGGTTCGGATTCACCATCCGGATTCAGCGGCCGATGCTCGATCAGATCGCGCACCCCGCCAACGCCGAGGCGCTCGCGAAACGCGCGCACGGTATAGCCGATGACCTTCGCATCCGTTCGCGCCCGCACGGTCGCCGAGCGCGGCAGGTGGAACACCGGGCCTATCTCGCCGAGATAGTCGCCGCGCTTGGCCAGCTTCTGTAATTCCTCACCGCCGCTGGCTAATTCGCGGACGATCTCAAGCTCACCCTCGGAGACAACGTAGATCAGCTCGCCCATCGTGCCCTGCTCGAACAAGACGTCGCCGGCTTCCAACTCGATGGTGTCTGGCGCGCGGTCGGTCGCCGCGAAGTCGGGAACGAGTTCGACCACGCGATCGGCCAACGGCAGAATCCGGCTGTCGTGGGTTGCGACGACGACCATCCGGTCGCCGCTGGCGAGTTCTCGGATGAGTCGCAGTACCTCCTCCACCTGGATGAAGTCCAAGTGTGCGGTCGGCTCGTCGGCCAGTATCAGCGGCGGGTCGAGTGCGATCGCGCGTGCGACCGCGACGCGCTGCTGCTGACCGCCGCTGAGATCACCTGGGCGATGCGACATCCGCTCTTCGAGTCCGACGCGCGCAAGCAGCTGTCCGGCGCGCTTGTGTGCCGCGCGGCGTGGTTGGCCCGCCGCCAGCAGTGGCACCATCACGTTCTCCAAAGCGGTGAGGCTCGGCACGAGATTGAAGGCCTGGAACACGATGCCGACGGTTTCTCGGCGGTAGTTCGACATCTCGTGACCCTCAAGCGAAGTCACATCGACATCGCCGAACTTGATGGCCCCCGAGCTGGGCTTCAAGATGCCGCCGAGGCACGACAGAAGTGTCGTCTTACCGCAACCGCTCGGGCCCATCAGGATTACGAGTGAGCCGGCGGACACATCGAGGTTGAAGCCGTCGATGGGGCGCACGGTGTCGGCGCCGCTGGCGTATTCGACCACCAGATTCTGAATACTGAGATCGCCCACGATGTCAGGGACCCCCGAACGCGAGGGCGGGATCGACCGCAACGGCCCGATGCAAACCGGTTGCGCTGGCGATCAATCCGATGACGATGGCGATGGCGGGAAGCGCGATGAACGCCTCGGCGGGGACGATGACCTGCATCGGGAACAGCGGCCCGAGCAGCATGGAAAGCCCGGCGCCGACAAGGGCCGCGAGCAGCGCCACGATGATCGCCTGCATTGCGAGCCCGGCGGCGATGGCTTTGGTGGGCACTCCAATCGCCTTGAACACCGCGAAGTCTCGGAGACGTTCGAGTGCCGACAGATAAATGACCGAGCCCACCACGAGTGCTGCGACCACCCACAGCAGCACCGCTACGATTGTGATCGAGTTGACGGCAACCTTCAGCGGCCGCAGCAGATCTTCGACGGCGCCAGTGCGGTCGATGGCACGGTAGCCGGGCGGAGCTTCCTCGAGCGTGCCGCGCACGCCGATCGAAGCGACAAGCGGCTCACCGGCATACACGAGTTGTTGTGCGCCCTCGGTGGTGAGGAAGACATTGGGCAGGTTCGCCAGCGCAGTGGAGTTCTCCACGATGCCGACGATGCGAAGTTTGCGCGAGGCGATTTCGACTTCGTCGTCGATGCCCTTGCCGAGAGTGCTCGACACCGCCACCTCGTCGCGCGTCGACGGCGGTCGGCCCTCGGATACCGCCGGCATACCGGGTCCGTTCTCCGGTGCACCGAAGATGTCGACGTTGCGGGTCGAGCCGTCGAGCGTGGCCGTACCGCCTGCGTATGCCAGGGGGGCCGCCGCCTCAACACCGGGGGCGTTCGCGATTCTGCGCAGTTCCACCGGCGCGTACGGCGTCGCCCCGACGAACGGGCCTGACGCACCGGCCTTGACGATGAAGTGGTCCACCCCCAGCGAGTCGACGGTCTTGTCAGCCTCCACTCGGAACCCGTTGGCAAGACCCGTGAGAACGAGCGTCATCGCGAAGATGATCGCGGTGGACAGTATCGCGATGACGAAACGCCGTCGTCGCCACTGCATGTCGCGCAGCGCGGCCATCAGCATGGTGCCGACGTTACCGACGGTTGCACGTCCGCGGGTCGGGTTTGGCTACGAATCGACCTTTGAAATCACGCCGACCAACGACTTGCAGAAGGCGGGTAGGTCATCGGGCTTGCGGCTGGAGACCAATGTGTTTGGGCCACGCGAGCATTCGACGACTTCGTCATCAACCCAATTTGCACCGGCGTTGACGAGGTCCGTTTTGACACTCGGCCACGACGTGATTGTGCGACCGCGAACCACGTCGGCCTCGACCAGCGTCCAAGGGCCGTGGCAGATGACCGCGACGGGCTTACCTTCGTCGAAGAACCCCTTGGCGAAGGCGACCGCGGCGCTGTTGGTGCGGAGAAAATCGGGATTGGCGACGCCGCCCGGCAGTACCAGCGCGGCATAGTCGGATGCGGACACCTTGTCGGCCGCCTTGTCGGCCTCGAAAGTGTCAGCCGGTGTCAGGTGATTGAAACCTTGAACCTTGCCGACCTCAGTCGACACGAGCTCGGGTGTCCCACCCGCCTCCTCGACTGCCTTCCACGGTTCGGTCAACTCGACCTGCTCGACGCCTTCAGGCGCAACCAGGAACGCAATCATCTTGCCATTCAGTGAAGTTGCCATGAATTTTCGTCCTTTGATCGTCGCTTTTTCACGCATACCCGGCGTGGTGAGCAGCAAACAGGGTCGTCGACGTCGGTACACTCGTACCAGAGCTGACCGCATGGTCTGGCTGTTTTGTCGGATATCGCGCTTTCACCGACGAGCTGCGCGGGTGAGCACGAACGAAGGACGACGAGCATGACTGCATTGCAGGACTGGCTCAGCGATCGCCCAATGGATCCCAGGAACATCAAGACGTTGATCCGCGACGCGATCAAGGGCTTTTCGGCCGACGAGCCGCAATCACTGCCCGAACCCACCTTGATGGGGCGGGGACTGGAGCGCTGCTGACCCGGACCTAGTCGGGTCGGCGGTGGCCCCGTGGTTGTTCCAGCTTGGTCGTCTCATCCGTGGATTGACTCGAGATCTTGTGCGTCGGCGTCTCGATGGCCTGTGTCGGGTTGTCATCGGCGGGTGATCCGGCGCGCACCCGCTGCGGGACGGCGTCAACCGGCTCCTCCGGCTCGTCGGCGTGCTCATGGCGACCACTGATCAGCAGGGCAATAGCCGCACCCACGATGCACACGATGCAGGTGATTCTGAAGATCTCGCCGTACTGCAGGACGTAGGCCTGCCGGGATGCCTCGCTCACCCGCGCGGTTGCGGCAACTATCAGCCCACCGGGGGAGTCGGCGTTCGCGGGCGGCAGTGCCGCGAGGCGCTCCTGCAGGTACTGGTTGAACTTGTACAAGCCCCATGCGGACAGTGCCGCTACGCCGATCAGCATGCCGATCATGCGGGCAACCACCACAGCCGCTGACGCGATGCCGTGCTGGGCGGAGGGGACCACGCGCAACGACGCCGACGTCAGCGGGCCGATGACCAGACCCAGACCCAGACCGGCGATAGCGAGGTCAGTGTCCAGCATCGGCAACGTGATGAAACCCAGGTCATGGCGGGCCGCGAGCACGTCTGCCGGCCAACCGGAGACCAGATAGTAACCGCCTGCGGCAATGAGCAGCCCGACGCACGCGACGATCCGGTCGCCGACCTTGGTGGCGATCCAGCCGCCGAGCAGAGCCCCGATCGGCAGCGCGACGAGGAACCGCAGCAGCAGCAGGGCGGCCTCGATCTGGTCCTTGCCGAGCACTCCCTGACCGAACAGCTCGACGTTGACGAGCGTCACCATCAGGGCGGCGCCCGCGACCAGGGACGCGCCCAGAGCCGCGAGGAACGGCCGGAAGTGCACGCCTGCGGGCTCGATCAGCCGGGTTTTTGCGAACCGCTCCCACACGAAGAACGCCACGGCAGCGACCAGAGCGCCGACGAGCAATATCACACCGTTTTTCGGCAGCACTTCTTTGCCGTCCGGGGCGGGGTTGTAGAGGCCCCAGGTCGCCAGGCCCAGCGTCAACGCGAGAAGCAGACCGCCGACAACGTCGACCTTCTCCGGATTCTCGGGTCTCTGTCGGGCCGGCAGGCTGAAGTGGATCATCAACATCGCGATGATCGCGAGCGGCACGTTGACCCAGAACACCGCCTGCCAATGGTGGAACACCCAGAGCAGCAGGATGCCGTAGATAGGTCCGAGCACACTGCCGAGTTCCTGGGCGGCGCCGACACCTCCGAGCACCGCGGCACGGTTGCGGCTCGACCACAGGTCGGCGGCGAGCGCCAGCGTGACCGGGAGCAGCGCGCCACTGGCCATGCCCTGGATCAACCGCCCGATGACGAGGATGTCGAGGTCGGTGGACATGGCGGTGACCACCGAGCCCACGGCGAAACCGGCAAGGCTGACCTGCAACAACAGCTTTCGGCCGAACCGGTCGGACGCCCGGCCCAGCAGCGGCATCGCCGCGATGTAGCCGAGCAGATACACGGTGACGATCGGCGTGACCCGCTGGATCTGATTCACGGCGATGCCGATGTCGTTCATGATGTCGCGAATGATCGTGATCACGACATAGGTGTCGAGAGCGCCGAGCAGAACCGCGAGGCTGCCTGCGCTGATCGCGATTCGCCGACCGGAGATGACCGGCCCCGCGGCTTCGGTCGAGGCCTGCATCAGACGGTCGGCTTGTTGACGGTGACCGGTTTGCCCCAGTCAGACAGCGTGATCGTGACGCTCTGGCCCTGGGCGGGCTCCATCTTGACCTGGATCAGTTCGTGATTGCCTTCTTCGGCGACCCATGCGGTGCCGGGGACCGGCTCTGTCACCGCGAGCTGGGGCGCGATGGCGTTTACGGCGTCGACGCTGATCTTGCCGGTCACGCGTACCGTCTTGACGCCGTTGATCTCCTCGCGGCCTTCGGCTTTGGGATCGGAGAAGTTGGATATGACATTGCCGACACCCTTCTCGGGCGACAGGAGCGCCGAGACGTCGTAGATATCGGCGGCCGGCCCGAAGTCCTGGTACGTGCCTGCGGTGATGGCGGCGTACAAGGTGCCGTCGAGGACGACGAAACCGACGCCCTCGAGTTTGGTTCCCAAGAACGAGAGGTTGGCCTTGCCCTCTGCGGCGACCGCGGGTTTGAGGGTCAGATCGCCCTCGAGCGACTCGATCGGAAGAGCCGCGATCTCGCCTTGCACCGTCAGCAGCAGGTGCGCGCTCGACTGGGCCTTGGTGGTCTCAGCGGACTGCTGCAGCAGCGTCGCGGCGTCGGGCAGGTTCGAGTTGTCCTCGGAGCTTGAGCACCCTGCGAGCAGAGCGACGGAAGTGAAAAGCGCGGCGAAGATCGCCAAGAGGCGGGTCGGCATGAGTGCATCGTAGAGGGTGGGCTCGTCCGAAGGCGGTGGCCGGGCACGCGAAGAAGCAGGAATGTGGCGGTTGAGCTGGGATTTCGGCGTGTCGTCGATTCACGGGACACGGGGGATTAGTCTGGCGGCGTGTTCACCGGAATTGTCGAAGAAATGGGCGAAATCGTCGGCAAGGAAGACCTGGGCGACTCCGCCAGGTTCGCCATTCGCGGGCCCCTCGTCACCTCAGATGCCGGGCACGGCGACTCAATCGCGGTGAACGGCGTGTGTCTGACCGTGGTGGAGGTGCGTCCTGACGGCGCATTCACCGCTGACGTCATGGGCGAGACGCTGAACAGATCCAGCCTGCGAGGTGTCGGCATGGGCAGCCGGGTCAATCTGGAGCGCGCCGCAGCGGTGAACAGCCGCCTCGGCGGTCATATCGTGCAGGGTCACGTCGACGGCACCGGTCATGTCATCGCCCGCACGCCGGCTCAGCACTGGGAGGTGGTGCGGATCGCGCTGCCGATGGCCTTGAGCCGATATGTGGTCGAGAAGGGCTCTATCACCGTCGACGGGGTATCTCTGACGGTGTCCGCAGTGGGCCACGACTGGTTCGAAATCTCGTTGATTCCGACGACGCTAGAGCTGACGACGCTGGGTCGGGCTGGGGTGGGCACGTCGGTCAACCTCGAGGTCGACATCATCGCCAAATATGTTGAGCGGTTGCTCGACGCGAAAGACGGCTCTTTGGACTCGTCGGGAGACTTTTCTCCCAGCTGAGGCGCACCCTTTGAGTTGTCTCGACGTGTACGCCGGAGCATCCGCAAAGTCTTTCGTAGAGCAGCGGCGAGTAACGATCTTGACGCGCGCGCAGACATTAAGAACAGCAAGTCAAAGTCGGTTCCTCCGGGATAAGTATTTGCGGATCAATTAATTAGGTTTGCTAGAGGCAATAAATACTTCAACAAACGCTCTGCAAGAAAGCGGTTTCGTTCGTTTATCCCGGGGTAGCCACAGAGTGGAAGCAAGGGCCGGCTTCCTCCAGGTTAGGAGAAACGAGTTCGATATGAATATTAAAAGAATGGCTGCAACAGCAGCGATGACGGGGGCGCTGGGCGTTTCCGTTCTGGGTCTCGGTGTCGGGACTGCGCACGCTGACCGCAACGGGCCTGGCGGATGCTGGCCGTGGCCGTGCGATGCCTTCCAAGGCCCCCCCGGACACAACCCGTTCGGGCCACCCGGACAGGTCAAGAAGGATCCCTTCCTTGGACCGTTCCCGAACCCGGTGTATGGAGTTCCACCCGGTCACTGGGATGACCGTGGGTTCTGGATTCCCTAGACCACAGATCACCCGCAGTCCTGGTAGCGGCCCGCCGGCGAATGGATCGGCGGCGGGCCATTCCACGGGTGATTGAGAAATCCCAGGTAACGGGAGCGAGAATAAGACACCGGCCAGGGTGGTTCATACTGATGTGGTGACGAGGCTTGACACCGTGGAGCGGGCGGTCGCCGATATCGCCGCGGGTAAGGCCGTGGTGGTTATCGACGACGAGGATCGCGAGAACGAAGGCGATCTGATTTTCGCAGCCGAGAAGGCGACTCCCGAGCTGGTGGCGTTCATGGTGCGCTATACCTCCGGCTACCTGTGCGTCCCGCTCGACGGCGCGGTCTGCGACAAGCTGGGCCTGCTACCCATGTACGCGGTCAACCAGGACAAGCACGGAACTGCGTACACGGTCACCGTCGACGCGAAAAAGGGTGTCGGGACCGGCATTTCGGCCTCTGACCGCGCGACCACCATGCGGCTGCTCGCCGACCCCACCAGCGTTTCCGACGACTTCACCCGCCCCGGCCATGTCGTGCCGTTGCGCGCCAAAGACGGTGGGGTGCTGCGCCGTCCGGGTCATACCGAGGCCGCAGTCGACCTGGCCCGGCTCGCCGGTCTGCAGCCCGCGGGAGCGATCTGCGAGATCGTCAGCCAGAAGGACGAAGGCGCCATGGCGCAGACCGATGAGCTTCGGGTCTTCGCCGACGAGCACGACCTGGCGCTCATCTCGATCGCCGATCTCATCGAGTGGCGTCGTAAGCACGAGAAGCACATCGAGCGCATCGCCGAAGCCCGCATCCCGACCCGGCACGGCGAGTTCCGTGCGGTCGGATACAGCAGCATCTACGAAGATGTCGAGCACGTGGCGCTGGTGCGCGGCGATATCGCGGGTCCCCACGGTGACGGGCACGACGTGCTCGTCCGCGTGCACTCGGAATGCCTGACCGGCGACGTATTCGGGTCCCGGCGCTGCGACTGCGGCCCGCAGCTGGACGCCGCATTGGCGATGGTGGCCCGCGAGGGCCGCGGAATCGTGCTGTACATGCGCGGCCACGAGGGCCGCGGCATCGGCCTGATGCACAAGCTGCAGGCTTACCAGCTGCAAGACGCCGGCGAGGACACCGTCGACGCCAACCTGAAGCTGGGCCTGCCCGCCGATGCGCGCGACTACGGCATCGGCGCACAGATTCTCGTCGACCTCGGGGTGCGGTCGATGCGGCTGCTCACCAACAACCCGGCGAAGCGCGTCGGACTCGACGGCTACGGGCTGCACATCATCGAACGTGTCCCGTTGCCGGTTCGCGCCAACGCGGAGAACATCCGGTACCTGATGACCAAGCGCGACCGGATGGGCCACGACCTCATCGGCCTCGACGAGTACCACGAAGCCGTCACCATGGATTCATATGACGAGGGTGTGTATCTGCTGGGAGAGCGCAGTGATCGCACGCCGCCGGAGCGCGATCTCGGCGGAGCCTTGTGAGCAGCCAGGACGGAGTCCTGAATTGAGCAGCCTGGACGGAGTCCTGAATTGAGCAGCCTGGACGGAGTCCTGAATTGAGCGGAGGCGCAGGCGTTCCCGATCTGCCTCAGCTGGACGCTTCGGGACTGTCGCTGGCCATCGTCGCCAGCACGTGGCACGGCACCATCTGCGATGCGCTGCTAGAGGGTGCGCGCAAGGTCGCCGTGGACGCCGGAATCACCGACCCGACGGTGGTCCGTGTCCTGGGCGCGATCGAAATCCCCGTCGTGGCACAGGCATTGGCGGCCACCCACGACGCCGTGGTGGCACTGGGTGTCGTGATCCGCGGACAGACACCGCACTTCGATTACGTGTGCGATGCGGTCACGCAGGGGCTCACGAGGGTGTCGTTGGACGCGTCGACTCCGGTCGCCAACGGCGTGCTCACCACCAACGACGAGCAGCAGGCCCTCGATCGCGCCGGCCTGCCCGGTTCGGCCGAAGACAAAGGCGCGCAAGCAGCGGCGGCCGCGATATCCACCGCGAAGACGCTGCATGACCTGCGTTCGCGATCATGAGCGACGACTGGGATGTTGAGATACGGCCCCATCTGACACCGTATTTCGCGTACGCCGCCGCGACGCTCATCCTCGCGGCACACGTTACGGTCGGAGTCTTGTTGAAGATCGCCTCGACCGGCGTGATCTTCACTACCGCCGATCAGGTGGCCATCGCCCTGCTCGGTGTCGTCATCGCGGGTCTCGTTCTGATGTTCTCGCGCCCGCGGGTCAGGGTGGGTGCCCAGGGGATCGCGGTGCGGAACCTGTTGACCTATCGGCTGATTCCATGGACGGACGTGGTTGACGTGTCTTTCCATCGGGGTGCGCGCTGGGCCAGGGTCGACCTGCCCGACGACGAGTACGTCCCGGTGCTGGCGATTCAGGCTGTCGACAAAGAACGCGCAGTGGAGGCGATGGACACCGTTCGCGGGCTCCTCGACCGCTACAAGGGCATCAACTCACGCTGAGCGTCATCGCCACTTCGTCTCGGGGTTCCGCGCTTTCGGCCGCCGGGACAAAGACGAAACCCAGGCTCTCGTAAACGGCGCGCGCCGCCAGATTGTCGGATGCAACCCGCAGGCTGATGGTCCGGACGTGTTGGTCGCGTGCCCAGTCCAGCGCCGCGCCTACCAGCGGACGTGCCAGCCCCCGGCCACGGACGGCCGGGTCCAACCACAGCGAGTAGAGATAGACCGATTCGGGGTTCTCCTGTTGCGCGGCGATCAGTCCAACGGGACGACCGTCGACGAGCGTCGTGAAATGCGTGTGCTTGCGCAGGCGCCGCCGCCACTGGGCCGCGGTGAACCCGGCCTCTTTTTGGTACTGCGGATCGCGTTCGCCGAGTGCGTCGATCAGGGCCCGCAACCGGATGACGGCGAAGGCTCTCCAGTCGGACTCGGCGAGGCGGGTGACCTTCGCGGTCACCGGGTGTCGCCCATCACCAACCCCTCACGGCGAGGATCTGCACCACCGATCAGGCGTGCCCCGTCACGGATGATCGCGGACAAGCCGCTTGTCTGATCTGCCAGGTCGACCTGGTGTCCGAGTTCTCGCAGACCGACGACCAGCGGGTCGTGGTCGCCGTTGTCCGATGTGTCGATCACGGGATGCTCGCCGCCGACATTGGTCTTCGGCGTGTTGGCCGCGCCGAAGTCGACCATCGATACCGCCTGCTGCGGATCGAGCCCCCAATCCAACATTCCGACAACGGTTTTCACGACAAACTGAATGATGACCGAACCGCCTGGCGATCCGAGCACCGCGTAGAGCGGACCTCTGGTCCCGGGCTGGCCCGCCGCGTCGAAGACCAATGTGGGTGCCATCGAGCTGCGCGGCCGCTTGCCGGGCTGGATTCGGTTGGCTATCGGAGCTCCGTCGGGCCCTACAGGTTCGGCCGAGAAGTCGGTCAGTTGATTGTTGAGGATGAAGCCGTCCACCGTGTGGAACGAGCCGAATGAGGACTCGACCGTTGTGGTCATGGACGCGGCGTTGCCGTATACGTCGATGATGCTGACCTGACTTGTGCCGTGCTCGGGGGGCGGTGGGACCGGCGTCGTCGGCGGGCCGAATTCTCCCGGTTTCGCGGTTCCCATGGAGCGTTGCTCGGAGATCAGCGTCGCGCGGCCTGCGAGGTAGTCGCTGCTGATCAGCGTATTCGGCGAGCCGCCGGGCAGCGGGATGAAGTCGGTGTCGGCCACGTACTTGTCTCGGTCGGCGTAGGCCAGCCGCTCCGCCTCGGAGATGAGGTGCACGCCCATCACGGATGGTCTGCCCCCATTGGGGTCGATATCGCTCGGCTTGTGATCAGCCATCGCGAAGTGTTCGAGTATGCCGAGCGTCGCGGCGACCGCGATGCCGCCAGAGGACGGAGGTGGCATGCCGCAGATGTCCTTGCCGCGGTACGGCGAACAGAGTGGCTCACGCATCTTGACGGAGTAGCCGGCAAGGTCTTCGCGGGTCATCAGTCCCGGGGTCCGGCCGCCGGACGTGTCGGCTACCGCGTCGACGATGTTGCCGGCGATCGCGCCGGTGTAGAACGACTGTGGATCAGATGCGATGACGCCCAATGTCTTTGCGTAGGCGGGATTGGTGATGCGCGTCCCTTGGGTCTTGGGACTGCCGTCGGGGTTGAGGAACAATTCGGCGGATTGAGAATCCGCTTTAAGTTTCGGCGCGGAGTCGGCGATGGCGGCAGCGAGCCGCTGACTGATGTCGAAGCCGTCGTCAGCGAGGGTGACGGCGGGGCTGAACAGGTCGCGCCAGCCGGTCTTGCCGTGCTCGGCGTGCACGTCCTGCATGAGCCGCACGATGCCGGGCACGCCGATGGAGCGGCCGGATGCGCGGGCGTCGGGCTTGGGTTCGGCGCGGTCGGTGTCAGAGATCCAGCGCAGATAGTTCTCGTTTGCGGCGGCGGGTGCCGTCTCCCGGCCGTCGTAGGCCTGCACCGAATCCGCTGCCGCGTCGTAGTACAGCAGGAAGCCGCCGCCGCCGATGCCGGAGGACTGCGGCTCGACCAGGCCGAGCACCATCTGGGCGGTGACCAGCGCGTCGGCGGCCGTTCCACCGTCGCGAAGAACCTCACATGCGGCTTGGGTGGAGAGCGGATTGGCGGTGGCCACCGAGTAGCCGCTGGTGCGGACGGCGGTCATGTCCTTGCGGTACCCCCTGGCCACTTCGGGATTCGTGGAGATGTTCCTGGAGGTCGTAACGGTCCCGGCCGGGGCCGCCGAGGTTTTGGGCGCGGGGGTCCCGTTGGTGACGATTGCGCATGGCCCGGCGGCGCTGGGCTCTGTGTTCTCCTCGGCCGCACATCCGGCAAGCACCACGACCGCCACGGTCAGCGGGGCCATCACCTTAGTCAGCGACGAAAACCGCATCACCCGACGGTAGTTCATCGGGCCCGTCCGAGGTCGGCAGTAACCTGGAATCCGTGCCCGATCCAGCGACGTACCGACCCGCGCCCGGGTCGATTCCAGTCCAGCCGGGCGTCTACCGTTTCCGGGATCCGCACGGCCGGGTGATCTACGTCGGCAAGGCCAAGAGCCTGCGCAGCCGGTTGAACTCCTATTTCGCCGACCTGTCCGGTCTGGCGCCGCGCACCCGCCAGATGGTGACGTCGGCCGCCGGGGTCGAGTGGACGGTGGTCAACACCGAAGTCGAGGCACTGCAGCTCGAGTACAACTGGATCAAGGAGTTCGATCCACGGTTCAACGTGCGCTACCGCGACGACAAGTCGTATCCGGTGCTCGCCGTGACCTTGAACGAGGAGTATCCGCGGCTGATGGTCTACCGCGGGGCGCGACGCAAGGGGGTCCGCTACTTCGGGCCGTACTCGCACGCGTGGGCGATCCGCGAAACGCTCGATCTGCTGACCCGGGTCTTCCCGGCGCGCACATGCTCGGCCGGAGTTTTCAAGCGGCACAGGCAGATCGACCGGCCTTGTCTGCTCGGGTATATCGACAAGTGCTCGGCGCCGTGCGTCGGGCGGGTGACCGCCGAACAACACCGGCAGATCGTCGAGAACTTCTGTGACTTCCTGGCGGGCAAGACCGATCGGCTGATCCGCGACATGGAACAGCAGATGAACAAGGCCGCCGAGGTGCTTGACTTCGAGCGGGCCGCCCGGTTGCGAGACAACATCTCTGCGATGAGGCGGGCCATGGAGAAGCAGGCCGTCGTGTTCGGCGACGGCACCGACGCCGACGTGGTCGCCTTCGCCGACGACGCTCTGGAAGCGGCCGTGCAGGTGTTCCACGTGCGCGGTGGGCGGGTGCGCGGGCAGCGTGGCTGGATCGTCGAAAAGTCTGGTGAGCCAGGTGAATCCGGAATCGAGCACCTCGTCGAACAGTTCCTGACCCAGTTCTACGGAGATCAGGCCGAACTCGACGGCGCGGCCGATATGTCGTTGACGCCGGTGCCCCGGCAAGTGCTGGTCCCGTGTCTGCCCGACAACGCCGAGGAAATCGAGACGTGGTTGTCACAGCTGCGCGGTTCACGGGTGGCGGTGCGGGTCCCTCAGCGCGGTGACAAGCGCGCGCTCGCCGAGACCGTCAAACGCAACGCGCAGGACGCACTGACGCAGCACAAACTGAAACGGGCCGGCGACTTCACCGCGAGAAGCGCTGCACTGCAGAGTATTCAGGAATCCCTGGGGCTCGCCGACGCGCCGCTTCGCATCGAATGTGTCGACATCAGTCACGTGCAGGGCACCGATGTGGTGGCGTCGCTGGTCGTATTCGAGGATGGGCTGCCGCGCAAGTCTGACTATCGACACTATGCGATCAGGGGCGCCGCGGGAGAGGGCCGCTCAGACGATGTCGCATCGATCGCCGAGGTGACCCGACGTCGCTTCCACCGGCACCTGCACGACCTGGAACATCCGACGGAGCTTGCGCCGGAAGGAAAATCGCGAAAGTTCGCCTACCCGCCCAACTTGTTCGTCGTCGACGGTGGGGCCCCGCAGGTCAACGCGGCGCAGGCGGTGCTCGACGATCTGGGAATCAGTGACGTCGCCGTCATCGGGCTGGCAAAGCGGTTGGAAGAGGTGTGGGTGCCCTCCGAGCCCGACCCCTTGATAATGCCCCGCAACAGCGAAGGTTTGTATCTGCTGCAGCGGGTACGCGATGAGGCACACCGGTTCGCGATCACCTATCACCGCAGCAAGCGGTCCAAACGCATGACGGCGTCGGCGTTGGATTCGATCCGTGGGCTGGGCGAGCATCGCCGCAAGGCGCTGGTCACCCATTTCGGATCGGTCGCGCGCTTGAAGGAGGCCAGCGTCGAGGAGATCACCGCCGTGCCCGGTATCGGGCGAGCGACGGCCAAGGCGGTCCTGGACGCGCTCGGCGTCCCGCCCGATTCGGGAGCGCCCGAACCGGTTATCGGCCATGATCACAGCAGAGCATCCGGATGACAGAACAGGGTATGCACGAAGAATTGCAGGATGGCGCCGGCAACGGTGAACACGGGGAATCCGGCATTGATGTCGTACTGGTTACCGGGCTGTCCGGTGCCGGCCGGGGCACGGCGGCCAAGGTACTGGAGGATCTCGGCTGGTATGTCGCCGACAATCTGCCCCCGGAGCTGATCGCGCGGATGGTGGAGCTGGGGCTTGCGGCGGGTTCGCGGATCACGCAGCTCGCCGTGGTGATGGATGTGCGGTCCCGCGGATTCACCGGAGACCTGGACTGGGTCCGCAACGACCTGGCCACCCGCAACATCACGCCGCGCGTGCTGTTTCTGGAGGCCTCCGACGACATTCTGGTTCGCCGCTACGAGCAGAACAGGCGCAGCCATCCGCTGCAGGGGAATCAGACTCTTGCAGAAGGCATTGCCGCCGAGCGGACGATGCTCGCGCCTATCCGAGCGGCGGCCGACCTCGTCATCGACACGTCGACACTTCCCGTTCCGGCGCTGCGCGAGAGCATCGAGCGGGCTTTCGGCGGGGAGACCGTCGCCCACACAAACGTCACGGTGGAGTCCTTCGGATACAAGTACGGGCTGCCCATGGACGCGGATACGGTGATGGATGTGCGTTTTCTACCTAATCCGCATTGGGTGGACGCGCTGCGACCGCATACCGGACAGCACCCGGCCGTCCGCGACTACGTACTCGGCCAACCGGGCGCCGCAGAATTTCTGGAGACCTACCATCGGCTGCTGGACTTCGTCATCGACGGATACCGCCGCGAGGGAAAACGCTATATGACTGTTGCTATTGGCTGCACTGGAGGCAAGCATCGCAGCGTTGCGATCGCCGAGGCGCTGGCGTCCAGACTGCAGGGCGGTGACGGCCTGACGGTGCGGGTATTGCATCGAGATTTGGGGCGCGAATGAGTCCTCGGATCGTTGCCCTCGGGGGTGGGCACGGCCTGTACGCCACGCTATCGGCGGCCCGCAGACTGACCCCGCACGTCACCGCGATCGTCACGGTCGCCGACGACGGTGGTTCGTCGGGCCGGTTACGTAGCGAACTCGATGTGGTGCCACCTGGTGATCTTCGAATGGCTTTGGCGGCGTTGGCATCTGATACGCCGCACGGCCGGCTGTGGGCGACGATCCTGCAGCATCGGTTCGGCGGTAACGGCGCGCTGGCCGGGCATCCGATCGGCAATCTGATGCTCGCGGGTCTCAATGAAGTGCTGGCCGATCCGGTGGCGGCGCTCGACGAGCTGGGCCGCATGCTCGGCATCCACGGCCGCGTCCTGCCGATGTGTCCGATGGGGCTGGAGATCGAGGCCGACGTGGCGGGTCTGGAATCCGATCCGCGCATGAGCCGGGTGATCAGGGGTCAGGTGGCGATCGCGACAACGGTCGGGAAGGTGCGGCGGGTCCGGTTGATACCGGGCGATCCGCCGGCCACCCGTCAGGCGGTGGACGCGATCATGGCCGCCGACCTGGTCGTGCTCGGGCCGGGGTCGTGGTTCACGAGCGTCATCCCGCACGTGCTGGTTCCCCAGCTGGCGGCGGCGCTGCAGGCGACGACCGCGCGGCGGGCGCTGGTGGTGAACTTAGTCGCAGAACCGGGGGAGACGGCGGAGTTCTCGGCCGAACGTCATATCCATGTCTTGTCGCAGCATGCGCCCGCGTTCACCGTGCACGAGGTCATCGTCGACGCCAGCCGCGTCCCGACCGAGCGTGAACGTGAGCAATTGCTTCGCACGGCAAAAATTCTGGATGCCCAAGTTGAGTTTGCTGACGTGTCCAGACCTGGTACACCTTTACATGACCCGGCGAGGTTGGCCGCGGCTCTGGAAGGTGTGCGGTTGCGCGGTACGGCGCCACCCGCGCCACCAACGCCGACTGTGCCCACACCGACAGCGAACGGACCGAGAGGTGACGACTCGTGGCGATGACAGCCGAGGTCAAAGACGAGCTCAGCCGTCTCCAGGTCAATTCGGTGAGCGCGCGCCGTGCCGAGGTGGCATCGCTCCTGCGTTTCGCCGGGGGGCTGCACATCGTGTCCGGCCGGGTGGTGGTCGAGGCCGAGGTCGATCTGGGGATCATCGCCCGGCGCCTGCGCAAGGACATCTACGACCTCTACGGCTACAGCGCGGTGGTGCACGTGCTGTCGGCCAGCGGTATCCGCAAGAGCACCCGGTATGTGCTGCGGGTCGCCAAGGACGGCGAAGCGCTGGCGAGGCAAACCGGCCTGCTCGATCTGCGTGGACGACCCGTGCGGGGACTTCCCGCGCAGGTGGTCGGCGGTAGCGTCGCCGACGCCGAAGCCGCTTGGCGTGGAGCGTTTTTGGCGCACGGATCGCTTACCGAGCCAGGGCGATCCTCGGCGCTGGAGGTCAGTTGCCCCGGACCGGAGGCCGCGCTGGCGCTCGTCGGCGCGGCGCGACGGCTGGGTGTCAGCGCCAAGGCACGCGAGGTGCGCGGCGCAGACCGGGTCGTCGTGCGCGACGGTGAGGCCATCGGCGCATTACTGACGCGGATGGGCGCCCAGGACACCCGGCTGACGTGGGAGGAGCGGCGGATGCGCCGCGAGGTGCGCGCCACCGCCAACCGGTTGGCCAACTTCGACGACGCGAATCTGCGGCGCTCGGCCCGGGCCGCGGTTGCGGCAGCCGCGCGAGTGGAACGGGCGCTGGAGATCCTCGCCGACACGGTGCCCGACCATCTGGCCGCGGCGGGCAAGCTGCGCGTCGAGCACCGGCAGGCGTCGCTGGAAGAGTTGGGTCGCCTCGCCGATCCGCCGATGACGAAAGATGCTGTGGCGGGCCGTATTCGACGGTTGCTGTCCATGGCTGATCGCAAGGCCAAACAGGACGGCATTCCCGACACCGAGTCGGCCGTCACGCCGGATCTGCTCGAAGACGCCTGACGTAGGTCGCCGAGTGACCAGTTATCGCACGTAAAAGCGCGTATCGCGTGTCATAACTGGCCACTCGGCGGGCTGGGTGTGGCATTCTGCGGTTGTGTCCGCAGGGGACCCGCCCACGGGCGTGGTCACGTTCCTGTTCACCGATATCGAGGGTTCGACCCGTCGGTGGGAGTCAGACGCGGACGCGATGCGTTCGGCGCTGGCAGTGCATGACAAGGTGCTGCGCTCAGCTATAGAAGCCCACGAGGGGTTTGTGTTCAGTCATAGCGGGGATGGGCTGGCCGCCGCGTTCTCGTCTCCAATGTCGGCCGTGGACGCGGCTATCACGGCTCAGCGCGAACTGCAGCTGCCGGTCCGCATGGGGATTGCGACTGGAGAGGCCGAACTGCGCGACGGTGACTACTTCGGGACGGTTCTCAATCGCGCGGCACGGGTGATGGCCGCTGGCCACGGGGGTCAGATACTGGTGGCAGATTCGACGGCGGGCCTGCTCGGTGGCGTCGAGCTGATGAGTATGGGTCTCCGGCGGCTGCGAGATGTGCCGAATCCGATCACGCTTTTCCAGCTACGGTCGAAAGGACTTCGATCGCAGTTTCCTCCGTTGCTAACCCTCGACTCCGACCAAGGTAACTTCCGGCCCGCAACCACCCGCCTGGTTGGCCGCGAAGATGAGGTGACGGCTACGTCGAACGCCCTACTTTCGACTCGTTTGGTCACATTGGCCGGTGTCGGCGGCGTCGGCAAGACACGGCTGGCGTTGGAAGTGGCAGCGCAATTGACCCGTCAATTCCCCGACGGCATCTGGATTTTTGAACTCGCTGCGGTGACGGACCCGGCGGCGGTTCCCGACGCGGTCGCCACCGCGTTAGGGATCGCTCAGCAACCAGGCAAGAGCGTCAGCGAGTCCGTGGCCTGCGCGCAAGAGGGTCGTGTTCGACTTCTGGTGTTCGACAACTGCGAACATGTCGTCGACGCCGCGGCGGACCTCATCGACTTAATACTCGCGCAGTCAGACTGCGTGAAGATTCTCGTGACGAGCCGCGAGGGACTAGGCCTCGCGGAGGAGCGCATTCGGCGGGTGCCTTCACTAGAAGTCGCTGCGGCGGTGCAATTGTTCGCACAGCGTGCTCAGGCTATGGGGACCGACGAGCTGCATGCGGTGGAGGAGGTTTGTCGCCGGCTCGATGGAATTCCGTTGGCGATGGAGCTCGCCGCGACATCCAGTGATGACACCCGCCGGATCCGCTCCTGAGCGAGACCGAGTCCTTCACGGC
>Ga0075364_10000520_pt1 | contig 19562 bp, 15 predicted proteins | sample EndMetdeltDD1764_FD_71517 | JGI IMG/M metagenome (GOLD analysis project Ga0075364, IMG submission 71517) | Populus endosphere microbial communities from Tennessee, USA - Endosphere MetaG P. deltoides DD176-4 | ecosystem: Host-associated > Plants > Roots > Endosphere | place: USA: Tennessee...
TGATCGGGCTGTCGTCCATCGCCGGTATCGCGGGCAACCGAGGGCAGACCAATTACGGCACCACCAAGGCCGGCATGATCGGCATCACCCAGGCGCTCGCGCCGGAACTCGCCGAGAAGGGCATCACGATCAACGCCGTCGCACCGGGATTCATCGAAACCCAGATGACGGCCGCCATTCCGCTGGCCACCCGCGAGGTGGGCCGTCGCATGAACTCGCTGTTGCAGGGCGGCCAGCCCGTCGACGTCGCCGAGACCATCGCCTACTTCGCCAGCCCGGCGTCAAACGCCGTGACCGGCAATGTCATTCGCGTCTGCGGCCAGCAGATGCTGGGCGCCTGAGGAGGCTGTCGTGAACCAACCAAGCGGCCTGCGAAACATGCTGCGCGCAGCGGCCGGCTCACTGCCCGTGGTGCCCCGCGGCGAGCAGGTGCCCGACCGCACCGTGACCGTCGAGGAATTGCCCATCGACCACACGAATGTGGCGGCCTACGCGGCCGTCACCGGCCTGCGCTACGGCAACAACGTGCCGTTGACCTACCCGTTCGCGCTGACCTTTCCCTCGGTGATGTCGCTGGTGACCGGATTCGACTTTCCTTTTGCCGCAATGGGAGCGGTGCACACCGAGAACCAGATCACGCAGTACCGGCCGATCGCGGTGACCGACACCGTGGGAGTGCGCGTCCATGCCGAGAACCTGCGCGAACACCGCAAGGGCCTGCTGGTGGATGTGGTGACCGACGTCAGCGTCGGCAACGAAACCGCGTGGCATCAGGTGACGACCTTCCTGCATCAGCAACGCACCAGCCTGTCCGACGAACCCAAGCCGCCGCCGGAAAAGCAGCCTAAACTGCCTCCGCCCGGGACCATCCTGAAGATCACTCCTGCCAAGATCCGCCGCTATGCCGCCGTCGGTGGGGATCACAACCCGATCCACACCAATCCGATCGCGGCCAAGTTGTTCGGCTTCCCGACCGTCATCGCGCACGGGATGTTCAGTGCCGCAGCGGTATTGGCGAACATCGAGGGGCGTTTCCCGGACGCCGTGCGGTATTCGGTGCGGTTCGCCAAGCCGGTGGTGCTGCCGGCCACCGCCGGGCTCTACGTGGAAGAAGCTGGTGACGGCTGGGATATCGCGCTGCGCAACGTCAGCAAGGGCTACCCGCATCTCACCGGGACCGTACGCCCGTTCTAGCGACCCCGCCGAGTGTGAATCTGGCGACGCGACACGCTGTTTCAGCGTCGTAAAGTTCACACTCGGCGGCGAGAAACGAAGAGCCGACCGGGCGCCTTCCTCAGCCCGTGCGAGCCGACCGCGGTCAACAGGAACACGCCGAACAACCAGACCGGCGGATGGGCGAGTTCCCAGACGAAGATCGCGGCCCAGATCGGTGAGCCCTGGGTAACCGCGAGCACCCCGGCGGCACCGGACAGCGAGACGGCGGGGACGTGCAGGTGTGTCCCGGCCGCGGCGTTGACCGCCAGCACCAGCACCGCTCCCGCGGCCGCGCCGGTGGCCAGCGACGGTGTCAGCATCCCACCGGCCCCGCCGGCACGCAGAAACAGCGCGGTCAGCAGCGGCTTGAGCACAAGGATCACGGCCGCCGCCGATAGCGTCATGCCGGAGGCAAGGCTGACCGTCAGGATGCTCTTGCCGTTGCCGGGCAGCTCGGGCCACCAATGCGAACAGATGCCGGTGAGCAGGCCCGCGGATGCGAGGGCGGGCACGAGCACCCAGGACCGCATCAGGCGGGCCGGGCGCGCGGCCGCCATGAGCTTGTTGAACGCCAATCCCACCGCGAGCGTCAACGGGGCCAAGAGCAATCCGTGCGCGGTCACCAGGTACGAGGACTCGATGCTGGGCCAGGTCAGCTCGGGTTCGTCACGGGTGATCGCCGAGCCGATCGCGACGGCCAGGCTGGAGGTGATCAACGCCGCGCCCACCGCCCGCGGATGCCAGGTGTTGAGAATGATCCGCAACGTGAAGAGCGCGCCGGCCAGCGGAACCGCGTAGACGGCACCGAGCCCGGCCCCGGCCGCGCACGCCAGCAGGATCTCGCGATCGCTGGGCGACAGCCGTTTCAGCCATCCGGTGCCCAAATCGCTTAAGGCGGCGGCGAATTGGCGCGGCGCCCCTTCGCGGCCGAGGGAGGCGCCGGAGCCGACCAGCACCACCTGCAGCAGCGCATCGATGCTCCACGCCACCCGCGGAATCGGTTCGTGCCGTTCGATGGTTCCGGTCAGCGGGGGCACCTCGCTTCGCCGCCGCAGGATCCACCAGCCGAGTGCCGCGAGCGCGCCGCCGATCATCGGCCCCACCGCTCGGCGCACGGGGCTGCTGCCGGCGATCCCGGCGAGCAGCGAGCCGAAAGTGTAGTGGTACGTGAGGTGTTCGACGAAGCGCAGCACCACCGTCGTCGCCAACCCGGCGACTCCGGCCAGCAAGCCGACAATGACTACCGCACAGAAGAAATCCAGGCTGCGGCTCCGGGCTGGCACTGGATGAATCTAGCCCGCGGCGACGTTGGGGCCCATATCCCGATCGGCGGGCGCGCCCCTGAGGCCACGCCAGAACAGTTCGATCATCAGTCCGGCGGCCTCGTCGACGCTGGTGTCACCGTGGCTGAGCCGGTTGGCCACCGCTTCACCCGCGCCCACCAGGGCCACGGCCATCGTTTCGATTTCGGCGTCCGGGCGCGGGTCGCGGGTGCCGGCGCGCACCAGCCCGCCGACCAGTTCGATGATCTGCTCGCGGCCCTCCCGCACCGTCTGGGCGAACGCTTGGGAGCTGGTGGCCTGGGTGTACATCACGATCCACGACGCGCGGTTCTCGTCGATGTAGCGCATGAACGCCCCAATCGCGTTGCGCAGCAATTCTTTCGGGCTCTGATTCAGGTCGATGTCGGCGCGCACCGCATCGATGAAGCGGCTCATCTCGCGGTTCAGGCAGGCGCCGAACAGCTCCTCCTTGGAGCCGTAATACAGGTACAGCATCGGCTTGGAGATCTCCGCCTCGGCGGCGATCGCATCCATCGACGTCTCGTGATAGCCGTTGACGGAGAACATCTGCACGGCCGCGTCGAGCATCTGCTGCTCACGGACAGCGCGAGGGAGGCGTTTGGTACCACCTGCCATTGCTTCCCCTTTTTAGGCCCCGTTTAGGCCGTCTATCTGACTCCAGGGTAGGCAATAGGCGGGCTTCAGCGCCCACACACCCGGTTGGGACCCTTCATCTTGGCCACCCGCGCCACCGAGGCGTCGACCGCCGGCGTCTGCAATTCCCCGGCGGCCAGGGCCTTCTCCAGCCGGTCCAGGACCGCGGGCACCTCATCGGTGGTCACCCACAGCGCGACGTCGGTGCCGGCCTGCAGGCTGCGCAGCACCGCGTCCGAGACGCTGTACCGGTCGGAGATCGCGGCCATGCTGGACAGGTCGTCGCTGAACACCGGGCCGTCGAACGGCGGGCCACCGTACCCGGTGCCGGCGCGCAGCAACTGCACCGCGGCCGGGCTCAGGGTGGCCGGGTCGTCGCCGGTGAGGCCGGGCACCTGCAGGTGGCCGATCATCACCCCGACCGGCGCCGCGGTCACCAGGGTCCGGTAGGGCACCAGGTCGCTGTTCTGCAACTGATCCAGCGGAGGGGTGACGACGCCACCCTTGTGCGAATCGCCGGAGCCGTGCCCGTGCCCCGGGAAATGCTTGAGAACCGGAAGCAGCCCGGCATCCCGCAGGCCGCGCGCGTAGGCGCCGGCGTAGGCGGTGACCACGTTCGGGTCCGCGCTGAACGACCGGTCCCCGATCACGGTGTCCGCCTGCGCGTCGGTCACGTCGACCACCGGGGCGAAGTCGATGGTGATGCCGAGTTCCTTCATCTGGCGGCCGCGGTCGAGCGCCAGGTTGTAGACCTGATCGACGGTCTGGGTCTGGGCCAGCTGCCGGGCCGACGGCGACACACCGATCAGGGACTTCAGCCGCGACACCCGGCCGCCCTCTTCGTCGACGCTGACCGCCAGCGGTAGCGGCCCGGCGCCGCCGGCCAGCTGGGCCAGCGCGCCGTCGGTCAACATCGACATGTCGGTCTTGCTGCCGATCATGATTCCGCCGACGTGGTAGGTGGTGACGACGGCCTTGGCATCGGCGGCGTCGCGCACACCCACCATCAGCAGCTGGGCCAGCTTGTCGCGCGGCGGCAGCGTGGTCGGATCACCGCACATCGGCGGCGCCGGAGCGGCCGTCGGCTTGCTGACCGTGCTCGAAGACGGGGGTGGCGCGGCGCGGTGGCCGCAGCCCGCCACCAGCAAGGTTGCCGCGGCGAGCAGAGCCAGGATGCGCGAAAAAGGCATCCGCACATGCTGTCACGGTTCGAGCGCCAACGTGGATCCAGGGCGCGCCGAGCGCGCTCTGCTAGGTTGGGACGCGATGAATCGGATCCTCGCGCCCGCCGCCGCAAGTGTGGTCGTTGGCCTGTTGCTGGGCGCGGCCGCGATCTTCGGGATCACCCTGATGGTGCAGCAGGACACGAAGCCGCCACTGCCCGGGGGCGATCCGTCGTCGTCAGTGCTCAACCGGGTCGAGTACGGCAACCGTAGCTAGCCCGGCGGCTATCGACGCCGGACCACCGGCCCCCACGACCCCGGTGACACCGCTTTCGCGCCGGTGGTTGCTGTTGGTCTCCGCAGTCGCGCTGGCGTTGACGTTCGCGCAAGCGCCGGGGCAGGTCTCCCCCGACACCAAGCTCGACCTCACCGCCAACCCGCTGCGCTTCCTGGCCCGCGCGACCAACCTGTGGAACAGCGAGCTGCCGTTTGGCCAATCGCAGAACCAGGCGTACGGCTACCTGTTTCCGCACGGCACGTTTTTCCTGATCGGCCACCTGCTGGGGGTGCCCGGCTGGATCACCCAGCGGCTGTGGTGGGCGCTGCTGCTCACGGTCGGCTTATGGGGCTTGTTGCGGGTGGCCGAGGCGCTGGGTATCGGCAGCCCTTCGTCGCGGGTGCTGGGCGCGGCGGCGTTCGCACTGTCGCCGCGGGTGCTGACCACGCTCGGGTCGATCTCGTCGGAAACCCTGCCGATGATGCTGGCACCGTGGGTGTTGCTGCCGACGATCCTGGCGTTGCGGGGGGCTTCAGCCCGGTCGGTGCGGGTCCTGGCCGCGCAGGCCGGGCTGGCGGTCGCGTTGATGGGCGCGGTGAACGCGATCGCGACGGTGGCCGGTTGCCTGCCCGCGGTGATCTGGTGGGCCTGCCACCGGCCGAACCGGGTGTGGTGGCGCTATACCGCGTGGTGGCTGCTGTCGCTGGCCCTGGCGATGCTGTGGTGGTTGGCGGCGCTGGCGCTGCTGCGCGGTGTCAGCCCGCCGTTCCTGGACTTCATCGAATCCTCCGGCGTGACGACGCAGTGGTCGTCGCTGGTGGAACTGCTGCGCGGCACCGACAGCTGGACACCGTTCGTGGCGCCCACCGCGACGGCGGGCGCGCCGCTGGTCACCGGGTCGGCGGCGATCCTGGGCACTTGCCTGGTCGCGGCGGCCGGGCTGGCCGGGCTGACCAGCCGCGCGATGCCGGCGCGGGGGCGGCTGGTGACGATGCTGCTGGTCGGGGTGGTGCTGCTCGCCGTGGGCTACAGCGGCGGGCTGGGCTCGCCGCTGGCCCACCAGGTGCAGGACTTCCTGGACGCCGGCGGCACTCCCCTGCGCAACGTGCACAAGGTGGGGCCGGTGATCCGGCTCCCGCTGGTGCTCGGTCTGGCGCACCTGCTCGGCCGCGTGCCCCTTCCGGGCAGCGCGCCGGTGCCGGTGTGGCGGCGCGCGCTCGCCCACCCCGAGCGCGACAAGCGGGTCGCGGTCGGAATCGTCGTGCTGACCGCGCTGCTGGTCAGTACCTCGCTGGCGTGGACGGGTCGGCTCACCCCGCCCGGCGCGTTCGCCGCGATACCGCAGTACTGGCGGGCCGCCGCGGACTGGCTGGGCGAACACAACACGGGGGCACCGCCGGGACGGGTGTTGGTGGTCCCCGGGGCGCCGTTCGCCACGCAAACCTGGGGCACCACCCATGACGAGCCGTTGCAGGTGCTCGGCGCCAGCCCCTGGGGGGTGCGCGACTCGATCCCGCTGACGCCGCCGGAAACGATCCGCGCGCTGGACTCGGTGCAACGCCTATTCGCGTCCGGCCGCCCCTCGGCCGGCCTTGCCGATACCCTTGCCCGCCAAGGCATTTCGTATGTGGTGGTGCGCAACGATCTTGATCCCGACGCGTCGCGCTCTGCGCGCCCGATCCTGGTGCACCGCGCCGTTGCGGGCTCGCCCGGGCTGGAGAAGGTGGCGCAGTTCGGTGAGCCCGTCGGCCCCGGAATGCTCGCGGGATTTGTCAGTGACGGCGGACTGCGACCGCGGTATCCCGCCGTCGAGATTTATCGGGTCGCGGTGGGTGTCGATCCCGGGGCGCCCTACTTCGCCGACGCCGACCGGCTGGCCCGCGTCGACGGCGGGCCCGAAGTGCTGCTGCGTCTCGACGAACGCCGCCGGCTGCTGGGTCAGCCGGCGCTGGGGCCCGTCCTGATGACACGCGACGCTCACGGCGCCGGACTGCCCGCGCCGCTCGTCACGGTGACCGACACCCCGGTCGCGCGTGAAACCGACTACGGCCGGGTGGATCATCACTCGTCGGCGGCCCGGGCGGTCGGTGACGCGCGGCGCACCTTCAACCGCGTGCCCGACTATCCCGTCACGGGTGCGGCGCTGGTTTACGGCGCGTGGACCGGCGGCAGGATCACCGTGTCGAGTTCGTCGTCGGATTCCACCGCGATGCCCGATGTCGCCCCGGCGACCTCGCCGGCGGCCGCGATCGACGGCGACCCGGCGACCGCGTGGGTGTCCAACGCGCTGCAGGCCGCCGTCGGTCAGTGGCTGCAGGTGGATTTCGACCACCCGGTCACCAATGCCGTCATCACCGTGACACCCAGCGCGACCGCCGTCGGCGCCCAGGTCCGCCGCATCCTGGTCGAGACCGTCAACGGCAGCACCACCTTGCGCTTCGACGAGCCCGGCAAGCCCCTCACGGCGGCGCTGCCCCCGGGCGAGACGCCGTGGGTGCGGATCACCGCCGCTGCGACCGACGACGGGTCCGCCGGGGTGCAGTTCGGCATCACCGACCTGTCGCTCACGCAGTACGACGCCTCCGGTTTCGCTCATCCGGTCGACCTGCGGCACACGGTGCAGGTTCCCGGGCCGCCACCGGGTTCGGCGATCGCGGGTTGGGACCTGGGATCGGAATTGCTGGGCAGGCCGGGCTGCGCGGCGGCGCCCGACGGCATGCGCTGCGCCGCGTCGATGGCGCTGGCACCCGAAGAGCCGGTCAATTTCAGCCGCACGCTGACCGTGCCGACGCCGATGTCGGTGACCCCCACGCTGTGGGTGCGGCCGCGGCAGGGCCCCAAGCTGGCCGACCTCATCGCCGAGCCGGGCACCACGCGGGCCGAGGGCGATTCCGACCTGGTCGACGTCCTGGGCTCGGCCTACGCGGCCACCGACGGCGATCCGGGTACCGCGTGGACCGCGCCGCAGCGGGTGGTGCAGCACAAGACGCCGCCGACCCTGACCCTGCGGCTGCCGCGGCCCGAGGAGGTGGCCGGGCTGCGGCTGGCCGGAAGCGGCTCGACACTGCCCGCGCACCCGACCACGGTAGCCGTCGACCTGGGCGACGGCCCACAGGTTCGTTCTGTGCAGCCGGGCGGCGAGGCGCAGACTTTGTCTTTACATCCGCGGGTCACCGACACCGTCACCATCAGCCTGCTCGACTGGGAAGACATCATCGACCGCAACGCCCTGGGCTTCGATCAGCTCAAGCCGCCGGGGCTGGCCGAGGTCGCGGCGCTGGGCGCCGACGGCAACCCGATCGCGCCCGCCTCGACCGACTCGGGGTCCCGGCGCGCCCGCGAGATCACCGTCGGATGCGAGCACGGCCCGGTGCTCGCGGTTGCCGGCCGGTTTGTGCACACCTCGATCCGGACGACGGCCGGCTCGCTGCTGGACGGCAAACCGGTGGCCGCTGTTGCTTGCGAACCTGATCCGATCGCGTTGCCGGCCGGGCAGCAGGAGCTGTTGATCAGCCCCGGCGCCGAATTCGTCGTCGACGGCGCCCAGCTTTCGAACCCGGCGGCCGAACTACCAAGCGCTACAACCGTTTCCGTTTCCACCGGTGCGTGGGGTCCCAGCCGGCGCGAAGTGCGGGCGGCCGCGTCGGCGGGTTCGCGGGTGCTGGTCGTGCCCGAAAGCATCAACCCCGGCTGGGTGGCGCGCACCGCGAGCGGGGCTCGGCTGACACCGGTCGCCGTGAACGGATGGCAGCAGGGCTGGGTGGTGCCCGCGGGAGATCCCGGCACCATCACGCTGACGTTCGCCTCGAACTCGCTGTATCGGTCGGGGCTGGCGGTGGGGCTGGCGCTGCTGCCGCTGCTCGCGTTGCTGGCCTGGTGGCGCAGGTCGCGACGGGGACCCGACGAGCCTGCAGCGCGACCGTGGGCACCGGGATCCTGGGCCGCGGCCGCGCTGCTGGCGGTCGGCACCGTGATCGCCGGCGCGGGCGGGGCCGTCGTGGTCGCCGCCGCGCTCGGTCTGCGGTACGCGCTGCGGCGCCGAGAACAGCTGCGCGACGGGCTGACCGTGGCGCTGAGCGCCGGCGGGCTGATACTGGCCGGCGCGCTGCTATCCCGGCATCCGTGGCGGTCGGTCGACGGTTACGCAGGGCATTCCGCGATTGTCCAACTGCTGGCGATGATTTCGCTTGCCGCAGTTGCGGCCGCCGCGGTGCGGACTCGTTGGGAATAGTTGGCTGGCGGTTTTCCGGCTGGTTGACTGGATACCCGGGTTGGTGTCAACGCCACCGACCAAGGAGTTGCGGCCATGGGATGGTTTTCGGCACCCGAATATTGGCTGGGCAGAATGGTGCTCGAGCGTGGCGCCGCGGCCATCTACCTGATCGCGTTCGTCGCGGCCGCGCGACAGTTCCGTGCGCTTATCGGGGAGCAGGGAATGCTGCCGGTGCCGCGGTTCTTGGCTAGGCAGTCGTTTTGGCGAACGCCGAGCGTCTTCCATCTCCGCTATTCCGATCGGCTGTTCGCGGGCGTCTCCTGGTTCGGTGCGGCGCTGTCGGCGGCGATCGTCGCCGGTGCGGCCGACCTGGCGCCACTGTGGGCCGCCATGCTGATGTGGCTGATGCTGTGGGTGCTCTACCTTTCGATCGTCAACGTCGGGCAGACCTGGTACGGGTTCGGCTGGGAGTCGTTGCTGCTGGAGACCGGCTTCCTGATGATCTTCCTCGGCAACGACCAGACGGCGCCTCCGGTGCTGACGTTGTGGATGGCCCGATTGCTGCTGTTCCGGGTCGAGTTCGGTGCGGGGCTGATCAAGCTGCGCGGGGACTCGTGCTGGCGCGACCTGACGTGCTTGTACTACCACCACGAGACACAGCCCATGCCGGGGCCGCTGAGCTGGTTCTTCCATCACCTGCCCAGGCCGCTGCATCGAATCGAGGTGGCGGGCAATCATTTCGCGCAACTCGTCGTTCCTTTCGGCCTGTTCGCGCCGCAGCCGGTCGCGAGTGTCGCCGCGACGATCATCATCGCCACACAGCTGTGGTTGGTGGCATCGGGCAACTTCGCCTGGCTCAACTGGGTGACGATCGTCCTGGCGTTCAGCGCAATCAGCCCGTGGTGGATTGCGCCGCCGACGCTGCCGGGACCGCCGCTGTGGTTCGTCGCGGCGGTAATCGCGTTCGCGGCGGCGAGCCTGTTCCTGACCTACTGGCCGGTGCGCAACATGCTGTCCTCGCATCAGCGAATGAACATGTCGTTCAACCCATTTCATTTGGTGAACACCTACGGCGCCTTCGGCAGCATCGGCCGCACCCGTCGCGAGGTGGTGATCGAGGGCACCGACGACACGGAAATCACCAGCCAGACCGTCTGGAAGGAATACGAATTCAAGGGCAAGCCCGGCGCCGTGCGCCGGCTGCCGCGCCAATGGGCGCCCTATCATCTGCGGCTCGACTGGCTGATGTGGTTCGCCGCCATCTCGCCGGGCTATGCGGCGCCGTGGCTGACGCCGTTTTTGAACCGGCTGCTGCGCAACGACGCCGCCACACTGAAGCTGCTGCGTCGCAATCCTTTTCCTGAGTCACCGCCGCGATTCGTGCGGGCGCAGCTGTACGAGTACCGCTTCACCACCCCGACTGAGCTGCGCCGCGACCACGCCTGGTGGCATCGCATGCTGATCGGCAGATATGTCCCGCCGCTGTCGCTGCCTAAGGTCGCGTCGCCGCAAGGCCGCTGAGGCTTGCGCAAGGCACCCCGTGGGCCTGTTACAGCGTCTCGTCCAGCTCGCCGAGCCGGTCGGTCAACCGCAGGTTCTCCGAGTAGTCGACCGGGCAGGAGATCAGCGAAACGCCGTCGTCATCGAGCGCGGCCTTCAACGTCGGTAGCAGTTCGTCGGCGCTCTTGATCCGATATCCCTTGGCGCCGAAGCTTTCCGCGTAGCTCACCACGTCGGGATTGCCGAACCGCACGTAATAGTGGTCACCGAGTTCGAGGTCCATCTTCCACTCGATCAGGCCATAGCCGCCGTCGTCCCAAATCAGCACGACCAGCGGGATCTGTTCCCGAACGGCGGTCTCGATCTCCTGCGAATTCATCATGAACGCACCGTCACCGACGACGGCCAGCACCTTCGACTCCGGCCGGGCCAGCTTGACCCCGAGGGCTCCGGGCAGGGAAAACCCCATGGTGGATAAGCCATTTGAGATCAGACAGGTGTTGCATTCGTAGGTCGGATACAGCCGGGCCATCCACATCTTGGTGGCGCCGGTGTCGACCAGCACGACATCGCTGCGGCCCAGGGCGGCGCGGGTGTCGGCCACCACCCGCTGGGGCGCCAGCGGAAACCGTGAATCCTGTTGTCCCCGAGCGAATTCGTCGGCAAGCAGGCCCGACCCCGGAACGTCGGCGCCGTATTCGAAGCTGTGGCCCGCCAACGCATCCCTGAGCGCGTCAAGTGAAGCGCTGATGTCGCCGATGATCCCGACGTCAACCGAGTAGTGCGCATCGACCTCGGCCGGGAAGCGGTGGATGTGGATGATCTTCTTGTCGGCGTTCGGGTTGATCCGGACGGGGTCGAACTCCTGCAGTTCGTAGCCGACCGCGATGACGACGTCGGCGTGGTCGAAGCCGAAGTTGACGTAGTCGTGCCGCATGAATCCGAGGGTCCCGATGCTGTTGGGATGATCGTCGGGCATCACGCCCTTGCCGTGGAAGGTGTTGGCCACCTGGATGCCGAGTTCCTCGGAGAACCGGATCAGGGCCGCGGTCGCGTCGGCGCGGGCGGCGCCGTGCCCGGCCAGCACCACCGGTCGCTGCGCCGTGCGCAGGACGTCGGCGGCGCGGGCGACCTGCCCGGGCGCGGGCGCCTCGGGGCGGACGACGTTGCGCGGCAGCGGTGCCAGTTCGTAGTCGGCCTCATCGGCATCGATGTGCTCCGGCACCGCCAGGTACACCGCCGCCGGGCGTTCGGTCTCGGCGACCTTGAACGCCTTGCGGAACATCTCCGGTATGGCGCGCGGCGTCGGGATGCCGGCGGCCCAGCGGGTGATCGGGGTGAACATCGACACCAGGTCGACGTACTGATGCGACTCCTTGTACTCGCGGTCCTGGCCAACCTGCGCCGAGATCGCGACCATCGGCGTGCTGTTGGTGGTGGCGTCGGCGACGCCAAGCTGCATGTTGATCGCGCCCGGCCCCAGGGTGGCGGAGACCACCGCCGCGCGTCCGGTGACGCGGCCGTACATCTCCGCCATGAAAGCCGCCGCCTGTTCGTGCCGGGTCAGCACGTAGCGGATGTCGGATGCGGCCAACGCCTGCACGAAGCGGATGTTCTCCTCGCCCGGTATCCCGAAGACGATGGAAACGCCCTCGTTTTCCAGGCACTTGACCATCAGCTGAGCCGCTGTACTCATCCGCCACCTCCCGTTCGCCACACTAGTGGCAGGCTGGATACCGGACGTTTCACAAACCAACGCATGAAGGATGGTCAGCGTGCCCATCGCCACCATTAACCCGGCCACCGGCGAGACAGTCAAAACCTTCACCCCCGCCACCGACCAAGAAGTCGACACGGCGATAGCCCGCGCCTACGATCGCTTCGCCGACTACCGGCACACCAGCTTCGCCCAGCGCGCCGAGTGGGCCAACGCCACCGCCGACCTAATCGAGGCCGAAGCGGACGACACCGCGGCCATCATGACCCTCGAGATGGGCAAGACGCTGGCGGCGGCCAAGGCCGAAGCGCTCAAGTGCGCCAAGGGTTTTCGCTACTACGCCGAGAACACCGAAGCGCTGCTGGCCGACGAGCCGGCCGACGCGGGCAAGGTCAACGCGTCCAAGGCATTCACCCGCTGGCAACCGCTCGGGGTGGTACTGGCCGTGATGCCGTGGAACTTCCCCCTCTGGCAGGCCGTGCGGTTCGCCGCGCCGGCGCTGATGGCCGGCAACGTCGGCCTGCTCAAGCACGCGTCCAACGTGCCGCAGACCGCGCTGTATCTGGCCGACGTCATCTCCCGCGGCGGCTTCCCCGGCGGTTGCTTCCAGACGCTGCTGGTTCCCTCGGGCGCCGTCGAGACCATCCTGCGCGACCCGCGGGTCGCCGCGGCCACCCTCACCGGCAGCGAACCGGCCGGGCAGTCCGTCGGCGCCATCGCCGGCGACGAGATCAAGCCCACCGTGCTGGAACTCGGCGGCAGCGACCCGTTCATCGTGATGCCGTCGGCGGACCTCGACGCCGCGGTCAAGACGGCGGTCACCGGCCGGGTGCAGAACAACGGCCAATCCTGCATCGCCGCTAAGCGATTCATCGTCCACGCCGACATCTACGACCAGTTCGTCGAGAAGTTCGTCGAGCGCATGCAAGGCCTCAAGGTCGGCGACCCGACCGACCCCGACACCGACGTGGGGCCGCTGGCCACCGAGTCGGGCCGCGACGAGATCGCCAAGCAGGTCGAGGACGCCGCCGCGGCCGGCGCGGTGATCAGGTGTGGCGGCGAGCGCCCCGATCGGCCGGGGTGGTTCTACCCGCCGACGGTAATCACCGACATCACCAAGGAGATGGCGCTCTATACCGAAGAGGTTTTCGGCCCGGTCGCCTCGGTCTACCGGGCCAGCGACATCGACGAGGCCATCGAGATCGCCAACGCCACCACGTTCGGTCTGGGCTCCAATGCGTGGACTCAGGACGAGGCCGAGCAGCAGCGGTTCGTCGACGACATCGTGGCGGGCGCGGTCTTCATCAACGGGATGACGGTGTCCTATCCCGAGCTGCCCTTCGGCGGCGTCAAGCGGTCCGGTTACGGCCGCGAGCTTGCCGGCCTGGGTATCAAGGAGTTCTGCAACGCCAAGACGGTCTGGATCGGCTAGACGCCGTTCCGTACCGCGAGCAGACGCGGAATCGCACTAATCGCACCGATTTTGGGCGATTCTGCGTTCCCCCGCAAGCGGGTGGGCCCACACCGCAGGTAGGGGAGTGCCCCCAGCTCGGCAGAGTTAAACGGCGGCCAGGGCCTTCTTGTCCTCGTCGGCGAAGGTGTCCTCGAGCTGCACCGGTGAGAAGTCCAGGTCGATTTCGCCAACCGGCCGGCCGCGGGCGCTCGAGATCGTCCCGAACCGTCGCATCCCCTTGTCGGTGGAGTACTGCAGGAACTCGTCCTGATTCAGGTCGAACGGGTACGGCTCCTCGTAAAGGGCGAAGCCGTCCTGGGTGAGTTGCAGCGCCAGCGGGATCAGGTCGTTCATGCGCGTCTCGAAGACCGTCCAGTTTGCGTCGTCGGCGGCGACGTGGCGCCGGCAGGTGAAGGTGCCCCACGCCATGTGGCGTCGCTCGTCGTCGCCGATGTGGCGGATCAGCTGCTGCATTCCGGGAAGAATTCTGCGTTCCACACAGATCTTGTGCCAGGCGTAGTAACCGGTCAGCGCCAACATGCCTTCGACGATGTGGTTGTAGGTGACCGACGCCCGGACCTGGGCGGCCGGCGAGGGGTCGGTCGTCAGCGCGTTAAGACAGTCCGGCAACACGTCGTAGAAAATCTGGCGGTATGCGGGGAGCTCTTCGAGATAGCCGTGCAGGTCGTCGGTCATGCCGACGGCGTCGAGCCACATGCGGAACGCCTGGGTGTGCTTGGCCTCCTCGAACGCGAACTGCGTCAGATACATTTCGTCGCCGAGGCGCCCCTCGGCGCGCATCGCGGACATGAACGGCTGGATGTCCTCGGTCACCGCCTCCTCGCCGGCGATGAACTGCGCGCACAGCCGGGTGGCGTACTCGCGTTCCCGATCGGTCAGCCTGTCCCAGTCCGCCCGATCGCGGGAGAAGTCGATGTCGGCCGGATTCCAGAACTTCGCGTTCCCCCCGGCAAATAGCTTGAGCGGCAAGCTTTCCCAGTTGAGTCCGCCCGCGGCGAGCGAGCCTGAATGTGTCCGCGTCATGTGACCTCCTCGGTGCGCAACGGGTCTGGGTTGACGACGGGGGCTTGGGCGGCGAACGCGGCGGCCAGCACGGCAACGAACCTGCGCACGGCCAGCGCCGGCTGCTCCGGTGTGGGCTCATCGAGCCCGAGGACCGGATCCAGGCCGCGCATGTATGGCGCCAGCGCCAGGTGCGGGAAGATCATCAGCATCAGCGACAGGAACACATCGGTGTCGCAGTCCTTGCGTAGATCGCCGCGGACTTTTGCGGCGTGTACCAGCGGCCGCAGCACCTCCAGGTAGTGACGGTTGCTGACGCTGCGCACACTGATCCGGGCCTCCGTGTCGACCTCGAGGCTCACCGCGGCGTGCAGCGAGCGTTCGTGTGGGTGCTCGGCGTAATAGGCGACCCAGCCGTCGAGCAGGTCGGTGAGAAATTCGAAGAACGGCCGGTCCGGGTCGAGCTCGCGGATGAGGTCTTCCATGTAGGAGCGCACCCGGATGCTGGCGATGTCGGTGATGTAGGCGTAGAGGTCACGCTTGTCGGCGAAGTACTGGAACAGGCTGCCCTTGGCGACGCGCGCTTTCCGGGCGATGACGTTCAGGCTGCCCTGGGAAAATCCGTGCGCCCCGAACTCGGCCTCCGCGGCTTCCACGATCGCGGCGCGACGGGCCGGATCGACACGCGCCCAAGTCACCGTTGGCATAGGGCCTCCTTTAGTCGTCAATGACCAGTGGTCATTTTACTGTGAGCCAGTTCACAGTCAAGGTTGAGAGTAGTCCAGTGCCGAGACGCCGCGAAGTTAGCTCGGAACGAGCGACCAACGAGCTCCTGGAGGTGAGCTTTCCCCGTCCCTACGGGGCGGCCACGGGGCCAGCTATGCCTTGGCGGCTCGTACCACCGTCCAGTTCGGACACGACAGCAGATTGGCTGCCGAGCTGCCGGGCCGCCGATGAACCCGAGGGTAATTTGGGATTACGAGTTTTAAGTCCAACGGACATGTGAAAAAATAAGCCATAGGACATCGCTATCTTCATTCCGAATTTGTCTGTTGGATGCCAGTCGTATACTTTCCCGTAACTTTCGGCTTTGGCAATCACCGCGATTTTGGGTAGGATGCCGGACTCCCCAATCAGAGGCTGGCCTGATTGTGGTATACCGCAACACCCGACGCCGCCTCCGCCGCAACCGCAATAGGGGATCGCTCGGCCACATGCGCGGCGCGATGATCTCTCCACCGCGATCAGCCTGGCGAATCGACGAGGCATGCGACATGCCCCGAACTGCGAATACGCACGAAATTGAGGCATTTCGGCGGCTCGCAGCCGCCGTTGCGTGGACCGGCGCGCGCGGAAGGGTGTGGCCGAACGCGCAGATGCATCCGGGCCGCCCGCGGCCGATCAGCGAAGGACGGCGCCGCGGTCACGCCACTCAAGCCCTCATAGAAATTTCATAGAAGGTATGAGAAGGGCCGTACTAAAAATCACGCTGATTTTAATGAAACGTCGTGATCAGGGCCATTCGGTGACATCGAGAACTTTAATCGGACAGGTAAGCCGATAAATATCGACTCGACACAAGGAAATACACAGAGAGAACGCAGGCAACACACAGACGTGTTGTACCCGGTCCATCCCACAGCTCGCGCGGAGGAATCTCATGTCGTTCGTACGTACATATCCAGAGCATCTGGCGGCCGCCGCCGACAGCCTCGCAACGATTGGCGCGGCCATGAACGCCGGCAACGCGACGGCCGCCGGCCCCACCACCGGCGTCGTGCCCGCGGCTATCGACGAGGTGTCGATCCTGACCGCGATGCAGTTCGCTAGCCACGGCGCGCGGTTCCAGGAACTGCACGCGCGGGCCGCCCAGATCCAGGCGGCGTTGACGGCGGCGTTGGCGAGCAACGCGGGTTCGTATGCGGCGACCGAAGCGGCCAACGCGGCCGCGGCCCACTAAGCGGCCTGAGGCGTAGGGGGTAGTCATGGTGGACTACGGAATGTTGCCGCCCGAAATCAACTCGGCGAAGATCTACGCCGGACCCGGCGCCGAATCGTTGGTGGCCGCGGCGGCGGCGTGGAGCGCGTGGGCTTCTGAGTTGCAGGCCGCCGCTGCGGGTCACCGGTCGGTGGTCGAAGCGCTGACCACCGGCCCGTGGACGGGGCCGGCGTCGGCGAAGATGGCTGCGTCGGTAAGTCCGTTCATTACCTGGCTGGACATGAGTGCCGACGAGGCTGCGAATGCGGCCAGCCAGGCGAGCGCGGCGGCGAACGCCTACGAGGCGGCGTTCATGGCGAGCGTCCCCCCACCGTTGATCGCGGCCAACCGCTCGCTGCTGGCGGAGGCGGTCGCGACCAACCTGCTCGGGCAGAACACCCCGGTGATTGGGCAACTCGAGGCCCAGTACGCCGAATTCTGGGCTCAGGATTCGAACGCGATGTACACCTACGCGGGCAACTCGGCGGCGGCGACCCAGCTGACCGACCTGCCGCAGCCGGCCGACGCGGCGGACCCCGGCACAATCATCGACCAGTTCATCAATGCCTTTAAGGCCGAGTACAACGCCGTGGCGAACCAGGTGGGCACCATGCTCGCCCAGGTCAACCCCCGGGTCAGCGAGGTGATAAAGACCCTGTCGTCACCAATCAACGGTCCGGCGATCGATGCGTGGCTTATTGCTAACACCCCGTTCGACGATATCGTGCCGCTCTATAGCAAGTACTGGTCCCCGTACGTCAACTCAGCCGCGGCGCTGATTCAGTCGACGCAGACCATCGGGCAGAACACCAGCGGTTTTTCGGGCATCGGCAGCCTTGCCAACACCCTGTTCAAGCCTGCGGCCCCAGCGGCGGCCGCCGCGGCCGCCCCGGCGGCCTCGGCCGCGCAAGGTGCGGCGTCGGCCGCGTCTGGCGCCGCGGGCAACCTCGGGGGCGTCGGTGGCGTTGCGGCGGGTCTGGGTAAGGCGCTTCCGATTGGGGGGTTGTCGGCGCCCGCAAGCTGGACTCCGTGGCACGCCACCACCAATCCTGGTGTGGCCAGCGCGATTTCGGCCGCCTCCGAAAGCTCCAGTGGGTATCCGATGGTCCCGCCGATGGGGCAGTTCGTCAATGGCGCTGGGTACGGCCGCAATGTCCCGCAATACGGGTTCAAGCCCTTAGTGATGGCGAAGCCGCCGGCCGCCGGTTAACGCGCGGATTAGCGCAACGGCTGCTGGCTCAGTGATCGACAGGCATTGAGGGGATAACTGGCGATGGTCGACTATGGGTTGTTGCCGCCCGAGGTCAACTCGGGCCGTATGTATACCGGGCCGGGGGCAGGTCCGATGCTGGCCGCCGCGGCGGCATGGGCTGGACTGGCCGCGGACTTGGAGGCCGCCGCGGCGGGTCATCGGATGGTGATTACCGAGCTGACCGGCGGTCCGTGGCAGGGGCCGGCGTCGGCGTCCGCGCTTGCGGCGATCACTCCGTTCATTACCTGGCTGGATAGCGGTGCCGAGGAGGCCGGGCAGGCGTCAAGCCAGGCGTTCGCAGCGGCGGCCGCCTACGAGGCGGCGTTCGCGGCTACGGTGCCTCCGCCGGTGATCGAGGCCAACCGCGCACTGCTGGCGGCGTTGGTCGCGACCAACTTTCTGGGGCAGAACACCCCGGCGATCGCGGCGACCGAGGCCATGTACATGGAATTCTGGGCACAGGATGCCGGCGCCATGTATAGCTATGCGGGCAGCTCGGCGGCGGCGACCCAGTTGACGGAGTTGCCGGAGCCGGCCGACGTCGCGGACCCCGGCGCGGTGGTCGACCAAATGATCGCGGCCTTCAAGGCTCAGTTCAACAGCATCGCCAACGCCGTCGGGCAGGTGATATCGCAGGTCGACGCCCGGATTGAGAATGTCCTGCAGACGCTGTCGACACCGCTCAACGGCCCGACCATCGACCAATGGCTCGTCCTCAACAGCCCGCTCGACGACATCGTCCCGCTCAATAACAAGTACTGGTCGCCGTACGTCAACTCAATCGCGTTCGCGTTCCAGATGACGCTCGACGTTGGTGACCAAGCCGCTGGCTGGGCCAAGATGGGCAATCTTGCGAATACTCTGTTTCCCGCGGTGGCTCCCGCGGTCGAGGGCGCTGCTCAGGCCGCAGGGTCGGCGGCGGCCGGCGCCGCAACCAAAGTCGGCAGCATCGGCGGCATCGGAGCGGGTCTGGGCAAGGCGGTTCCACTCGGGGGGTTGTCGGTGCCTGCAGGCTGGACCACCTCGGCGTCCGGTCCAGCCACTCCGGGGGTGGCGACCCTGACTAACGCGACCACCGCGGTTCCGGCCGCAGCACAAGGCGCCGTCAGCAACAATCCGGTGCCTCCACCCTTCGGGCAGTTCGTCAATGGCGGCCGAGGAGGCCGGAAGCTCCCGTCCTACGGCTTCCGCCTGACCTTCATGACGAGTTCACCCGCGGCCGGCTGAGCGTTTACGCGGGCCGGCCGAGCGCGGCGGCCCGGCGCGCATGTGGTCCCGGGCGCGACTCATGATGTCGCCGAGCGTCTGCACGTCCTGATCGGACAGCGAGTCGAACAGCAGGTCGCGAACGACCTGGATGTGGCCGGGCAGGACTTTGGCGACACGGGCCGCGCCCGCCTCGGTGATATCGACGACGGTCGCGCGCTGGTCAGTGGAACTTCCGTGACGAGAGATCAGCCCGGCTTTTTCCAGTAGCCCTGCTTGATGGGTCAAGCCGCTGCGGCTATAGACCACACCGTCGGCCAGGTCGGTCATCGTGAGTTGCCGGTCGGCGTCGGTGAGTTTGGCGAGAATCTCGAACTGCACGTAGCTGAGGCCACCCTCGGCCTGCAGCTGCTGTCGCACGGCGTATTGCAGCAGGCTCACCGCCTCCATGAGGGCGAAGTAGGTGCGCAATTGCCCGGGCTTGAGGGCTTCGACCATCCCGCAAGCGTACTGCTTCGATCTCGAAGCAATGAGACGACGATCACACCTCCACCGGGATTGCTTCGACGTCGAAGCAATCCCGGTGGAGGTGTGATCGTCGTCTCATTGCTTCGAGATCGAAGCAGTA
>Ga0075364_10000521_pt1 | contig 19552 bp, 15 predicted proteins | sample EndMetdeltDD1764_FD_71517 | JGI IMG/M metagenome (GOLD analysis project Ga0075364, IMG submission 71517) | Populus endosphere microbial communities from Tennessee, USA - Endosphere MetaG P. deltoides DD176-4 | ecosystem: Host-associated > Plants > Roots > Endosphere | place: USA: Tennessee...
GGTCAGCCAGCGGCGCCCGCGCCGACTTGATTGGTGTGCGGCCTGAAAAATAACAGAGGAAGACAAACGCATGCCCGCCGATTCACCCGCGACGCTGATGAGCGCCGACGAAGCTATTACCTCGCGTCGTTCCATCCGGGCCTTTCTGCCGGAAGATGTGCCACGCTCGATGATCGAAGATATTCTTGCGGTGGCCAGTCGTGCCCCTTCGGGAAGCAACATCCAGCCCTGGAAGGTTTATGTCGTGCAGGGGGCGAGCAAAGAGAAACTCGTCCAGGCACTGACCAAAGTTTACGAAACCCCCGAGCTTGCCGCAGAGCAAAAGCCCAACTACACCTACTATCCGAAGAACTGGAAGTCCCCGTTCATCGAGCGTCGCCGTAAGGTGGGTTGGGATCTGTACGAACTGCTGGGCCTGACGCGTGAGAACAAGGAAGGCATGCGGGTGCAGCATGGGAAGAACTATTCGTTTTTTGGTGCGCCGGTTGGGCTCATGTTCACGATTGATGCGACGCTGGAGCAGGGCAGTTGGCTGGACTATGGGATGTTCATCCAGTCGGTGATGGTGGCGGCACGAGCGCGTGGTCTGGACACCTGCCCGCAGGCTGCGTTCGTGCCCTATAACCGTGTCGTGGCAGAGGTGCTTGGCATTGGCGAAGACGAGGCCCTGGTGTGCGGGATGGCATTAGGCTGGGCAGATCCGTCTGCGGTCGAGAATGGTCTGATCAGCGAGCGGGCGCCTGTTGCGGAATTCACGACGTTTCTGGATTAAAAAGGCGGGCAGTGCGTTGTGCAGTGACAAAAAATCGTGCTAGAATTTCGTTCTTTCCCGAGTACGGGGAATGAGTTGGCGCATTAGCTCAGCCGGTTAGAGCGACGGAATCATAATCCGCAGGTCCCCTGTTCGAATCAGGGATGCGCCACCAAGAATTTGCTGCTGTACAAGCACTTGACGCCACCCTAGCCGGTGGCGTTTTTCTTTCCGGCTCAGGCTTTGACCATGTAGACGGCAAACTAAGTCTCGCGTTGCTTGTCGAGTCGCATGCCTATGTGTTGCTGGTTGCGTTGACGTGCCAGTTCGACCTGCTTTTGCCGCTCGCCAAGGCGTTGCTTTTTCTCTTCGGTATGCATGTCGTGACAATGCTGGCAGCTCACGCCTTCTACATAGTATTCGGATGCCTTGTTGGCTTGGCTTAACGGCAGGCGACAAACGCGGCACAACGCATAGTGGCCCGGCTCCAATCCATGCACGACCGAGACCCGCTCGTCGAACACAAAACATTCGCCTTCCCAGAGGCTTTGTTCTTCATGCACGGTTTCTAGATACTTCAGAATGCCGCCTTCGAGGTGGTAGACGTTTTCGAACCCCTGTGCACGCATGTAGGCCGTGGACTTTTCACAGCGAATCCCTCCGGTACAGAACATGGCGACTCGCGTCTTTTTGTCGAATAGGCCCGCTTCGGTCTGCGCTTTAATCCACGCTGGAAGCTGTGCGAAGCTGTCAGTCTTGGGATTGATGGCGTTGGCAAACGTGCCAATGGATACCTCATAGTCGTTACGGCAATCGACGAGCACGACATCGGGGTCTTCGATCAGTGCGTTCCATTCTTCGGGCCTGACATAGGTGCCGGCCATGGTCTCTGCATGCACGTTGGGCACACCCATCGTGACGATTTCGCGCTTCAGCCTTACTTTCATGCGATAAAACGGCATTTTTTCTGACCAGGACTCTTTATGAGTCAAAGTCTCCAGGCGCGGGTCCCTGCGTAAATAAGCCAGTACCGCCCGGAGGCCGTTTTCGGGGCCGGCGATGGTGCCGTTAATTCCTTCTTGGGCAAGCAGGAGCGTGCCCTTGACCCCGTGCGATTTACAGAGGTCGAGCAGCGGTTGGGATTGAAAGTCGTCGAGCCGTACGAACTTGTACAGCGCCGCGATCAGGAAATTTGGCATGGAGTCAATGTGCGGGCCCGCTGGCGCTTTACGCGGGGAGGGGCTGCACCGGGAGGCGCTGTGCCAGAAGGCGGGTCTCAATCAGAAACGTAAAGCACTATTTTATCAGCCGCTCTGCCTGCTTAAATGACAAGGTCCTCTTTGGAAGTTTTCCGAGATCGTGAGAGTTCGGGGTTACCGCTCATACAAGGCCGTAACGGTAAACAGCGTCTAAACACTTCTTGCTTGACCTGGGTCGATACTTGGTCACATGTTGAGGGCTGCAATATGAAATGTTGGTGGGGGCGCCTCCGACCTGACACCTTAACGCTGTACTGAACAGCTAGATATCCGATGATGGATAGGTGACCGGTACCGACCCAAAGCGGACACTCGAACCATCGAGGTATCTACTAACGCCCTGTCATAAACTAGCACGTGTCCGAAACAAGGGGATGCAAGCAGTCCAACAGGAGTGAGTAGATGAGCATCGCGGGCATACGCTCCAACCGAGGCGATGGCTACCAGACAATTGTGGCATTTGACTGGGCATTGACAGTCATATCCGATCCGGAATGTCTTTGGCTTGAGATCGACTCAATAACGTATTCGGTAGACGATGTGGTGGTCGGCAAGGCCGACGGCACTCTTATTGCCTGCCAGTGCAAGAAAAATCAGACAGATTTCAAGGCTTGGTCAATAGCCGACCTTGCGGACGAACTGGACAAAGCGTCCAACTTGCTGGGCAATAACAAGAATGCCGAAGTGCGTTTCTATTCGCGCAACAACTTTGGCGACCTTGCGAAGTTGAAAGAACACAGTTCGACTCAGAATGACGACGTTAGTTATCAAACGAGTCTAGGCAAGGAGCACCAAGTAACTCATGTGGCTTTGACGGCATGGCTTGCTACGTCCCTCCCCAGTCTTTCCTCCTACGAATTCCTGCGCCGCTCAAAATTTGTGACCAGTGATGAAATGGAACGCATGGTCGATCTGCTCCACGAACGCTTGCGCAATATGGCGAGCAACCCAGATGCCGCATTCAATGCCCTTTGGGGACACCTCGATCAACTCGGGGCACGCATGGGGAGCGATAGCACATCCGCCGTTCGGCACCGATTAACCAAAGGCGATCTCAAAGGCATTCTTCATAAGGCCGGAGCCGTTCTGGTTCCTCCAATGGATCTTGCCGAGGTGCGTTTGTCGTTTGCCAGTACCTCCGCTATCGGCAGATCATGGCGGAGAGATATTGCGGGGCAGCGGATTTCCAGCCCGACTGTGAACGACTTGCTTGCTGCAATCGATTCAAAGAAGCGAGCCATCTTGCTCACTGGACTCCCCGGCGCTGGAAAAACCTGTGTGATGCTTGCGTTGCAAGAGGCTTTGGAGCAACGGGCACAAACCTGTTCAGACATTGCGCCGCTTTTTATTCAGTCGCGTGAATTCGCCGACCTGGCGACGGCGCAAGATCGACAATCCCAAGGTTTACCTGAGCAGTGGGTTGAAAAAACCGCTCGTCTTGCTGAAAACGCGCATGTAATTGTGGTCGTGGACTCGCTGGATGTGCTATCGATCGCTCGCGACCATCGCGTGCTGACCTACTTTTTGGCGCAGATAGACCGTTTGCTAATGGTTCCCAATGTCGCCGTGGTTACCGCCTGCCGTGACTTTGACAGACATTACGACCGTCGAATTGCGGAAAGGAAATGGGATTACGAATTGAAGTGTCAGCCTTGGGACTGGGATGCTGAAATTGCGCCGCTGCTCGATAAGCTGGGGATTACAACGGCCTCCATCGATGCAGTTACCCGCGGGCTGATAAAGAACCCACGCGAACTGGCATTGTTCGTCGAGTTGGCACAACACGAGGGCAGCTTCAATGTGGTAACCAGTCAAGCCCTAGCGCAACGCTATCTCCATAATATCGTGCGGGCCAACCACGCGTTGGGGGATGCGGCAATACAAACGATAGAAGCCATTGCATCGGATATGCTGAACTCACGCAGTCTGGCTGTACCGTATCAGCGTTTCGGCGCATCGCAGGAAATTCTCCGGGTGCTTTGCAGCCTCAATGTGATGCAAGAAACCCAGGACGGGAGGTTGACGTTCGGGCATCAAACCCTGCTGGACGTACTGGTCATCAGTGGGGCGGTGCGCAGTGGCGTCACGCTGAATGGCTTCCTTCAGGGGCTGCCCCCCGTTCCTTTCGTCCGCCCAAGCATCCGCGCTTTTGTCGCCCAATTGGCGCTGGGAGAGCGTCGCGAGTTCAGGAAGCAGCTACGTACCGTATTGATGAGTAAAGCGGCCTTCCACATTAGGCGCTTGGTTGCAGAGTCATTTGCAGAGCAGAAGCCCCAGGACGGTGACTGGCCATTGATACGTGACTTACGCGAAAAACATCGCGACGTATTTCAGGTGATCTATGCCGCTGGAGCAGTTGAATGGCACCACTTCTGGTCAAAGCATCTGGTTCCCGACTTGAGAAGTGCACGGGATGCTGAAGGGATGACAAGGCATATTTATCGAATAGCGCAGTGGGGAAGCACAGATGTCGCTGGCGTTTTAGCGTTATGGACGGAGGCCCTATCACTGGATTGGTTGGACAGCAATGGCATTGCAGAGCAACTTGGATTTCACCTATCCAGAATCGAATCTGACAATATTTCACTGGTTGTTCCGCTACTTGAGCGGCTGGTCGAGTTGCCGCACTCTGGGCACAGTTCCCTCGGAAGAACCATCGCGCGTTGTGTAGCGGCAGGTGTGACGGATGACTCCCTGCTTTGGCGCTATATCGCAGATGGCGTTAGCGACGATAACTTGCTTGAATTCAACTTCGATAACAAGTTGCGTTGCAATTCCCATGAGTTCGGCGAGCAGGAGGAAAATTTCGTCCGCCAACGCATGGAACAGTCCACAGTATTGCTGGACTTAGCCTTGGAATCGATTGAGCGCTGGAGCACTGTTCGAAAATCGCGCTATGGCGAAAACCGCATCGGTTACTGGCCTGGATTTTTGAACGATACCTCATACGATGATGCGCACAGTCAGAGAGATATGCGGCACGTGAGCAGTATGAATGTCCTGCTTGACGCGCTCGAGGCGGCCATAATTTATCACGCAAAAATGAATTCAGACTGGTGGCGAAACAATCGTGAACGCCTATGCTCCAGTCAAGAAGGGGCATTGACCTACTTCGCGATCCTCGCTTGCACTGCATCATCGGAAGCCAACATCGACTTGATAGGGCGCATGTTGTGCAATAAGAATTTGCTGGAGTTTGAGCTTTCCTACGAAGTGGGGACATTGATTCAGTCGGCATTCACCTTCCTCGATATCCCAACGCAAGATGCTGTGACGGCGAACATCTTGAATCTATGGGGTGACGAGGATTTCGAAGGGCCTTACCGTGTCTGGATATTGAGAAAACGAGCCGAATTTATCGCCGCAATCCCTTGCTACCAGCGCTCCCCAGAAGCACAAGCAGTGTTGGAAACATATGAGAAGGCGGCTGGCACGCTGATTCGGCAGCCGGATATACGCTCGCATGGTGGTACGGTAAGTGCGCCCTTTTCATACGAGGTATTCCTCAATTCAGGTAATGCCGGGGTGCTGTGTTTGTTGTCACACTACGCTGGATATGAAAGTCGTTTTGATGATTTTCTGGTTGGTGGTGAGCGCGAGGTTGGCTGGCAACTGCGAGAGGCGTCTTCCCGCCATCCCACACGATTCTTGGACTTGTTGCCAAACTATTGGGCGAATATTCCAAAACAGTTCCGGGATGACATCATGGACGGTGTTGCTACTTACCTGGCTCATCGTTATGGCAATTTGCAAACGAACGGCACATGGGAGCCTCTCAAAGAGCCCGATGCTTCTGTCTTGGCAGGGATGATTCTTGATGAGCTAGAAAGGCATCCGACGGCTTGGCAGTGCCAACGCTCTGCAGCCAAAGCGTTGGAAGCATGTTCGAATGTCATATACGATGCGCATAACGCCGATCGGTTGATTTTTCTTGCCATAGGTTTTGAGGGTCTTCATGAAGACGATCCCATAAGCGGAGACAATGTCGAGTTGATCACCATTGGCATCAATATGGTGAAAGGAGATGTTGCCGAAGCCTTGATGATCCTAGCGAATAATCTGTATGAGCGTGGTATTGAATTTCCTGAATTGCTGGTTCCTACCTTGCGCCGTTTTGCCAGTGACGAACACCCTGCGGTCCGTTCGCTGATCCTGCGCCGCTTACCATATTTGCAGAGCAAAACTTTCGATCTGGGCTGGGATTTGTTTTACCTAGCTATGAAGGATTCGGAGGGGCTTTGGAAAATCGCGGAGCCTTGCCTTTATCACGCCTATCACAGTCATTTTGAAGTGGTAAGGCCTTTGCTAGCGCGTCTTCATGGCGAGGGCAGCGGCAAAGACCTAGAAACATGGGGACGCATTTCAGCGTTGGCGACCTTCTCTCGAAAAATCGACTTTGCCGAATTGTTGGAAGACTTGAAAGCGTTGGATAGAACGGAGGCTTGGCAGGGGGCAGCCACCGTTTGGACGAACGTTGAAAATATCCAGCAACACCGGGAGCAATGTCTTTCGGGTTTGAATGCCGGTTTGAATGCTGGCGCTAACCATGCCGAAGCGGTTGCGGAGAAGATGGGGCATCTTTTCCGAGACAAGTCAGCGGTAATTTCTATTCCGATCGAGCTGATTCGACGTTGTTTTGATGTATTTAAAAACGACAGCGCTAAAGAGAAAAAGCATCATCGTCTCTTCGGATTTCACGAATGGCTCAATGCGACCTCGCAGCATGATCCTGAACAAGCCCTGGCTGCAATCGAGATTTATCTAGCCTATGTTACTCATTGCGCACCATATCTGTATGACTACGAGGATAGCCTTACCCAGCTAATGACCCGTCTCTTTGCTGAAGCAGAAGAACGAGAAGAGTTCGACTATGGTGCAATGCTGCAACGTGTGGTCGTAGCACAAGACACACTACTTTCGCTGGGAGTCACTGGTGTAGCCGATTGGTTGAAGGCCGCAGAGCGACCATAACCGGAAAACAAGTTCACAGGTATCTGATGTGATCCTGAGCTAACACCATTTGCCATGCTCGTGATGCCATTTAGGGACAGTGGGTGGCTATCAGAACTGACTGTCTCCGGCGCAAAGGAGACTTCGATTGATTCAGCGGCGCCTCTCTAGGCACGATTCTTCGGTATATGAACAGCTAAATTTTGAACAGGAACAGGGGGAGATGAGGGATGGAGAACGACGCATTTAGTGTCTGGACGCCGCACCAGGCGTTCTACATTCAGTCGATGCTCTTCAATACGAACTCCGCCTTCCAGTCGTGCCGCATTGCAGAAAAGATCATCAAGAAAATCTCAGATGGGGAGATTGATCCGCAAGAGAAGAAGGATATATTACTGGACTGCTTGCAGAACGTCGTCAACCAGTCTGGAGCTATATCGCGATACTTCTTCCCGTCTCGTGATGGTGTGAAGGGAGCGGACAAGAAGACCATTCACAGGGATCGCGGACAGTATCTATCAAAGGTCTTTGGTGTAAAGGACGACAGCCCTCTGATGAATAGGGCGTTAAGAAATGCGATTGAACACTTTGACGAGCGGCTTGATCTTTATCTTCAAGACGGAATAGTCGGGTACATCTTTCCTAGCCTCATTCTTCCTGCGCCTGAAAACTCGGATGTGCCTCACCACATTTTTAGGGCTTACTATTTGGAGGAAGGTATTTTTGAAGTGCTGGGTGAGCGATACGAGATCCAGCCAATTGTTGATGAGGTAGCCAGAATTCATGATCTCTTACTCAAGTTTGATGGCAATGGCGGAGTCTTCCGCTCGTAAAAAAAGGGGTAAACCCCCTTTTTTTGTGCTGACGCATAGATCATGTCCGCGCCGAAGTTCCGCACCTCGGCGATCTCTGGAATCTCCGACGAATGTCCGCTTCTGGCCGAAAGCGGTCGTTGCTTAGAAGGCCTGACGCTGTTGCCCAAGTTCAAATGCCGGCGAAAACAGTGGCACTTTCAGTGGCACTGCTTAATCAACCTTAAGCTCCTTTATCCAATCTTCCTGCCGCCCCTAAACCTTATCCCGTTGATTTCTATGTGATTTCAGCCTAATATGAGTTTCAGGCGCTCGAATCATAATCCGCAGGTCCCCTGTTCGAATCAGGGATGCGCCACCAAAGAATTCAAGACGCCGGAAATCCAGATTGGGTTTCCGGCGTTTTTCATTGCCGGACGTTCAGGCATTCTTCGAATCTCTGGCTATTAAAAGGCACCCCCAGTGGCACGTTGCCATGTCGGTGGCCTTCAGGCCTCCCTGGTAATCAATTCGACACGATCGGGCCGCTTAACGATATCGACTCGATCCACTGTCGAAAGACCACTGCCTGGTGGGATTTACTTTCGTAGCTGCGTTTCGACAAAACGAAGTAATACGTAAGCCCATTCAGATTGACCCATTGCTCGAATGGTGCAACCAGGCGACCGTCGATGAGTTCCTGGATGATTAGCGCCTTCTGTCCCATGGCTACCCCAAAGCCAGCCAAGGCAGCCTCGTAGGCCAAAGCTGAAGACTGGAACCGCATATCGCGACTTGCGCCCGGTAGAGACACTCCCACTTGCGTGAACCACATGTTCCAGTCATCGGGCCGCGCGTCAGTATGCAGCAATGTCTCTCCCATCAAACTCTGGGGGCTGATCAGCCTGGCGGCCATGCCGGGTGTACACACTGGGGAAATTTCGTTCTCCATGATTTTGTACTGGACCAAGCCTGGATATTGGCCATGATTGAGTACGACTGCTGCATCCAAGTCCTCGTTATCGAAGTCCGGCGGCGAAGCAGACGTGTGCAGGCGCACTTCCAATTCAGGATGCGCCGAATGCAAACTGGCCAGTTGCGGAAGCAACCATCGCATCGCGATTGTGTGAGGGGCGCGCAGATTGACGACACGTGAGTGCGAAGCATGGCGCAGATCTCCGGTCACGCGACGAATGCCGGCCAAATACCCAGACATCTTTTGGTGATAGTCCCGTCCGGGCGGGGTGAGCGTGATTTGTCTGTGACGGCGATAGAAAAGCACGGTGTCCAGATACGCTTCCAGCAAATGAATCTGACGACTGACCGCTGCGGGCGTCACGCAGAGTTCGTGCGCTGCTGCCGTGACACTTTCCAAGCGACCAACCACTTCAAACACCCGGAGTGCGTTCAAGGGAGGAAGCGAATCCATTGTTCACCGTTAATAAAAAGTAAATCGTAGTCGCACATAAGTTGATTGACCAGCATCATGCGCCGTCCCTAAGATTTCCGCAAAACAAGAAGGTTAAGCAAGTTCTCACTTGATCATCTTTAAAACGAAAACAAGGGGTTGAACATGAAACGAGTACGTTGGTTTCGGTGCGCTGGTGCAATACTGTCGTTCATGATGGGTGGGCATTCAGCATTCGCTGCTGATCAGGCGAGCTATCCGACAAGAACAGTGTCGATCGTTGTGCCAACGACTCCGGGCGGGACGGCGGACATTCTGGCGCGGCTGATGGCACCGAAGCTATCTGCCATGTGGGGCCAACCCGTCATTGTGGAGAATAAGTCAGGTGCCGGCAGTTTGGTGGGGACCGACTACGTTGCCAAGGCAAAACCTGATGGCTACACGCTGCTGTTGGCTTTCAACGAATTGGCATCGTTGCCAGCCATCAACAAGAACGCCAAAGTCGACGTGGTCAAGGATTTCTCCAGAGTCGGCAAAATCGGCACCCTGCCGGTACTCATTTTGTCGAATCCAAAAATCAAAGCGAACACGCTGCAGCAACTCGTTGAGGAAGCTCGCCAAGAGCCTGGCAAGCTGACCTATGCGTCAAATGGTTCAGGCGGCGTCCTGCAGCTCTACACCGAGATGTTCAAGCAAGAGGCCAAGATCGATCTCTTGCATGTGCCATACAAAGGGGCCCTGGAAGCTTCGATGGCAGTGATTGCTGGCGAGGTCGACGTGCTGGTGCAATTTGCCTCGGGCAATGTGCAAAACCACGTCAAGGCAAACCGCGCCAAACCTTTTGCCGTCGCTTCTGCGCAGCGTTTGCCTGGCTTACCCGATGTGCCCACGACGGCGGAAGCCGGTCTGCCTTCTCTGCAGCTGGAAGCTTGGTATGGGCTGTTTGCCCCGGCCAACACACCGAAAGCAATTATCGACAAGGTCAACAAGGATTTTGTCGATGTCATGTTGATGCCTGATGTGCGGGAGAGATTGAACGGCGTGGGAATGTCCGTTGATACCAGTTCGCCAGAGGCGTTCGATGAGTTCTTCAAGAAAGAGCACCGACGTTGGACTGACTTGATTGTCAGCGCTGGCATTGAAAGCAATTAACGTTTGCGCAAACAGGACCCCCTGATGACCTACCACCCTGATACTTACCAGCCCCTCACTTTCGGCGCGGCACGCGAGCGCTTTCTCAAGGGGCAGCAACTTCCCAGCGCGTTTCTAGAGGAATGCCTCGCGACTATCGAGGAACGCGAGCCTGTCGTCAAAGCTTGGGTGGTGCTCAATAAAGACGGTGCACGCGCCGCGGCCCGTGCGTCGGATCTGCGCTACCAGGCGGGTAAGCCCTTGTCGCAGATCGATGGCATGCCCGTTGGTATCAAGGATTTGATCGAAACCAAGGACATGCCCACCCAAATGGGTAGCCCAGCTTATGCCGGCGAGTTTCCCAAACGCGATAGTGCATTGGTGCGTGCGTTGCGCGATGCGGGCGCTATTATTTTGGGTAAGACCGTCACCACGGCGCTAGGTTTTCTGGATCCAGGACCCACCACCAACGCCTTCGATTCGGAGCGTACGCCAGGAGGGTCATCCAGTGGCTCCGGCGCAGCAGTGGGCGCGAAGATGGTACCCGTGGCCATCGGTTCACAGCTGGTGGGCTCTGTGCTGCGCCCGGCGAGTTTCAACGCAAATTGGGCACTCAAGCCAACGTTCGGCGGCATTAATCGCGGCGAACGTCTGGGCTACAGTCAATCTCACATCGGCATTCATGCGGGATGTGCGGAGGACATGTGGGCGACGGCGATGGCGATTGTGACCCGGGTCGGTGGAGATCCCGGACATCCGGGGTTGTATGGAGGTATGTCGGCGCCGCAGCCGCAGGCTCCCAAACGATTGGCCGTGCTGGAAACAGAAGGGTGGCCCCGGCTGGACCGTGCATCGCGGGAGGCGTTTGAAGGCCTGCTCGAGCGGTTGCAAGCGCGTGGCGTTGAAATCATCCGGCGCAGCGATCTGCAACTGTTAGAACTTTTTGAGCAATCCATCGCCACCGCCACCGCGAACATGCTGCGTCTGATTTCCTGGGAGCAACGTTGGTCGCTGGAGAACATGATTGAACAGCATCCGGGTACGCTCGGCCCCAGCCTCATCCGCCAGCTTGAGAATGGACGAACGGTGACGCTGGAAACCTTTCGCGAGGATTTGGCGTTGCGTGATCTGGCGCGACAGCGAATGGTCGCCTTGGCAACGTACTGCGATGCACTGATCAGCCCTGCATCCTGTGGCCCAGCCCCACGTTTCGAAACGACCAAGGGCTCGGCCTTTCCGACGGGTGACGTTTCTTTCAGTTGCGTGTCGTCCTACATCGGCGCGCCAGCGGTGGCTGCGCCCTTGCTGGCAGTCGAGGGGATGCCAATGGGCGTGCAGCTCATCGGACAAATGCACGAAGACGAACGCGTCACCGCCTATGCGCGGTGGCTGTCGCGGGAAATGCGCTGAGCTGAGTCGCGCGCCCATCCAGGCTATGTGGGCCGCGCGACATGTCGTCCACGGGTCAGCAGCGCATGAAGAAAAAAAAGACCGCCAAGACCAGCCCGGCTGTCACGAGCCCGAATGCCGTCGCGATCGACAGGCCAACCAGGCCCGCACGCCGCAACAGCCTGGTCTGGCGAGTGCGCCTGATTGTGAAAACCACCAAGCTCGTTGCCAACGCGATCGCCAGTGCCACCACGGCCCAGCCCAGACCATTGACGATCGGGTCCTTAGGCCCGAATTCGGGCGGGCACTGGGTAGTGGCCAGCGCAGGCGCCGACCACGCGAGCTGACAGACTGTCAGGACTCGCCCAAGCAACGCATGTCGGCTGACCTTCATGGTGTGGCTATCCATTTGCCCTCAGGCCAGGCACCACCTCGAATCGCTTGTTCGGCCACCTGCATCAGGACGTCGATTGCGCACTGCACGTGACGCGCCGTGGACCGGTTCGTGGGCACCGATAAGACGATCGTCCTGCTTATGCCCGGATCTGCAAAAGGTGCACCGGCAAGCTGACCGCTGGCCAGGTCGGGCGCTACGGCAATGGGCGGCAGTATCGTCAGCCCGTGGCCACCAAGCACCAGGCTTCTCTGCACACTCAGCGCGTTGGTCTCGACAGCCACATCGAAGGTGGCACCCTGCACCGCGCACGCGTGCTCAAGCAAGGTCCTGATGCCGTGCGGTGCGCTGGGCAAGACGAGCTTTTGCCGGGTCAATTCTTCCAGGGTGACAGGCCGGTCCGCCCGCAGTTCGCTGCCGCGTGGCCCGATTGCCCAGAGCGCCTCCTCGATCAGCGCCGTGCTGTGAATGTTGGGTGAGTGTTCGGCGCCGTACAGGAGCGCCGCATCGACTTCGCCCGAAGCAAGCCATTGCAACAAAGTGCCTGCATAGCCCACCGCAATACGCAGGCGTATGCCCGGGAAGCGTTCCGCCATCGCGCCCACCAGCGGGCTGGAAAGAATGTCTACGGTGCTGGGCAGCAGTCCCAGCGTGACCAGGCCGCCCAGTTCGCCCGTCGTGGCGTTCATCGCCTCGGCCCGTCCGCGCTCCAGCTCCAGCAGTGCCCGGCGCGCATAGCCCTCGAGCGCCTGGCCAGCGGCAGTAAGAACCATGCCCTGGCGCTCCCGATCAAACAGGGGCGAGCCGATATCGTCTTCGAGCAACCTGATCTGCCTGGACACCGCAGGCTGAACCAGATGGAGAACATCCGCTGCACGGGTGACCGTACCGGCTTCGACAACAGCCAGGAACGCACGTAGCTGCTTCAGGTCCATCTGCCGCCCCTTGATCGCGAGATGTCATTGTGGAATGCCAAAATTCTATTTCACAGCACGATTTAGCACAAATTAGTATGCATCATTGACTAATGAGAGCCTACTGATGAATCAGACAACACAGACCGGACCCGCCTGGCAACAGGCCGTTTTCAAGGTGCTTAAAGAGGGCGGGGTGCACCAGGTTGCCTATGTGCCGGATGCCGGACATTCGCACGTGATCCGAAGTGCGATTGCCGACCCCGATATTCAGGACATCGTGCTGACGACCGAAGAAGAGGGCGTGGCGGTCGCGTGCGGCGCCTGGCTGGGTGGGCAACGCTGCGCGCTGCTGATGCAAAGCAGTGGCGTGGGTAACTGCGTGAACATGTTCTCGCTGCTGCAGGCAGGCGATTTTCCGTTCTTCACCGTGGTCACCATGCGCGGTGAATACGCCGAATTCAATCCCTGGCAGGGGCCGATGGGCAGGGCGACGCAGGCCGCACTCGAACTGATGGGCATTCACGTGCTGCGCGTCTCGCGGCCCGAGGAGGTCGAGGAAATCGTCAGCGCAGGGTTCGACGCCGCGTTTGGTGCGGGCGAGAAAGTCGCCGTGCTGCTGAGTCAGAGCCTGATCGGGCGCAAGAAGTGGACACGCAACTGAGGAATGACGAATATGAACAACGCTAATGAAAACGCCCGCCCCGACCGCCGGGAATTCGTCGCCAAATTGATCGCCGCGACACCCGATGCGCTCGTTGTCACCGGCCTGGGCTCTGCTTCCTACGACGTGTTTGCGGCTGGCGACCGCGACGAAAATTACTACCTCTGGGGCGCCATGGGAGGATCGGTGCCCCTTGGGCTGGGATTGGCTCTCGCGCAGCCGGACCGGTCGGTGGTGGTCATTACCGGAGACGGCGAGCAGCTCATGGGCATCGGCAGCCTGGGCACCGTGGCAGTCAAGCAGCCGCGGAATCTGACGATCGTTGTGCTGGACAACGGGCATTTCGGCGAGACGGGAATGCAGCGCAGCCACTCCAGCTTGGGCACCGACCTGGTGGCCGTTGCCAAAGGTTTTGGCATCGCCAATGCAAGGTCGGTGGGCAGCCTCGACGAGTGTGCGCATGTGGCACAGATCGTCAACGCACGCGAGCAAACGAGTTTCGTACAGGTGTTCATTGCCTCCGATGAGCCGCCCCGCATGCTTCCCCCGCGTGATGGCCCGTTCATAAAGAACCGGTTCAGATCGGCGCTGGGTCTGCAGCCCTTTTGAACCTGCGCATGGCCTATTGCCAGCTTGCCTGAGAGCTGCCTTCAAGGCAGCCGGAGTGCTAAAAAAGAGAGGACGACAGGATGAGAAAGAAAATCTACGCCATGGCATTGGCCTCAACGCTGCTTTTCGGGCAGAACGCCATGGCAGCATGGCCCGAGGACAAGCCGATCGAATTGGTGGTGGGATTCGGCGCTGGCGGAGGAACGGACGTCATGGCGCGGGTTCTTGCCCGGTTCATGGAAAAGCGGTTGGGCGATTCGACCCGCATCATTGTGGTCAACAAACCAGGCTCGGGGGGCGAACTCGCTGCAGCATACGTCCAGCAAGCCAAACCGGATGGCTATACATTGGGGATGATCAACGTCCCCGGTTATATCTTTCTGCCCATGTTCAAGAAGACCTCCTATCAGCCCGAAAAAATCAGGTTACTGGCCAGAATCGTGGATGATCCGGCGATGCTGGTCGGCAACAAGGACGCCAACAAGCCCGCAACCCTCAAGGCGCTCATCGAGGCGGCCAAAGCGGCTCCCGATACCATCAGCATCGCTCATTCGGGCGAAGGCACGACCGGTCACCTGGGGATGCTCGATCTTGAGCAGCTTGCCGGGGTGAAATTCAGTTCCATACCGTATAAAGGAATGAGCGAGGCGAAAGCTGCCTTGATGGGCGGCCATGTCGATTACGTCATGATGACTACCGGAGAGGGGCTGGAGGTGGGGCAGCGCGACGGCAAGCTCGTGGGTGTTGCCCTGTGGGCCGACAAGCCTGTCGCCAATCGGGTTCCAACTGCCAGAGAGCAGGGATACGCCGTCCAGATATCATCCGAACGGGGCATGGGAGCGCCAATCGGTCTGCCAGACGAGATCGCCGAAAAGCTGGAAATTGCGATCAAGCAAACACTGGAAGATCCCGCTTTCCTGCAAGCGGCAAAAGCTGATGCACCGGTCCTGGCGTTCCTGCCTGGCAAGCAATGGAACGTGCAACTGCAGTCCCTGCAAGATCGCCTGCGTCCATTGCTGGGGCTCATGGCAAACAAATAATGCCAACGCGCGGGACGCTGTGACCATGCCATGGGTCACTCATCTCGCCAGAAGGCACGGTGATCACTTGGTCATTGAACGACTGCAGCTATATGCCCATCGTATCGCCATGAAAGTGTGCCGTTCTTGGCGCCTTGCACCTTTCCCATCGAGCGGCTTCAAGACGGCTATGTTGTTTCGACCGGCGATTTCCGCAATACCGCCATGAGCGAGTCGATCGCCGCATTGGGATTGTTAGGATGGCGCGCCGCGACCAATTCGGCACGCATGGCACCGACTCCACGAATGCCGATGTAAGACAAAGCATCGGTGCGCATGCGCGCCAGCGAAGCGGGAACGACCGCCGCGCCGAAACCGGCCTCGACCAGCGCCAGAATCGTCGGAATCATGCTTTCGTAAACGATGGTCGCAGGCTTTCCGGTGCGTTCGATCATCATATGCAGGATCTGACTGAAGTATCTTGATCGGTCGCGCGCGTATCCGACCAGTTCAAGCTCGACCACTTGCTCCATGGTCACCCAGCGTTTGCCCGACCAGGCATGTTCGGCGCGCACCGCCAGCACCATGGGCTCGGAGGAAATCGGCACGGGCGCGAGGTCTGCATCGGCGAAAGGCGGCCGCAGCAACGCCAAATCAAGTCGTCGTGAATGCAGCGCGTCAGGCATCTCGCTTGAATTCATCTCGACCAGATCCAGTCTTACCTTTGGGTATTGCTGCCTGAACATAAATAGCGATTTCGGCAGTGATGAATAAGCAGCGCTGGGTGTGACGCCTACCGCCAGATGACCCGTCTCACCTTTGGCCGCAGCATGCACCGCCCTGACCAACGCGTCGGACTCAGACGCCATGATCTTGATTCTACGCGCCAGTTCGGCACCTGCCGGTGTCAATCGCACCGATCGGGTGGTGCGCACGAGCAGGGGGGTACCAAGCTGGTCTTCCAGTTTTCGTACGGACTGGCTCAACGGCGGTTGACTGATATGCAAGCGCTGCGCCGCTCTGCCAAAGTGCAGTTCTTCGGCGACCACGCCAAATACCTCGAGCAATCGGCTATCGATCATGATTAATTTGCTGGCGCTCTTAATATGCAATTAATTGAGTATTAGACAACATAATGTGCAGTTCCTAACATGCATCACCTACAACGGCTGTGTTGGATAGCCGTGCCAGATGCCAAGGGGAAATCACATGTCCAGAACCAAGCACTCGATAGAATGGGCAAGCGTCATGCTTGCAGGTCTGATGGTTGCCAGCCTGCCGATGCAGGCACACAGCCAGAGCGCGAACTATCCGAACCAAACCATCACCTTCATCGTGCCTTACGCTGCTGGAGGTAGTTCCGACACCCGCTCGCGCCAACTGGCGCAAAAGCTCAGTGCGTCGTTGGGCGTATCCGTCGTTGTCGAAAACAAGCCTGGCGCCAGTGGCAACATCGGCACGGCCCAAATCGCCCGATCCAAGCCTGACGGCTACACCATCGGCCTGGGGAATTTCGCGCCGATCTCGGTCAACGAAGCGCTGTATCCGCTGAATTTCAAACCGGCAGTCGATCTGGCGCCGATCGCGTTAATCGAGCGCGGGTCCATGGCACTCGGCGTAAGCCATACGTCTTACAGCGATCTTGCGGCGTTAATCAAGCACGCCCGTGACAACGCAGGCAAGATGAACTACGCCAGCACAGGTGCGGGCAGTGCATCGCATCTCAGCACTGCGCTGTTCACCAATCTCGCCGGCCTGGAGGCGACACACGTGCCTTATCGTGGTGGTGCGCCTGCTTCGAATGACTTGATCGCGGGCAACGTGGATTTCTACATCGAACTGCCCAGCCTGTTCATTCCCCACACAACCGGCGAGAACCCGCGCTTGAAGATGCTCGCGGTCGCCTCGGAAAAACGTGTGCCCGGCATACCCGACGTGCCTACGTTCGAAGAACTGGGCGTCAAAGGCATGGTGGTGTCGAACTGGTTCGGCGTGGTGGCGCCCGCCGGCGTCAGCCCAGAAGTGATCGATACCTTGAACAGTCATATCAATCGGGCGTTGCAAGACCCGCAATATCGCGCGGTGGTGGAGTCGCAAGGCGGTGAAGTGGCCGGCGGTTCGCCCGCGGAATTCAAAGCGTTCATTGCCAGCGAGACAACACGTTGGAAGGCATTGATCGACAAGCAAAACATCACTGTTCAATAATGACCGAGATGTTGACATGTCCGCAGGCATTACAGTCCTGCCGCGAACACGAACCGCAGATCCAGGCATGGGCTTACTTGGCAGCGCCGCAAGAACTCATGCTCGACAGACAAACGGGCGCACGGCCGGGTGCGCTTTCCGGTGTCGCTTTCGGGGTGAAGGATGTGATCGACGTGGCGGGCATGCCGACCCGCAGTGGGTCGCCCGCCACGTCGTCGGTGCCGGCCGAACTGGACGCCACATGCGTTGCACAACTGCGCGAGGCTGGTGCCGCACCGATCGGCAAGACAGTCACTGCCGAGTTCGCGTATTCGTCGCCGGGACCCACCCGTAATCCGCACAATCCGGCGCACACCCCGGGTGGCTCGTCCAGCGGCTCGGCCGCTGCAGTCGCTGCGGGTATGGTGAGTATGGCCCTGGGCACGCAGACCGGTGGCTCCATGATTCGTCCGGCTGCTTTTTGTGGTGTTGTCGGATTCAAGCCGACCTTCGGTCGTGTCCATCGTCATGGCATGGACGTGCTGTGTGATTCGCTCGATACGATCGGGTGGTTTACACAGACCGTTGCGCAGGCGGCTCGGGTTGCCAATGTGCTGATTCCATCCGAAGGTCAGTCGGCCGGCTGCGAACCCATCGCAGCCGGCGCAGATTGTGCAAGCCAGCCTTTTGACCCGCGTGGTTCGGATCGCGCGCCGCTGCATCGTATTGCTGTGCTGCCTTGTCGTTCACTGGTGTCTGTAGACGACGATGCCATGCGAGCACTCAATGAAAGTGTGTCGCGGCTCCAGCGCGCGGGGATGAGTGTTGTGCAGCCTTCGCTGGATGCAGAACTGGCGCGCCTGTTGACCATTCAGACTGCCATCATGCACGCTGAGCTGGCGCGCGGTTTGTTGCCTCGTCTGCGCGCGTCGGCAGACGCGTTCAGCCCGCGCCTGCGTGATGTCGTCACCCGCGGGCTGACGATTTCATATGCGGACTACGTTGGCTTTCAGTCCGAGCGTCAGCGCCTCGCAACCGTCTGGCGCGAGCAATTCGATGAGGTTGATATCATCCTGACGCCCAGCGCACCGGGCGTGGCACCCGAAGGCTTGAACTCGACGGGATCTTCGGTCCTGAACAGAGTGTGGTCCTTGTTGGGTTGGCCCTGCGTACACCTTCCGATCCGCCCAAGCGCGCAGGGTCTGCCCCTTGGCGTGCAGTGTATTGCGCTGCCTGATATGGACCATCAGTTGCTTCAATGGGCTGCGGCATGGCATCCCCTGCTTGATCAGCGTGACGCGAGGCTGCCGCGGCAACAGTCATTCGGGATCGCTGAAGATGGCCTATCGGTTCTAGGGGGCTGGCGCATGGCCTAGGACGTGATCATCACAGCGTCCAAAGCCTCCTTCAACCTTGGCGCAGCAAAGTCCAGGAAGCGTCGCATTTTCAGTGGCATGTGGCCACGCGCCGCATGCAGTAGATGTATGGGCGCGGGTGCCGGCTCGTATGCATCGAGAATGATCTGAAGGTCGCCTCGCTTCACTGCTTCTGACACTTGATAATGCAACAAGTGTGCGACGCCCACACCGTGCACTGCCGCGTGCGCGGCGGCTTCTGGGGTGGTGACGGTCAGCCGGGGCTGGATGGGGATGTCGAACACAGCGTCGGACTGCGGGTTGCGGAACGTCCAGTATGGCGACGGCGTGGTCGACGCCAGGGCCAGGCTGGGCAGGCGAGTGAGGTCGTCAGGTTTCAGTGGAACGCCGCGCGCGGCAAGCAGTGCCGGGCTTGCGCACGTGACCATGCGCGTCGTTCCGACCTGGGTCGCCACCATGGTGCTGTCCGGCAAGCGGCCGATGCGCACGGCCATGTCCACGTGATCGCCGATCAGGTCGACGTTGCGATCCGACAAGATCAGCCGGACCGTTATTTCAGCGTGTTGGGCCAGAAAATCGGCGACCAGAGGCAGCACGTGCAGGCGACCGAACATCAGCGGCGCCGTGACCGCAAGCTCGCCTTTGGGCACGACGAACTCGCCTGCAGCCGCACGCTCAGCCTCTTCGACTTGCTCGAGAATGCGGCGCGCCGC
>Ga0075364_10000522_pt1 | contig 19550 bp, 18 predicted proteins | sample EndMetdeltDD1764_FD_71517 | JGI IMG/M metagenome (GOLD analysis project Ga0075364, IMG submission 71517) | Populus endosphere microbial communities from Tennessee, USA - Endosphere MetaG P. deltoides DD176-4 | ecosystem: Host-associated > Plants > Roots > Endosphere | place: USA: Tennessee...
CCCCCGATGCTCGCCACGCCGGCACGCAGGGGATGCGTAACCATGCCAAGACCGACCGCGTCTTCGACGTGGCCGCCCGAAAGCACCTGCCCGTAGTGCTTTTCGCCGAGGGGGGCGGCGGCCGGCCGGGAGACACGGACGTCGGCGGCCGGGCGGGGTTGGAGGTGCCGACGTTTCGCGTGCTGGCCGGCCTGAGCGGCCGGGTGCCGTTGGTGTCGATCGTCTCGGGTCGGTGCTTTGCAGGCAACGCCGCACTGGCCGGGGTGTGCGACGTGATCATCGCGACCCCGGACGCCAACATCGGCATGGGCGGGCCCGCGATGATCGAGGGCGGCGGGCTCGGGGTGTACCCGCCGGAGGCGATCGGCCCGATCCACGTGCAGCGGCACAACGGCGTGGTGAGCCTGGTCGCCCGCGACGAGGCGCACGCGGTGTCGCTGGCCAAGCAGTATCTGTCGTACTTCCAGGGCAGCCTCGATGACTGGGAGGCACCGGATCCCCGGCTGGCCCGACATGTGGTGCCGCAGAATCGATTACGCGCTTACGACGTGCACAGGGCGATCGAGTCGATCGTCGACGTCGGCTCGGTGCTCGAGCTGCGCCCGGATTACGGGGTGGGGATCGTCACTGCCCTTGTGCGTGTGGAGGGCGTCGCGTATGGGCTGATCGCCAACAGCAGCCACCATCTCGGTGGCGCGATCGATGCCGAGGCGGCCGACAAGGTCGGCGACTTCCTCGACCTGTGCGAGTCGTTTCGGCTGCCGGTGATCTCGCTCTGCGACACACCGGGATTCATGGTCGGACCCGACGCGGAAAAAGACGCCGCCGTCCGCCGGTTCGGTCGGATGTTCATCCTCGGCGCGCGGCTGACGGTGCCGCTCGGAATGATCATCCTGCGCAAGGGTTATGGGCTGGGCGCGATGGCCATGGCCGGCGGCTCCTTCCACGCGCCGCAATTCACCGTCGCCTGGCCGACCGGCGAGATCGGCGGCATGGGCCTCGAAGGCGCGGTGCGGCTCGGGTTCAGCAAGGAGCTGGCCGCGGCGGCCGACGAAGCCGAACGCCAGGCGCTATTCGATCGGCTCGTGGCGGCGGCCTACCAGCACGGCAAGGCGCTGCGGTCGGCCACCACGTTCGAGCTCGACGATGTGATCGACCCTGCAGAATCCCGGGCCTGGATCGCGAGGTTGCCGGGACCCTGAGGGTCAACCCGTGGGGTTGCTATCGGCTATCCGTGGCCGCCGCCGCAGCCGACGCCCGGGATGCAGCCCTGGCCGCCCGGCACGCCGCCGGGACCCCAGAACTGGCCGCCGTTGCCGCAGCCGACACCGGGGATGCAGCCCTGGCCGCCCGGGCCGCCGTTGGGACCGTTGTCGATCCCGCCGGACCCGCAGTTGCCGTTGGCGTCGCAGCCGCCGCCGCTAGGGTCGTCCTTGAAGACGATCTGCGTCGGCGCCGGGCCGGTCATGGCCGGGCCGGTCGTAATGGGGTCGGCCGCGGCCGTAGGTGCGGCGGCGATCGCTGCAGCGACAGCCCCGGCCACCACCAGTGGTTTCATGAGGTTTAATTTCGCTAACATTCTTTTCGCATACCACGTGCACACGTGTACAAAACATCGCACGACAGATTGGTTGCATTCATGACCAAACAGGACCTGACCGGCCGTACCGCGATCATCACCGGCGCGTCGCGCGGGATCGGGCTCGCGATCTCGCAACAGCTGGCCGCGGCGGGCGCGAACGTGGTGCTCACAGCCCGCAAGCAGGAGGCCGCCGACGCGGCCGCGGCGCAGGTGGGTGATAACGCCGTGGGCGTCGGCGCCCACGCGGTCGACGAGGAGGCCGCGCGCCGCTGCGTGGACCTCACCCTCGAACGCTTCGGCAGCGTCGACATCCTGATCAACAACGCGGGAACCAACCCGGCCTACGGAGCCCTGATCGACCAGGACCACGCGCGCTTCACCAAGATCTTCGACGTCAACCTGTGGGCCCCGCTGCTGTGGACCTCACTAGTGGTCAAGGCGTGGATGGGTGAGCACGGCGGAGCCGTGGTCAACACCGCCTCCATCGGCGGCATGCACCAATCGCCGGCGATGGGCATGTACAACGCCACCAAGGCGGCCCTGATCCACGTCACCAAGCAATTGGCGCTGGAACTTTCGCCGCGCGTCCGGGTCAATGCGATCGCCCCTGGCGTGGTTCGCACCAGGCTCGCCGAGGCGCTTTGGAAGGATCACGAGGACCCGCTGGCGGCCTCCATCGCGCTGGGCAGGATCGGTGAGCCCGACGATGTGGCGGGCGCCGTGGCCTTTCTGGTTTCGGACGCGGCGAGCTGGATCACCGGGGAGACGTTGGTCATCGACGGAGGGCTATTGCTCGGCCCGGCTCAGGGGTACCAGGCCCGATGAGTACTGAACAAGACCTGACGGCGCGGGTGCAGAAGCTGCTCGATGAGCACGACCCGGCCACCACCGACCCGCGGGATTTCCTGGGCGCCCGTTTCGACGCGGGCCTGGCCTGGGTGCATTTTCCGGAGGGCAACGGCGGGCTCGGCCTGCCGCACACGTACCAGGCGCAGGTCGAGGCCCAGCTCGCGGCGGCCGGCGCGCCCCCGGCCGGCGGCGGCAGGAACATCATCGGCATCGGCATGGCGGCACCGACGATCGCGGCGTTCGGGACCGACGAGCAGAAGCGAAAGTTCTTGCGCCCGTTGTTCACGGGCGAACATCTGTACTGCCAGCTGTTCAGCGAGCCGGGCGCGGGGTCCGATCTGGCCGGGGCGTCGACGCGTGCCGTCCGCGACGGGGACGACTGGGTGGTCAACGGCCAGAAGGTGTGGACCTCGATGGCCCAGCACGCGCAGATGGGCATCCTGGTCGCGCGCACCAACCCGGATGTGCCCAAACACGCCGGCCTGACCTATTTCCTGTGCGACATGACGCAACCCGGCATCGACATCCGGCCGCTGCGCCAGATCACCGGCGAGGCCGAGTTCAACGAGGTGTTCCTCACCGACGTCCGGGTGCCCGACGCCAACCGGCTCGGCGACGAGGGTGGCGGGTGGCGCGTCGCGACCACCACGCTCAACAACGAGCGCGTCGCGATCGGCGCGCGGACCGGCTTCCCCCGCGAGGCCGGCCACATCAGCCGGGTCACCGCGGCCTGGCGCGACGAGCCCGCCCTGCGTAATCCCGCGATGCACGACGAGATGATGCGGCTGTGGGTCGAAGCGGAGGTGCTGCGCCTCACCGGTGAACGGCTGCGCCAGCAGGCGGCCAGCGGTCAGCCCGGCCCGGAAGGCGCCGGGATGAAGGTGGCCTTCGCCCGTCTGGCGCAACAGGTTTCGGGTTTCGACATCGAATTGCACGCCGAATCGGGGCTGCGCTACGACGACTGGACGCTGCGCCGCCCCGAGACCGTCGATTTGATCGGTCGCGAGCCCGGTTACCGCTACCTGCGGGCGCGCGGCAACTCGATCGAGGGTGGTACCTCGGAGATCCTGCGCAACACCATCTCCGAGCGGATCCTGGGGCTGCCCGGCGAACACCGCGTCGACAAGATCGGCGCGTGGAAGGACTTGCCGCGATGAGCACCGGGGACCTGCTGTACTCCGACACCGAGGATGCGCTGCGGGAAAGCGTTCGGCAATTGTTCGCCGACCGCTGCCCGCCGGAGGCGGTGGCGAAGGCGTATGACTCACCGCCGCAAGACTTTTCCGGACTGTGGCGGACACTGGCCGCCGAGCTGGGGGTGGCGGGGCTGCTGGTGCCCGAGTCGCTCGGCGGGGCCGGCGCGAGCGCCCGCGAGGCCGCGGTCGTGATGGAGGAGATCGGGCGGGCCGTCGCGCCGGTGCCGTTCCTGTCCAGCGCGGTGTTGGCGACGGTCGCGCTGTTGCGTGCCGGCGAGACCGAGACCCTGTCGGCGTTGGCCGAGGGTGCCGTGACCGCGGCGCTGGTGGTGCCGCTGTCGTCCGTGCCGGGCGATCCGGTCGCGGGGGTGGGTAGCGGCACCGACGGGCTGACCGGAGTGGTAACCAGCGTCGCGGGTGCCGGGGAGGCCGACGTGCTGGTGGTGCCGGTGGCCGGCCCCGACGGGCTGGAGCTGCATACCGTGTCGCGGACCGCGGCCGGCGTCGAGGTGTCGCCGCTGCTGGCGCTGGATATGACGAGACCCCTTGCGGACGTGCGGTTCTCGGGGGCGCAGTCATCGCGCGTCGATGACAGCCCCGCTTCGAAAACAGAAGCCGCGCTGGCCGAAGCGCTGGAGACGGGGGCGGCGCTGCTCGCGTCCGAGCAACTAGGGCTGGCCCAGTGGTGCTTCGACACCACGCTGGCCTACGCGAAGGAGCGCAAGCAGTTCGGCCGCACGATCGGCTCCTACCAGGCGATCAAGCACCGGCTGGCGGACCTGTGGTTCGAGGTTAGCTCCGCCACGGCGGCGGCCCGATACGCCGCCGACACCTGCGCCCGCGGCGACAAGGACGCGACCATCGCCGCGGCCATCGCGCAGGCCTACTGCAGCGGTGTTGCCGTGCATGCCGCCGAGGAGTGCGTACAGCTGCACGGCGGCATCGGGATGACCTGGGAGTATCCGGCGCATCTCTACCTGAAGCGGGCCAAGGCCGATCAGTTGGCCCTCGGCACGGCGTACCGGCATCGCGCCCGGCTGGCCGAGTTGGTCGACCTGCCGGTCTCCTAGCGCGCCAGCGCCGACGCGAAGGTCTCCGTCATCGCCGCCCAATGGCGTTCGTCGGAAGCGGCCTCGTAGGGCGGGTTGTCCGGGACCGCGAACCCGTGGGCCGCCTGGTACCACTCGATGGTGTGCGCCACTCCGGCCGCCGTCAGCGCCTTGTCCAGCTGTTCGGCATGGTCACCCGTGAACGAGGCGTCGTTCGCGGCGCCACCCACGTACACCAGGGCGTTCATCCGGTCGGCCAGCAGGTGCGGGCTGTCCGCGCCCTCGGTCACCAGCCCACCGCCATGGAACGACGCCACGGCGGCGACCCGGTCCGGAAGGCGGCCGGCCAGCAGCAGCGAGATGCGCCCGCCCATGCAATAACCGCACACTCCGAAGCGCTCGCCGGACGCCTCCGGGCGAGAGGCCAAGTAGTCGAACAACGCGCCGGCGTCGCTGGTGATCATGTCCGGCGTCAGGCCGCCGATCATCGACATCAACCGGCTGCGCTGTTGCGCGTCGCCGAACACCGTCCCCATGTCGAACGGGGCCCAGTCGCCGTGCCGGTAATACACATCGGGCAGCAGCACCGCGTAACCGAATCCGGCCAGCTTGGCCGCCATCTGGTAGAACGTGTCGCGCACCCCGCCGGCGTCGGGGAACATGATCACGCCGGGCCACGGACCCGGGCCGTCCGGGGTGAACAGGTGCACGGTGCAGCTGCCGTCGGGAGTGTTGACGGCGTCGGTGATCTTCGGCATGGCCTCCGTTCTACTCCTCGCGATCGCCGTAATTAATTTGGCGTCGACCCGCCGCGCCCGGCTTCGCCGCGCTCGCGATCGCCGCTAAGCTGGCCGCGTGCCCGTCGCGACCCCCTACGAGGACCTGCTGCGCGTGGTGCTCGAGCGGGGAACGGCCAAATCGGACCGCACCGGCACCGGGACCCGCAGCCTGTTCGGCCAGCAGATTCGCTACGACCTGTCGGCCGGCTTCCCGCTGCTCACCACCAAGAAGGTGCACATCAAATCGGTGGTCTACGAGTTGCTGTGGTTCTTGCGCGGCGACTCCAACGTAGGCTGGCTGCACGAGCACGGCGTCACCATCTGGGACGAATGGGCAAGTGACACAGGTGATCTGGGGCCGATTTACGGCGTGCAGTGGCGTTCCTGGCCGACCCCGTCGGGCGAGCACATCGACCAGATCAGCGCCGCGTGCGAGTTGCTGCGCAGCGACCCGGACTCGCGGCGCATCATCGTGTCGGCCTGGAACGTCGGCGAGATTCCGCAGATGGCGCTGCCGCCGTGTCACGCGTTCTTCCAGTTCTATGTGGCCGACGGGCGGCTGAGCTGCCAGCTCTACCAGCGCAGCGCCGACCTGTTTCTCGGTGTGCCGTTCAACATCGCCAGCTACGCGCTGCTCACGCACATGATGGCCGCCCAGGCCGGTCTTGAAGTGGGCGAGTTCGTCTGGACGGGCGGTGACTGCCACATCTACGACAACCACGTCGAGCAGGTGCGTCTACAGCTCGCCCGCGAACCCCGCCCGTACCCGGAACTCGTTCTGGAACATAGAGATTCGATCTTCGACTACACCTACGACGACATCGTCATCAAGAACTACGATCCGCACCCGGCGATCAAGGCGCCCGTCGCTGTATGACGCGCGCATGACCCGCGTGGGACTGGTCTGGGCCCAGTCGACGTCCGGTGTGATCGGCCGCGGCGGCGACATCCCCTGGCGCGTGCCCGAGGACCTGGCCCGCTTCAAACAGGTCACCCTGGGACACACGGTGGTGATGGGTCGTCGGACCTGGGATTCGCTGCCGGCCAAGGTTCGGCCACTGCCGGGCCGCAAAAATGTCGTGCTGTCCCGTCAAACTGATTTCGTCGCCGAGGGAGCAGAGGTGGTCGGCTCGCTGGAGCAGGCTTTGACCGGGCCCGAGGCGTGGGTGATCGGCGGCGCCCAGATCTACCTGTTGGGGCTGCCGCACGCCACCCGTTGTGAGGTCACCGAGGTCGAGATCGACCTGCCGCGCGACGACGACGACGCGCTGGCCCCGGTGCTCGACGAGGCGTGGCTGGGCGAGACGGGGGAGTGGCTCGTCAGCCGCACGGGTCTGCGGTACCGGTTTCACAGCTACAGCCGGCCGGGATCGCTCCTGCCTGCGTGAATGGCGTGACCTGACATACTCGGTTCGGGGGTCGGCGGGTCTATCAGGCGTTTGAAAGAAGGGGGAGTTTGCAGTAGTGATATCCGAACCCGCAAAGACGTTCTCGCGCATGTTCCGGGGCTACGATCCGGCGGCGGTCGATGCGCACATCGAGGCGTTGACCACCAAGCAGCAGTTGCTGATCAACGACGTCGAGAGCCTACGGGCCCGGCTGAGGGCATCCGGCGATGAAGCGGCCGCGCTGCGCAAGGAGGTCGCCGTCCTCACGGATACCTCGCCCTCGCCCCACGCGATGCAGCAGCGGATGGCGAAGATGCTGCGGCGTGCGGTCGAGGAGGTTTCCGAGATGCAGGCCGAGGCGCGCGCCGAGGCAGAGGCGCTGATCGCGGCGGCCGAGGCCGAGGCCCAGGCCGCGCAGCGAGAGCACGAAGAGTGGTTGGCGGACATGGCCGCGCAGCGAAAAGCCCTCGAAACCGAGTATGCGGAAACCAAGCGAGAGCTCGACGCCGAACTGACCCGGATGCGCGCCGACGCCCAGCACGAGCGTGAGCAACTCCTCACCGAGGTCAAGGAGGAAGTCGATCGTTATCGTGAGCGGGCCCGGCGGGCGGTGGACGAGGCGAGCCGGCAACGAATCAAGATCCTGGAGCAACTGATGGGCGTCTACCGCGACCTGGAAGCGGTTCCGGCCAGCCTTGAATCGGCATACCAGGAACAGAAGAATCCGGCGCCGGCGGGCGCGGTGGACCAGAAAGTCGGCGTGGGATAAGCCTCGTCGCTGAGGGCTGTCGTAGGGGGCCGGTATTCTCAGCGCCGTGTCGACCCGCAACCGCAGGCTGACCGCCGCGCAGGCCCGGCGGATTGCCGTTGCGGCCCAGGGATTTACCGAGCACAGACCGGCCGGCCCGCTCACCCGCGCGCATCTGCGGCGGCTGATCTCGAGAATACAAGTGCTGCAACTGGATTCGGTCTCGGTGGCGGTGCGCGCCCACTACGCGCCGGTGTTCAGCCGGCTCGGCCCGTATGACCGCGATGTGCTGGACCGCGCCGCCTGGGGCCCGCGTTCGGCGCGGCTGCTGGCCGAGTACTGGGCGCACGAGGCGGCGCTGATGGCCGTCGACGACTGGCCGCTGCTGCGCTGGCGGATGCGCCAGTACACCCACGGCCGCTGGGGCAGTCATATCGTCAAGGCCAACCCGAAACTTGCCGACGAGATCGTGGCCGCCGTCGCCGAACTCGGGCCGAGCACGGCCGGGCAGATCGAGGCGCATCTGGCGGCGGAGCCGCGCGGGACAAAGGGACCCTGGTGGGGCCGCAGCAACACCAAATGGGTCGCGGAGGCGTTGTTCGCCTCCGGCGTGCTCACCACGGCCACCCGGGTCGGCTTCGCCCGCCACTACGACCTGTCCGAGCGGGTGCTGCCACCGAGTGTGCTGGCCCGCGAGATCGACGACGACGAGGCCATCCGCGAGCTCGGCCTGCGCGCGGCCACCGCGCTGGGTGTGGGCACCGAGGCCGACATCCGCGACTACTTCCGGCTGTCCGCCCAGCAGGTCAAGCCCGCGATCGCCGAGCTGGTCGCCGCGGGGGAGATCGAGCCGGTCGAGGTCGAGGGGTGGTCGGCGCCGGCGTATCTGCGCACCGGGCAGGTGGTGCCCCGTCGTGACCGCGGGACCGCGCTGCTGTGTCCGTTCGACCCGTTGATCTTCTTCCGGCCTCGGGTGGAGCGGCTGTTCGATTTCCATTACCGCATCGAGATTTACACCCCGGCCGCCAAGCGCCAGTACGGCTACTACGTGTGGCCGCTACTGCTGGATGGGCAGTTGGTCGCGCGGGTGGATCTCAAGGCCGATCGCGCCGCAAACACGCTGCGCGTGGTGGGGGCGTTCGGTGAGCCCGACACGCCTCGGGCCCGGGTGGCCGAGGGGCTGGCCGGCGAGCTGGAATCGATGGCGTCGTGGCTGGGATTGGGCGGGTTCTCGGTGTCCGGCCGGGGCGACCTGGCGTCGGAGCTGCGCGCCGCAGCTAAGCAAACCAAGCGGGTCAGCTGATGGCGCCCAAGGAGCTCAAAGACACGCTCTGGAAGGCCGCCGAGAAGCTGCGTGGGTCCGTTTCGGCCGGCCAGTACAAGGACGTCATCCTCGGGCTGGTGTTCCTTGAGTACGTGTCCGACGCGCACTGGAAGTCTTTGGCGGACAACGCGAAATCCCCGAATCTCGGTCAGCTCGTCGACGAGGCGATGCGCGACGTGATGACGGCCAATCCGGCGCTGGCCGGCATGCTGCCGCGGCTGTACCACAACGTCGATCAGCGCCGGCTCGGTGAGCTGGTCGACCTGCTCGGCGTGGCGCGATTCGGCCGGCAGGGGGCCCACCACGCGCGCGACCTGCTGGGTGAGGTGTACGAGTATTTCCTCGGCAATTTCGCCCGGGCGGAAGGTAGGCGGGGCGGCGAATTCTTCACGCCGCCCAGCGTGGTGCGGGTGATCGTCGAGGTCCTGCAGCCGTCGAGCGGGCGGGTGTACGACCCGTGCTGCGGTTCGGGCGGGATGTTCGTGCAGACCGAGAGGTTCCTGCGCCGGCATGACGACGCCGCGCAGGTCCGCATCTACGGCCAGGAGAACGTCGAGGAGACGTGGCGAATGGCGAAGATGAACCTCGCCATCCACGGCATCGACAACGCGGGTCTGCTCCGGGGCGACACGTTCGTTCGCGACCAGCACGCGGGCGTCGAAATGGACTACGTGATGGCCAATCCGCCGTTCAACATCAAGGATTGGGCCCGCGACGAGCACGACCCGCGCTGGCGCTTCGGGGTTCCGCCGGCCGGCAATGCGAACTTCGGCTGGATCCAGCACATCTTGTCCAAGTTGGCGCCGGCCGGCAAGGCCGGCGTGGTCATGACGAACGGCTCGATGTCGTCGAACGCGGGTGGGGAGGGCGTCATTCGCTCGCGGATCGTCGAGGCGGACCTGGTGTCGTGTATGGTCGCCCTGCCCGCCCAGTTGTTCCGCAGCACCGGAATTCCGGTGTGCCTGTGGTTCTTTGAGAGGGACAAGGCGGATCGCAAGGGCCAGGTGCTGTTTATCGACGCCCGCGGACTCGGCTACCTGGTGGACCGTGCCGAACGCGCATTGACCGACGAGGAGGTCGCCCGCATCGGCGACGCCTATCACGCTTGGCGCGCAGGAGACCCGAAAGATCTTGAATACCAAGATGTCCCGGGATTCTGCAAATCGGCGACTCTGGACGACATCAGGGCCGCGGGCCACGTCCTCACGCCCGGACGATATGTCGATGCCCCCGCCCCCGAAGACGACGGCGAATCGGCCGACGAGAAGATCGCCCGGTTGACAAAGGATTTGGTGTCCGCGCTCGACGAATCCGCGCGCTTGGACGCGGTGGTCCGCGAGCAGGTGGAGCGACTGCGGTGAGGACCAGGCTGGGTGATCACCTCGACTTCAGCCACGGCAGCAGCCCACCGGCGCGGGGGTCGGACGGGCGATTTCCCGTCTACGGTGCCAACGGTTCGATCGGCTACGCGGCCCAGCACAATGCGAGCGGTCCGCTGATCGTGGTGGGTCGGGTCGGCGCGTACTGCGGCACGGTGCGCTACTGCGATTCCGACGTGTGGGTGACCGACAACGCGCTGGTGTGCCGGGCCAAAGACCTTGTAGAAACCCGGTTTTGGTACTACGCGCTGCAGACCTGCCGGCTGAACGAGCACCGGGCCGGATCGAGCCAGCCGCTGCTCAACCAGCGCATCCTGCGCGATGTCTCCGTCCGGGCCGTCGCAGCCGATGAACGCAGACCGATTGCCGAGGTGCTCGGCGCCCTCGACGACAAGATAGCCGCGAACGAACGCGTGATCGAGGCCGCGGAGCGCCTGATGGTCGCCGCCGTCGAGCCCGTCGATGAGTACGTGCCGCTGTCGAGCCTGGCGAGACGTTCGACCGCGTTTCTCGAACCACGTGACTTCGACGGCGTCGTTGCCCATTTCAGCCTTCCGGCCTTCGACGACGGCGCGAAGCCGCGGGTGGTTGAGCGTGCCGCCATCAAGAGCGGCAAGTTCGTTCTGTCGCGGCCGTGCGTATTGGTCGCAAAGCTCAATCCCAGAATTCCGCGAATCTGGAACGTGATGAGCCTGCCCTTCGAAATGGCCTTGGCGAGCACGGAATTCGTCGTGCTCACGCCGATGGGCGTCGATACGTCGGCCCTGTGGTCGGCGGTACGACAACCCGACGTATCGGACACGCTGCGGCGGCGCGTGGCGGGGACCTCCGGCAGCCACCAACGGATCCAGCCACGGGAGTTGCTCGATACGCGGGTGCGAGATGTCCGGCGCCTGGACGGCCAGGTGGCCCAGACGATCACCCGCCTGGGCGCCCTGTGCCACGCGCGCCGCGCCGAATGTGTGCGGCTGGCAGCCCTGCGCGACGCGCTGCTGCCGCTGCTGATCTCGGGCGCGGTCCGCGTCTAGCCCGACCCTTCGCCGAAACTGGGCTCACGGCGCCCGATCGGCCTCGGCAGACGCGCTGTGTGCAGGCTCGACGCCATCAGCGCAGTCTCGCCGGGTTAGGGTGAGCGCCGTGGCCGAGACCGCGCCGCTGAGCGTGCAACTGATCGCCAAGACCGAATTCCTGGCGCCCCCCGACGTGCCGTGGACCACGGACGCCGACGGTGGCCCGGCTCTGGTCGAGTTCGCCGGCCGGGCCTGCTATCAGAGTTGGTCCAAGCCCAATCCCAGGACCGCGACCAACGCCGGCTACATCAAGCACATCATCGACGTCGGGCACTTTTCGGTGCTCGAGCACGCGAACGTGTCGTTCTACATCACCGGCATCTCGCGGTCCTGCACCCATGAGCTGATCCGGCACCGGCATTTCTCCTACTCGCAGCTCTCGCAGCGCTACGTGCCGGAGAAAGACTCGCAGATCGTGATGCCGCCCGGGATGGAGGACGACGCCGAACTCCAGCAGATCCTGACCGACGCCGCCGATGCCAGCCGCGCCACCTACACCGAGCTGCTGGCCAGGCTGGAGGCCAAGTTCGCCGACCAACCGAACGCCATCCTAAGGCGCAAACAGGCACGTCAGGCCGCCCGCGCGGTGCTGCCCAACGCCACCGAGACCCGCATCGTTGTGACCGGCAACTACCGCGCCTGGCGCCATTTCATCGCGATGCGGGCGAGCGAGCACGCCGACGTGGAAATACGGCGCCTGGCCATCGCGTGCCTGCGTCAGCTCGTCGACGTCGCGCCCGCGGTGTTCGCCGACTTCGAGATCTCCGCCCTTGCCGACGGCACCGAGGTCGCGACCAGCCCCTTGGCCACCGAAGCGTGACCAGCGGGTACTAAAAAGCTTTGGTGCCGCCAGGTAACCTTGTGAACCGTGAGCACCGTCGGATTCGACGTTCCCGCGCGCCTGGGAACCCTGCTGACCGCGATGGCGACGCCGTTTGCGGCCGATGGGTCCCTCGACACCGCCGCCGCGGCGCGACTGGCCAACCACCTGGTGGACGCCGGCTGCGACGGTCTGGTGGTCTCGGGCACCACGGGCGAGTCACCGACCACCACCGACGACGAGAAGCTCGAGCTGCTCCGCGCCGTCCTCGAGGCGGTGGGCGACCGGGCGCGCGTCATCGCCGGCGCGGGAACCTATGACACCGCACACAGCATCCGGCTGGCCAAGGCCTGCGCGGCCGAGGGCGCGCATGGACTGCTGGTGGTCACGCCCTATTACTCGAGGCCGCCGCAAGCCGGATTGCTGGCGCATTTCACCGCCGTGGCAGACGCGACCGAGCTGCCGGTGCTGCTCTATGACATCCCGGTGCGGTCGGGGGTCCCGATCGAGTCCGCCACGCTCCGCGCGCTGGCGGCGCATCCGAACATCGTGGGGGTCAAGGACGCCAAGGCCGATCTGCACAGCGGCGGCCAGATCATGGCCGAAACCGGACTGGCCTACTACTCTGGCGACGACGCACTCAACCTGCCCTGGCTGGCGATGGGTGCCATCGGCTTCATCAGCGTGATCTCGCACCTGGCGGCGAGCCAGCTGCGAGAGCTGTTGTCCGCCTTCGGATCCGGCGACGTGGCGACCGCCCGCAAGATCAATGTCGCCCTCGCCCCGCTGTCCAACGCGATGAGTCGTCTGGGCGGCGTGACGCTGTCCAAGGCGGGTTTGCGGCTGCAGGGCATCGACGTCGGTGATCCGCGGCTGCCGCAGGTGGCCGCCACGCCGGAGCAGATCGACGCGTTGGCCGACGACATGCGCGCGGCCTCGGTGCTCAGGTGAGTTACACGTGAACGAAGAGCTCGCCCCGCCAGGTCCTTTGACCGCGGGCGGGTTGCGGGTCACCGCGCTGGGCGGCATCAGCGAAATCGGCCGCAACATGACGGTTTTCGAGCACCTGGGCCGGCTGCTGATCATCGACTGCGGGGTGATGTTCCCCACCCACGACGAGCCCGGCGTCGACCTGATCCTGCCCGACCTGCGCCACATCGAAGACCGGCTCGACGACATCGAGGCGCTGGTGCTGACGCACGCGCACGAGGATCACATCGGGGCGATCCCGTTCCTGCTTCGGCTGCGCCCCGACATTCCGGTCGTCGGCTCGAAGTTCACCCTGGCGCTGGTCGCCGCGAAATGCCGTGAGCACCGCATCAAGCCGGTGTTCGTCGAGGTCAGCGCGGGTCAGAGCAGCCGGCACGGCGTATTCGAGTGCGAGTACTTCGCCGTCAACCATTCCATCCCGGACGCGCTGGCCATCGCGGTGTACACCGGCGCGGGAACGGTGCTGCACACCGGCGACATCAAGCTCGACCAGCTGCCACTCGACGGCCGCCCCACCGACCTGCCCGGCATGTCCCGGCTCGGCGACGCCGGCGTGGACCTGTTCCTGTGCGACTCGACCAACTCCGAGCATCCCGGCGTCGGGCCCTCGGAAAGCGAAATCGGCCCGACCCTGCACCGGCTGATCCGGGGCGCCGACGGGCGGGTCATCGTGGCGTGCTTCGCCTCCAACGTGGACCGGGTGCAGCAGATCATCGACGCCGCAGTGGCATTGGGCCGGCGGGTGTCGTTCGTGGGGCGATCGATGGTGCGAAACATGGGCATCGCACGCGACCTCGGGTTCCTGCGGGTTGACGATTCCGATTTGATCGACATCGCCGCCGCCGAGATGATGGCGCCGGACCGGGTGGTGCTGGTCACCACCGGCACCCAGGGCGAGCCGATGGCAGCGTTGTCGCGGATGTCGCGCGGCGAGCACCGCAGCATCACACTGACCTCCGGCGACCTCATCGTGTTGTCGTCCTCGCTGATCCCCGGCAACGAGGAGGCGGTCTTCGGCGTCATCGACTCGCTGTCCAGGATCGGGGCCCGGGTCGTCACCAATGCCCAAGCCCGCGTGCATGTTTCAGGCCACGCCTACGCCGGCGAGCTGCTGTTCCTGTACAACGGGGTGCGGCCCCGCCACGTCATGCCGGTGCACGGGACCTGGCGGATGCTGCGCGCCAACGCCAAGCTGGCAGCCAGCACCGGGGTGGCGGAGGAGTCAATCCTGTTGGCGGAGAACGGCGTCAGCGTCGACCTGGTCGCGGGCAAAGCCAGCATCGCGGGGGCGGTGCCGGTCGGCAAGATGTTCGTCGACGGGCTGATGACCGGCGACGTCGGTGACATCACGCTGGGCGAGCGGCTGATCTTGTCGGAGGGCTTCGTCGCGGTGACCGTGGTCGTCAAGCGTGGCACCGGCCACCCGGTGGCGACGCCACACCTGTATTCGCGTGGTTTCTCCGAAGATCCCAAGGCGCTGGAGCCCGCCGTGCGCAAGGTCGAGGCCGAGCTCGAACAGCTGATCGCCAACGACGTCACCGACCCGATCCGCATCGCCCAGGGGGTGCGCCGCACGGTCGGCAAGTGGGTGGGCGAAACCTTCCGCCGGCAGCCGATGATCGTGCCCACCGTCATCGAGGTCTAACGGCCGACTAGGTCTTTTGCGCGAAAACGGACCACTCGAGCTGTGATGCCCCGAGCTTGCGGCCGGTGGGCTCGACATAACGCTCGACCAGCTCATCGGGCCCGGCCTGCTCGACCAGCCGCCAACCGTATTCGCCGATGAACCCCGCGACCTCGTCGGGATGTAACCCGAAGTGCCACAGCTGCCGTCGCTGCCGCACCGACCGGTACAACGTGCGGGTGCCATAGAGATTCGTGCCCTCGATGAATTCGCGCCGGACGTAGGTGAACACCAGGCGGCTGCCCGGCGCGGCCGCGCGCAGGCCCTCCAGTGTCCGCCGGACGGCGCGCTCGGTGAGGTATTGGGTCACGCCTTCGCAGATGAAGAAGGCTCGGTAGTCGGTGCGATAGCCGTGCTCGGCCAACGAGGTGAGCAGGTCGTCGCGCTCGAAGTCCACCGCCACCAACCGAACTGATCGCGGCAGCTGGCCCAGCACCCGCCGAACCGTCTTGGCCTTCAACGCGATGTTGACCGGCAGGTCCACCTCGAAGATCGGGATGCGGGCCCGCCGCGTCAAAAGGTAGGGGCGGGTGTCCAATCCGGCGCCGAGGATGACGACCGCGTCGATGTCGCCCAGCGCGTCGTCGAGCCTGTCGGCGATGAACCGCTTGCGGCAGGCCAGATTTGCCCATAGCCCGGGACCGGTGAACTCCGATCCGCGGACCATCAGACGGCGTGCCGGCGCCCACCGCGTCGCGGCGACCAGCCATCGCAGCGGGGCCGGCAGGAAAAGCTCCGCGAGGTCGTCGTCCACTAGCCGGCGGTCGGGCGGCTCGTTGTGTTCGACGGCGGCCAACACCATCGGACCAAAGGCCGTCTGCGCCGCGGGATTTCGGGCCATCAACTATCGCTGCTTACCGCTTGTTCGCTGAGCCCGCATCCACTGGCAGGGTGACACCAGTGATGTAGCGGGCCTGGTCGGACACCAGCCAGGCCACGGCGTTGGCGATGTCGTCGGCCTGCAGGATCTTGACCGGCAACGCGTTGCCCATGCCCGGCGCCGCCCCGGATTCGGCGACCAGTTCGGCGAGCCACTTCCGGGTGAACTCGTTGTTGATCATGGGCGTATCGACACCCGACGGGTGCACCGAGTTGACCCGAATGTTGTGCGGTGCAAGCAGATTGGCGTACAAGCGCATCAACCCTACTAGCCCGTGCTTGGCGGCGGTGTAGCCGATGGAGCCGGCATCGGCACTGCCGACGCCGGCCAGCCCCGCGGCCGAACTGATCAACACGATCGACCCGCCGTCTCCCTGCTCGATCATCGCCGGCTTTGCGACCTCGATGGTGTGGTAGGCACCGGTGAGGTTGACGTCGATGACGTCGTACCAGGCCTCGGCGGACTGCATGGGCGCAATGCCGGCGTTCGCCACGACAATGTCGATCCGGCCGAGGTCATCGAGGCCCGCCTGCAACGCGGCGGCCAGCGATGCGCGGTCGCGGACGTCGCCCTGCCGGGCCACGATGCGCGAGCCGGTGTCCTCGACGAGCTTGACGGTGGCGGCCAGGTCGTCGGCGGTGCCCAGGGGATAGGGCACGCTCGCGATCTGCTCGCACAAATCGACCGCGATCACGTTCGCGCCGTCGGCCGCCAGTCGCACCGCGTAGGCGCGGCCCTGGCCGCGCGCGGCGCCGGTGATGAAGGCGACCTTCCCTTTTAAGGGGCCTTCCAACGGCCGGTTCATCAGGGGCGGAGCTGCCCTTTGTCGGCGTCGCCGGCCGGAACCGGCTGCAACATCTTGATGTCGGGTTGCCCGGCCAGGTGCTGCCCGGCCGCGGCGAACATCTTGCCGATCGCCGGGGCGGTGCTGTGGGTCTTCAGCGCTTCCTCGTCGGCCCATTGCTCTACGAAGACGAAGGTCTCGCCGGTTTGGTGCAGCGAGTACAGCTGGCAGCCGGGCTCGCCGTGCACCTCTTCGACCGCGCTGGTGAGGATGTCGCGGACGGTGTCGACCGATTCGGGCTTGACGGTCAGCGTGGCGACGACGACAACGGGCATGCTCGAGCCTCCTGAAAGGGTGACCGGGGTGACGCTTGCCACCCTACCCACGCCCCCCTCATAACAAGACGGACACATCGCGGAGAAGGCTGCGTTACCAGTGTGGCGGGTGGTGCAGATGGTGAATTTGCGACTAGGCTTGCTGGCATGCCTAGTAAGACCGTCGCCCGCTCCGGCAACCGAACGAGCAGGTCAAAGGCCACTTCGCGGGGCGCGTCCCGGGGTGGGCGATCAGCGGCGCCCAGAAGAAAGCCGAGCCGACCACCCAAGCGGGTGAGCAGGCCCGCCACGCGCCGCAATCGGTCGCTGCTGGTCGCGGCCGGGGTCACCTGCGGCCGGGCCATGCGGGCGACCTGGATGATGGCGGCCAAGGGCACCGGTGGCGCGGCGCGGTCGATCGGGCGGGCCCGCGACATCGAACCCGGGCATCGCCGCGACGGGATCGCGCTGGTTCTGCTGGGTCTTGCCGTCGTCATCACGGCGAGCTCGTGGTTCGACGCCGCCGGGCCGGTCGGCGCGTGGGTCGACACGGTGCTGCGGACGTTTGTCGGCTCGGCCGTCGTCGTGCTCCCGGTGGTCGCGGCCGCGGTGGGAGTCGTGCTGATGCGCACGGAGCCCAATCCCGACGCGCGGCCGCGGCTGATCCTCGGCGGCAGCCTGATCGCCCTGTCGGTTCTCGGCCTGCGCCACCTATGGGCGGGCTCGCCGGAAGCGCCCGGCGCGCGGCGGGATGCCGGAGGTTTCGTGGGCTTCGCCATCGGGGGGCCGCTCGCCGACGGCTTGACCCCCTGGATCGCGGCGCCGCTGCTGTTCATCGGCGCGCTGTTCGGGCTGCTGCTGCTGACCGGGATCACGATCCGCGAGGTGCCCGACGCGATGCGCGCCATGTTCGGCACCCGGATATTCCAGCGGGATTACCCCGGCGAGGACTTCCACGAGGACTTCGCGGGCGACGACGCGGACACCGTCGAGGTCGTGCCCGAGGACTTCTCCGACGGCTACTACGACGCGCCGCCCGGCGATGAGCCCAAGGCCTGGCCCTCGGCCAACCCCGCGCCGAACGACGACGACACTCCCACCACCCCGGAACCCGCCGTTGCGCGGCGCCGTGCCTCGCGGAAGCGGGACAACCAGGCGATGGACCGGGTCATCGAAGGCCCCTACACGCTGCCGTCGCTCGACCTGCTGATCGCCGGGGATCCACCCAAGAAACGCAGCGCCGCCAACAGCCACATGGCCGGCGCCATCGGCGAGGTGCTCACCCAGTTCAAGGTCGACGCCGCCGTCACCGGCTGCACCCGCGGGCCCACCGTCACCCGCTACGAGGTCGAGCTGGGCCCCGGCGTCAAGGTGGAGAAGATCACCGCGCTGCAGAAGAACATCGCCTACGCGGTGGCCACCGAGAGTGTCCGCATGCTGGCCCCGATCCCCGGCAAGTCCGCCGTGGGCATCGAGGTCCCCAACACCGACCGCGAAATGGTGCGCCTGGCCGACGTGCTCACCGCGCCGTCGACCCGTCGTGACCACCACCCGCTGGTGATCGGGCTGGGCAAGGACATCGAGGGCGACTTCATCTCGGCCAACCTGTCCAAGATGCCGCACCTGCTGGTCGCCGGCTCCACCGGATCCGGCAAGTCCAGCTTCGTCAACTCGATGCTGATCTCGCTGTTGACCCGGGCCAGCCCCGAAGAGGTCAGGATGATCCTGATCGACCCGAAAATGGTGGAACTCACGCCATATGAAGGCATTCCGCACCTGATCACCCCGATCATCACCCAGCCGAAAAAGGCGGCGGCCGCGCTGGCGTGGCTGGTCGACGAGATGGAGCAGCGCTACCAGGACATGCAGGCGTCCCGGGTGCGTCACATCGACGACTTCAACGCCAAGGTGCGATCCGGCGCCATCACGGCGCCGCTGGGCAGCCAGCGCGTGTACCAGCCTTACCCGTATGTGGTCGCGATCGTCGACGAGCTGGCCGACCTGATGATGACCGCGCCGCGCGACGTCGAGGACGCCATCGTGCGGATCACCCAGAAGGCGCGCGCGGCCGGCATCCACCTGGTGCTGGCCACCCAGCGCCCGTCCGTCGACGTGGTCACCGGGCTGATCAAGACCAACGTGCCGTCCCGGCTGGCGTTCGCGACGTCATCGCTCATCGACAGCCGGGTGATCCTGGACCAGGCCGGCGCGGAAAAGCTGATCGGCATGGGCGACGGGCTGTTCCTGCCGATGGGCACAAACAAACCGGTGCGACTGCAGGGCGCGTACATCACCGACGAGGAGATCCACGCCGTCGTCACCGCCTGTAAGGACCAGGCCGAGCCCGAATACACCGAGGGCGTCACCGCCGCCAAACCCACCGGCGAACGCACCGACGTCGACCCCGACATCGGCGACGACATGGACGTGTTCCTGCAGGCCGTGGAGCTGGTGGTGTCCAGCCAGTTCGGGTCGACCTCGATGCTGCAGCGCAAGCTGCGGGTGGGTTTCGCCAAGGCCGGCCGGCTGATGGACCTGATGGAGACCCGCGGCATCGTCGGACCCAGCGAGGGGTCCAAGGCACGCGAGGTGCTGATCAAGCCCGACGAATTGGCCGGGACCCTCGCCCTGATTCGGGGCGGTGCCGGCGCGGACGGCAGCGACCCCGAAGACTAGAGCACCCGGAGCATTCGCGAATTGCCCAGGATGTTGGG
>Ga0075364_10000523_pt1 | contig 19541 bp, 20 predicted proteins | sample EndMetdeltDD1764_FD_71517 | JGI IMG/M metagenome (GOLD analysis project Ga0075364, IMG submission 71517) | Populus endosphere microbial communities from Tennessee, USA - Endosphere MetaG P. deltoides DD176-4 | ecosystem: Host-associated > Plants > Roots > Endosphere | place: USA: Tennessee...
CCCGGCTCACCATGCGCCGGACCGACTCCTGGATCATCCGCTGCTCGCTGGTGAGCTGGAAATCCATAAAGTTAACTCCAATGATCGAACCGAACGGCGAGCTCAGCCCGAGACCAATTTCTCTCTGAATCGCGGCTTTCGCTTCTCGCGAAACGCGTTGCCGCCTTCTTTGGCTTCGGGAGTGCCATAGTAGAGGGCTAGCGCCTGAAAGCCCATGCTGGCGATGCCTCGTATGTTCTCCGAGTCTGCGTTGAAGGAGCGCTTTGCGATCGCAATGGCGGTGGGGCTACGCTCGACGATCTCTGCGCACCATTTCTGGACCTCGGCATCGAGTTCATTGTCTGGAACAACCTTGTTGACGAGGCCCATGGCGGCGGCTTCGGTAGCCGTGTATCGCCGGCACAAATACCAGAGTTCCCGCGCCTTTTTCTCGCCGACGATACGCGCGAGATAGGCGGTACCGAAGCCGGGATCGACAGACCCAACCTTGGGGCCGACCTGTCCGAAGACGGCGCTCTCGGCCGCAATCGTCAGATCGCACATCGTCGCGATGACGTTGCCGCCCCCGATCGCAAACCCACGTACTTTGGCGATGACTGGTTTTGGCACGTCACGGATCGCAGTGTGTAGTTCCTCGACGGGTACGCCAATCGTACCACGACCGGCACGTTCAGACTTCTTTTCGCCGGCATCGCCGCCTGTCCCGAACGCGCGCGTGCCGGCACCGGTCAACACGATGACGCCAATCTCCTTGTTCCAGCCCGCGCGATAGAGCGCATCTGTCACTTGGCCATAGGTCGCCATGCGATAGGCATTCATCCGGTCGGGACGATTAATGGTGATTGTCGAGACGCCATCGCGCTCTTCGTAGAGGATGTCTGAATAGGTTGCTTCGCTCACGTCCAATCTCCATGCGGGCGCGGCTTCTCGCGACGTCGCGAGGGCATCGCGCATTAACGCGCAGGCTTGAGAAAGTCGCCAGAGCGCATTGAGGGATGCGATCGCTCATATTGCTTGGGATAGAAGAACTCTTCCCCGAGCTCGACGGCGGCATGCCAAGGCCAGCGCGGATTGTAAAGCATGCCACGACCGAGAGCGACGAGGTCGGCCTTGCCGGAGGCGAGGATTTCTTCCGCCTGGCGCGGCTCGGTGATGAGGCCAACTGCCATCGTGCACATGCCGGTCGCCTGACGAATTTTTTCGCCGTTCGCCACCTGATATCCCGGAAAGACTTTGAGCCGCTGCTCGGGGACTGAGCCGCCGCTCGACGCCGTCACATAGTCACAACCGAATGCCTTAAGCTTGTGAACGAACTCGATGCTATCCTCGACCTCCCATCCGCCATCGACCCAATCGGTCGTGGAGATGCGGATGCCCATCGGCTTGCGCTCCGGCCATACCTCGCGGACGGCCTTAAACAACTCCAGACCGAACCGCATGCGGTTCTCGAGCGAGCCGCCGTAGGCATCTGTGCGCTTGTTAGTCGTGGGCGATAGGAAGTTATGGATGAGATAGCCATGCGCTCCGTGAATCTCAATGAGATCGAGACCAAGCGCATCAGCACGCTTGGCGGCATTCACGTGGTCCTGGATCGCACTGCGGATGCCCTTGTCGTCCAGCGCCTCGGGCGTGTTGCGTCCCGGATACGGAATGGCCGACGCCCCGGCGGGTGTCCAACCTCCCTTGTCGAGCGGGATTGGCTTCTGGCCTTCCCACGCGACTGTAACAGATCCTTTGCGGCCGGCGTGCCAGAGTTGAATTCCGAGCTTGGCGCCACCGCATTTGCGGGCAAACTTGATCGCAGGCTCTAGCGCCGCTGCATTCTCATCGGACCAGATGCCGAGGTCGTTCGGGCTCAAGCGCGCCTTCGGATTTACCGCCGAGGCTTCGACAATTAGGAGGCCCGCTCCCGACACCGAGAGGCTACCAAGGTGCATCAAGTGCCACTCGGACACGTTGCCCTGTTGCGCCGAATATTGCCCCATGGGGGAGACGACGATGCGGTTCGGAAGCTCCAGATCGCGCATCTTAAGCGAAGAGAACAGCTTCGACCCCAAGACAACCTCCCCACACTTCTTTCGCTCGACAACCTGCCTGGTGCCGCCCGCACCTCGTCGGCACCAGGCAGCACGATGCACGCACTCAGGTTCCTAGCATACTTGCATCCTAAGTTGGATGCAAAGTCAGCAGATAGGTGCGATGGCGTCAAGCGAAATATCGCTGACATCTGGGATGAAACACATTGGTAGATCCCGGAGATGACATTCGGGCCAAAAGATGTTTGCATGCAGTTTGGAGTCGAGGCGCGTCATCGCGCTCGTACTCCGACAATTGCCTCGGGACCAATGTGGGAGAAGCGCCGTCATGAACCTCGGAATTCAAGGGCAGGCCTGCCTCATCGTGGGTGGCGCGCGGGGAATTGGATTTGCGACCGCCGAGGTGCTGGCCCGCGAGGGCGCTGCCCTCGTGCTCGCGGACATCGACGGCATAGCCGCATCCGCGTCGGCGCAGCGCCTCGCGGCGGCTTGCGGCGCGAAAGTTGTCGGGCTCAAGGTTGACGTTACCGACCTCGATGAGGTCCGGCGGCTGGTGGCCGACGCCGAGTCTGCGATTGGGCCACTCTCCATCTTGGTCAACTCGGCAGCGGTGCTGGACGACAAGTTGTTTGTCGATTCCCAGCCATCTGACTGGAAGCGCATGATCGATGTCTGCTTGTATGGCCCGATGAACGTCATCCACACGGTTCTTCCCGGCATGATGTCGCGTCGCTATGGCCGCATCGTGTGCCTTGCTTCCGATTCCGCTCGGATGGGTCAGGCTCGGCTTTCCTATTACGCCGCCGCGAAAGGCGGTGTCGTCGCGCTCACGAAATCGATCGCGCAGGAGGTGGGATCGAGCGGAGTGACCCTGAACATCCTGTCGCCCGGCGCAACAAACACGGAACTGCGCAACGAACGCGAAGCGAAGATGCGTGCGGACATGGGCGAAGAGAAGTATGCGCGCCGCCAGAAAACGGTCCTGCGCATGTACCCTGTGGGGCGCCTCGGTGAGCCAGACGATATCGCGTCAGCCGTATCGTTTCTCGTGAGCAAGCGGGCTTCCTGGATCACCGGTCAAGTGCTCAGCGTAAACGGTGGCTTCGCGATGCTGTAATGGATCAGCTTGCGCCAAATAGGCACGCGAGGTCGCGGCCGGTCGCCGCATCCCAGAGCTTGCCCCGCGCCGCGCCAAGGTCGATGCGCGGTTCGATCTCGCGAACGAGTCCCTCGGCCTTGGCATAAAGCGCTTCGGTCGAGAGCGGATTGGCCGCCGTGCCGCGGCTGTTCATGACAGTCGCGCTGCGTCGCGTCCCGTCAACGCGGGTGATCTCTACCGCGGTACCCATCTGAGCCGGATAGTGCGCCTCGATTTCGGTGTCCGCCTTGCACTCGACGCGGTCTGCGAGCGAGAGGATACCAGCGTCGGAGAGCCTGTCTTCGCGATAGCTATCGTAGCGATGCGGCCCATAGACGAGAGTCGCCCCAACCACGAACGGCAGGCTGTATTGGGCAGCCATCACGGAGGTCGGCCGTCGCATCATGTGCTGGTCGACGAGGACGCCCGGACCGCGCACAGCGATGCGCTCGATGGACTCAGGCCTGAGTTCGAAGTCGTCGCTCACCTCGCGCAGCCCGTCGATCAGCGAGTGAAAGAGGCGGCAGCAGGAGTACGGCTTGAAGCTGACAACATGGATTTGCAGCGGTGCACCGAGTGGAACGGTGAGTTCCTCCATCCTGGGCGACTTCGAGTACAACGCCATGAAGCCGTATTTGCCGTCGAGCGCGCGCGCGGGGGCGCTGATGCCGCGCGCCGCAAACTCGGCTGCAAGCACCCCGTTGTGGGCGCCATAACCTGCGTGGACGCGCTTGACCGTCGTTCCTTCCGGCTCGTCGGAAAACTGCATCGAACCGCCGGCAAGCGAGAGCGCGTGTCCCCAAGCACGGGCCAGTCCCTGCTCGTCGAGCCCCATTAGCCGCGCAGCCGCCGCAGCTGCGCCGAACGGTCCGAACAGCGCCGTTGGATGATGACCGTGGTGGATCACTCGCGCGGCATCGGCGGCCATGCCGACACGAGCCATCGCCTCGTACCCGCAGGCGATCGCCGCCAGAGTGTCATCGGCCGACGAGCCCCGTTGCGCAGCTACCGCGAGCGCCGCCGGAATGACGACAGCGCCAGGATGACTCATCGAGGCATCGTGTGTGTCGTCGAGCTCGTAGCCGTGTGCGGCAGTCCCGTTCACCAGCGCTGCGATGCTGGGCGCAACAGTCAGGTTGGAGCCCACCACGGGCGCCTGCCCGCTGCCACGAAAACTTTCCGCCCACGCGATCATCTCGCGCGTCCATGGCAGCGTTGCGCCAATGCGCGAGACACCGAGGAGATCGAGAATCAGCCTCCGCAGCTGTTCGCGATCGGCTTCGGTCAGCGTGCTCGGACCAATCTCTAGAACCTGCTTTGCAAAGGCAATCGTCTTGCCGACGGCCACCGTCATCACTTGCTCCTGGTGGTTGGGATGGGCGCATTGCGCCGGGATTCCAGTTCACGCCGGATCTCGTCGTTATGTTCGCCAAGACGCGGCGCGAGGCGCCGCGGTAGGTCGGCAAGCCCGGCTCGCCTCAGCGGATCTAAGATTTGCGGAATCGGCCCTTCGACCGGATGTTCAACCATCCGGACGAGCCCTCTGCCCTTTGCCTCGGGTGACGCCAATGCTTCATCGGGCGAATAGGCGGGACAAATCGCGATGTCGGCCTCGATCATCTTGGCAACAAGCGCGTCGCGATCATGCGCGAAGCAAAGCTCTCCGATTACTTCGCGAAAAACATTTGCGCGGTCACCATGACTCGTGTGGCGGTCCGCGTGGGTCTCTTCGTAGATCAAATCAGACCGCCCAATGAATTGGCAGAAGCGCTCCCACGTCCGCGCCTCAAGCAGGCAGACCGTCACGGCTTTGCCGTCACGTGTCGGATAGATCGCGTAGCGCGGGTTAGAGCCCCACACCTCAAGCTCGGGCTTGCCTAAGAATCCAGCCGTTCGTGCAAGCGCGCTGGCAAGCGCGATGTTCGACAGGGCAACGAGACTGTCATAGAGCGCGATGTCGAGATGACGGCCGCGTCCGATCTTGAGCCGCTGGATGTACGCGGACAGGACCGCGATCGTCGCATAGGTTGCACCCGCGTAGTCGGCCGACTGGAAGCCTGGCATCGGCGGCGTACCCGGCAGGCTACTCGGATTGAGAATGCCCGCCGCACCCTGGATCGACAAATCGTGACCCGGGACTTGCGCAAAATCGCCGTCGCAGCCAAAGCCCGTCACCGAGCAGTAGATGACGCTCGGATTGATCTTCGTGACCGAGGCGTAATCGATGCCGAGTTTCTCGGTGACGCCGGGGCGATAGGATTCGATCACAATGTCGGCTTCGCGCAGCAGGTCCAGTGCGATCGACCGGTCTTCGTCGCGCTTGAGGTCGAGCGTAATGCTGCGCTTATTCCGGTTGACGCTGTTGAAGTAAACGCCACCCTCTCGATAGTAGGGCGGATTGAATCTACCGTAGTCGCCGATGTCTGGTTGCTCGATCTTGATCACGTCGGCGCCTAGATCGCCGAGGGTCTGGCTGCACCACGGGCCTGGAAGCAGCCGGCTCAGGTCCACTACCTTGGCGCCTTCGAGCGGAAGCGGCTCCGTCCTCTCGGTTGACTTGCCTGCCATCGTTAGCGGCCCGTGAACTTGGCTTCCCGCTTCTCCAGAAACGCCCCGATACCTTCGTTCTTGTCCGCAGTGTTGTAGATCGCCGTTACAAGGAAGCGCTCGAATTCGACACCCGACGCTAGATCCATCTGCATACCGGCGCGCACCGCGCGCTTGGCATAGGCAAGACTGAGCGGCGCTCGCTTCTCGTAGATCTTCACCATCGCTTTTGCAGCGTCGAGTGCACCACCGTTCGGCACAATCTTGTTAATGGCGCCGATGCGATAGGCCTCCTTTGCGTCGATCGGCTCGGCTGCAAAGAGAATCTCCAGCGCCGGTCCGATTCCGATCGCGCGTGGCAGGCGTTGCGTACCGCCTGCGCCGGGGACGGTGCCGATCTTCGAAGATGTCAGCGCAAACGTCGCATTCTCGGCGGCGACCCGTATGTCGCACGCCATGACGAACTCCCACCCGCCAGTCATGCAGAAGCCCTCAATCGCAGCGATGACGGGCTTGCTGAGCCTTTCGATAGCGTTGTTAAGCGTCTCCCAATGGGTCATGTAGGCGACGCCGTCGGCCGTGGTCTTGATCGCCATCGCCTCGTTGAGGTCAGCACCAGCTGAAAAATACCGCATGCCACCGGTTACGATGACGGCGCGGACCGCAGGATCAGCCTCGGCCTGGTGGCAGGCTTCGGCGATCTCTTTCATCATCTTGACGCTGAACGCGTTGCGGCGGTCCGGGCGGTTCAGGGTGATGACGTAGGATGCGCTATCCCGGCCGGTGAGAATGGTTTCAAATGGCATGTGCTAGGGACCTCTTGAGGTTTGAAGTTCTGAATCCTTCTGGACGCCAGCAATACTCATGCCGACTCCACGGCAGCAATGGGCTTGCCAAGATAGGCTTCGATGACCTCCGGATGCGAGACAACATCCATCGGCGTGCCACGGAACAACTCGCGTCCAAAGTTCAGGACAAACACGTGATCGCACAAGTCGAGGATCACGTGCACGACGTGCTCGATCATCACAATTGTCGTGCCGGCTGCATGAATACGCCGGAGGGTCACCATCACGTCCTCCATCTCGTTCCACGTCAGACCGCCCATCACTTCATCCAGAAGAATGAGCTTAGGCTCGGTCGCAAGCACACGGGCAAGTTCGAGCTTTTTCTTGCCACCAAGGGTCAGCACGCCCGCAGGGAAATCAGCTTGCTCGGTCAGCCCCACAAGGCGTAGCGGCTCTTCGGAATTGGCACGCGCCTCCTTGAGCGATCGCCGCGCCCCGTTGCGCGAAAACAGAGCGCCCGTCATCACATTGTCGCGGACCGACATCTCGGCGAACGGCTGTGTGATCTGGAATGTCCTTCCGATACCTCGATGCGCAATGCGATACGGCGGTAGGCCAGTTATCGGCTGACCGTCTAGCTCGATAGAGCCAGCGGAGACGGCAGCATATCCGGTGATCAAGTTGAGCAAGGTTGTCTTACCGGCGCCGTTAGCGCCAATGATCCCGAAGAACTGGCCGGCGCGAACGTCAAACGAGACGTCCCTAATGGCTTGAATTCCACCGAACGACTTCGAGACATTGCTGATCTTCAGCACGGCTGGACCTCAATGCGACGAAGTAGCAACGGAACTTGGCGACGCCTTGCCTGCACCAGACAACGAAACCCTTCTTCCAAGGAAAGCCTCCTGCACATGTGGGGCATTCCGCAATTCAGCGCTCGTGCCCGAGACGGCGATGCGGCCATTGGCAAGGACATAACCGCGATGCGCGATTGTGAGCGCAGCTTGCACGTTCTGTTCGACGAATAGGATGCTGAGCCCGCGCTTCGCGATGGTGGCCACAGCCTCGTAGACATCAACAATGATCTTCGGTGAAAGCCCAAGGGATGGCTCGTCGAGCACCAGCAGCCGTGGGCATCCCATCAGCGCTCGTCCGATCGCGAGCATTTGCTGCTCGCCACCGGACATCAGGCCCGCCGCTTGTGAACGACGCTCCGCCAACCGGGGGAACAGGCTGTAGACTTCATCGAACTTCTCGGCGCGCCGCGGACGCGCCGCTTCCGAGTACGAGCCAAGCAGAAGGTTCTCGTGGACGGTGAAGTTTGGAAACACCTGCCGTCCCTCGGGCGCCAAGCAGATCCCCAGGGCAACACGCTTGTGCGCCGGAACAGCCACGATATTGACGCCTGCAAATCTGACCTCACCAGACCACGGCGACAGAAGTCCCGAAATTGCGCGGGTCGTCGTCGTCTTCCCGGCACCGTTGGAGCCAAGCAGGCACACGATCTCGCCTTCACTCACGGACAACGAGACGTCCTGCAGGATTACCGACTGCCCATACCCAGCTTTTAGGCTCGCAAGCTCCAGAATCGTGCTCATGGCCGCGCCACGTCAGCAGACTTCGCCAACGACACGTGCGAAGCGCAGGTGACAGAACGCCGACGAAAAACATCGCTCAAGCCGCCGCGAATGCCTTGCGGCAGATAGAGCACGCACACCACAAGAACCATCCCAAAGACGAGCAGGCTCGCACCCTGGATGTGGCCAAGCCCAATTCGGGTCGCATCGCCCAGCAGAATTGTTGCGATCGCACCCAGAACTGGACCCGACAATGTGTAAAGGCCGCCGAGAATAGGAGCGATCTGCGATGTAATTGTAATGTGCAGATCGAACGCAAGGGCCGGATCGAGATATCCGCCATGCCAGACCTCGACGCCTCCCGCGAGCGAAGCGAGCGAACCGGAGATAGCCGTGATCGCGACGCGGTACTTCAGCGGATAGATGCCGAGCATCTGCGAGGCGTGTTCGTTTGCCCGCATGGCACGAAAGGCGTAATGATAGCGGGATCGGCTGATTGTCCACGCAATCAGACACGTGCCCACAGCCGCCACACCCATCCCAAGATTAATGGCGGTGACGCCGGGAAAGCTTTTCGCGGCAAGGTAGGCACCCTTCGCACCACCGGTCATGTCCGGCAGCATCACAGCAATCACCCGCAGTCCTTCCGACACCGCCAGCGTGGTGATGGCAAAATAGATTCCGCGCAGGCGCCCCGTGATGAGGGCAAGGGCAGAACCGAGCACTGCACCCGCGCCAATTGCAACAAGAAGCGTCAGCCAGAATGGCGCGCCGGCAAGATTGGCGGTGAGAATCGCCGCATAAGCCCCGAGGCCGAAGAACGCGGAATGCCCGAGCGAGATCAGCCCCGCGCTCGCCATCACGTTCCAGCTTACCGCAAGTACGACGAGCGAGCAGATACGAAACGTGATGTCGATCATCATTGGGTTGCCAAATAGCGGAATCAGCAGCGCCAGAGCGAAGCCGAGAGCCCAAATCGACCAGGAAACGATGCGCCATCCCATCAGTTAGTCTCGACTGCCTGACCGCGAATACCGCGCGGACTAAGAATGAGAATCCCGATGATCAGGATGAACGCGATGCCTTCGGCCCAGCCCGATCCCTCCGGCACGTAGTAGGACGCGAAGGTTTCGGCGAACGCCAGGACAATTGCGCCGATGACTGTGCCCGCGATGCTCCCAAGGCCCCCGAGAATGACGATCGCGATGGCCTTCACGAGCATGGGGAAACCCATGAACGGTGTAATCGTCAGAATGAAGCTGACGACCACTCCCGTCGCTACGCTGAGCGCGCAACTCACGCCAAACGACAGGGCATAGATCTTCCGAACGTCGATGCCCATCAGCGTCGCGGCACCACGATTTTCCGCAACCGCCCGCGTCGCAAGGCCCGTCTCCGACCAACGGAGCCAAGCGATCAGCGCGACGACCATGACGACCGCGACCAGGAACGCGACGAGACGGCCATGGACTACGAGGACATCGCCGATCAGGAACGAGGACGTTGCGTAGGTGGGCTGCGTAGAGCGTGCATTACCAGTCCACAGGATGATGGCAATGTGCTGAATCGCCAGACCAAGCCCGAACGTGAGGAGGATCTGATTGATGTGCGGCGCATCGAGCACCTTGACGACGAAACCGCCGAATATCACCCAGCCGAGCGCGAAGCCCGCCACGACGAGCAACGGCAACGAGATTAGCGGATCGATGCCAAACAAGGTAAACAGCCAGAAGGCCCCGTAGGCCCCCAGCATGATCATCTCGCCCTGCGCGAAGTTGATGATCCGAATGACGCCGAAGCCCAGTGAAAGGCCAACAGCCATCAGGGTGTACAGTCCAGCGAGCAGGACGGCATCGCTGAAGGCCTGAGGAATAAGGTCCACCAGTGGGGCTCCGGCCGAACGCGCGCGAGCGCTATTGAGTGCAGGGCTGCAGCTTTCCGGTCGCAACCTGCTCCGGATAGACGAGCACGCTGGTGATGCTGCCGTCGGGCTTCTTCTGCCGCTGGAACACGACCATTGTGCCGAACGCCTGATGGAGCGCGACGCGGCTCTTGAGAAATTTGCTATCGCCGAGCGGCGTTTGATACTGCTGCTTCTCAAGCCACTCCTTGAGCCGATCGCGGTTTGTCGACTTGGTCTCCTCGACGGCCAGCAATGCCATGATAGTGGTTGCGTAGTAGCCAACCTCGAGGAAATCCGGCGACGCCTTGTACTTCTCAAACCACATCTTTTCCCAGTCTAAAGCTGACGGGAAAAGCTTCGGCTCCTTCTTGTCGGCCGGGTAGTTCAGACCGGGCACCCAGGTCGTGACACCGGTCCAGCAGGTCTGCGAGTCGCCGGTGGCTTCCTGCCACTCACGCAACTGCGCCTGCGCCGTGCCAACAAGATAAGGCACGTTGAGGCGCGCGGCGTGGATCTGCTTGGTCAGCTGAATTGCATCGTTGGTTTGCACGAGAACGTAGAGGATGTCCGGTCGGCGCGCACGAATTTTTGCCAGCGTCGGGTTGAAGTCGGCGGACCCCTCGCGAACCAACTCCTCCGCCACGATCTCGAAGCCAGCCTCCTTCACATAGGAGCGAGCGTCTTCGATGTGAGCGCGTCCATACGCACCGTCTGAGTAGAGTAGCGCGACCTTCTTCTGGGGACCGAGCGCCTTAAGCGCGTTCACATTGTTCTCGTGGTAGTAATAGGACCACGCATAGGTGTGGAAGAAGTACGGATCCGGCCCGACCTCCTTCTCGATGACGTCTGTGGATCCGCCCGGCATCAACCAGATCGGGCGATCTTCCAGCTTCTTCCAAGGTGGAACCGCAGCCGCAGCCGCATTCGAGCCGTCCGGCCCGATGATGATGTCCACCTTGTCGGTTTGAATATAGGCGTTCATCAGCGACACGGTGATGGCGTTGTTGGACTGCGTGTCCCGGAGAATGACTTCGATCGACCGGCCGGCGACCTTGTCGCCGCGCACCGTCTTCCACATCTCTACAGCGGTCTCGATCCCATTCTTCGCCTGCGTTCCGTAGGCGACGTAGCGCCCTGATGTCGAAACCGGAGCGCCGATCTTGAGAACGTCTTGCGCGTTCGCCGGAACGGCGCCAAGCGCGAGAACCGCAAAGCCAGCCAAAAGCAGCGAACTCGAACGATGGCGCATTGAGATCTCCCCAGGAATTGCGAACCTTCGTATTTTTCATTCACTTTCGCATGCAACATCGTGGGCGTCAATACACCCGTATGGGGCGATAACACGCGTCAAGCATCTGTCGCACCACAGCGAGTTTTATACGTTCTAGCGGCACTTTGGCGGTTGAAGATCGGTCGTTTGCCCACCACTTGCGTGCCGCTGATAAAAGTTTTCGTGCTATTTTGCATCCAAAATCGTGCCGTTTCTAGTTGAGAACATCGTACGGATTTTGTAATAGTCCACACAACACGTCGGACATGATCGTCGCCCGTTGCGGCTTCAAACAGGATCATGCCCGCACGTGGCGAAGATCACGGGCGAGATAGCACATGAAGTCTCAATACGAGACCCTCAAGCTTGAGCGGATCGACGAGCGTCTGCTGGTCGTAACCTTGAATCGCCCGCACGCGGGCAATTCCACTAACACGCAGATGGGCCACGATTTCCTCGATCTGTGGACCAATCTCTACATCGACCAGGAGGGCATCTGCTGCATCATTCTGACCGGTGCGGGTGATCGCATCTTCGCAGCCGGAGGCGATCTCAAAGAACGCAACGAGATGACCAACGAACAGTGGATGAAGCAGCACAATCTGTTCGAACGCGCGCGTCAAGCGCTGATGCAGTGTCCTGTCCCGATTATCTGCGCCGTTAACGGCGCAGCACGCGGTGGTGGCACTGAAACTGCCTTGAGCTGTGACTTCATCTTTGCCGCCGAACGGGCGACCTTCGCGCTGACCGAGGTAAAGCTCGGCATCATACCAGGCGGTATGGGCACGCAGAACTTGCCACGCGCGGTGGGGGTAAGGCGAGCCAAGCAGATCATCCTAACCGGCGACCCCTTCACAGCCCAAGAGGCTTACGAGTGGGGCATGGTCAACCAAGTCTGCAAGAATGACGAGTTGATGAACGACGTGCTCACCGTGGCGCGGACCATGTGTGAAAACGCGCCGTTGTCGATCTATCAGGCTAAGAAGTCGATCAATATTGCGACGCAGGTCGACCTCTTCAACGGCTTCGCCTTCGAGATAGAAGCCTACAACCGCCTAGTCGGGACGGAAGACCGGCTCGAGGGTGTGAGAGCCTTCAACGAAAAACGCAAGGCCGCCTTCAAGGGGCGCTGATAGGGCATAAGAGCGATGGACCAAGCTGTAACAACTCAGACGGTCGCATTCGATGCCGGCGATGACTATCCGGACCTGCGGCAAGGCGTTCGTGAACTCTGCCGTCGCTTTCCGACCAAATACTGGCGCGACCTTGAAGGCCAGCCGCCCTCGTCGAGCTATCCGACGGAGTTCGTCCAAGCTTTGACGGATGCCGGTTATCTCTCGGCATTGATCCCGAAGGACTACGGTGGCTGGGGCCTCCCCATCCGCGGTGGCGCAGTCATTCTGGAGACGATCCACCGCAGCGGCGGCGCAGCCGGTGCCTGCCACGCCCAGATGTACACAATGGGCACGATCTTGCGGCACGGCAGCCCCGAGCAGAAGGCACACTATCTGCCGCAGATCGCCAAGGGCAAGCTGCGTCTGCAAGCATTCGGAGTCACCGAACCTACAACTGGCTCGGATACCACTCAGCTCAAGACCCGGGCGGTTCGCTCGAACGAGGGCTACATCGTCAACGGCCAGAAGGTGTGGATCTCGCGCGCAGCGCACTCGGACCTGATGCTGCTACTCGCCCGCACGACACCGCCCGATCAGGTCAAGCGCCGAACCGACGGCGTGTCGGTTTTCCTCGTCGATATGCGCGAGGCCAGAATGAACGGCATGGAGATTCGCCCCATCGACGCGATGGTCAATCACAATACGACGGAAATCTTCTTCTCGAACGTTCCGATTCCGGCCTCCTCCCTGATTGGCGATGAAGGCTCGGGCTTCCGCTACATTCTCGACGGCATGAATGCCGAGCGTTGCCTCGTCTCGACCGAAGCAATCGGCAACGCCTGGTACTTCTTCGACAAACTGGTCGCTTACACACGCGAGAACGGTATCGCCGGACACGCGGCAGGCAGCGCCGGCGCACTCAATCTGGCGATCGCCCGCCTCTACGCGCAAATCCGGTGCGCCGACCTGATGGTACGCAAGGCGACAGCCATGTTCGACGCCAAGGTTTCGTGCGGCGCGGAAGCCAACATGGGCAAGTATCTGTCGGGCGAAGCCGTCTGGGCCGCATCGAACCTATGCTTCACGGCGTTCGGTATCGATGCGCTCGACCCGCTGATGGATGTCGAGCGCAAATGGCGTGACACCCGCATGTCACGCAACTCGCCGGTCTCGCCGAATATGATCAAGAATTTTATCGGGCAGCATGTTCTCAACATGCCCCGCTCCTACTGATACGAGTGCACACGCGATGATCCATGAGAGCGTCAAAAGCATTGAGATCGTGATCGGCCATTCCGACTATTCGGAACTGTCCCGGACACTAGAGACGATCTGCGAAAGTTACCCGTCAAGGTACTGGCGCGATCTTGAGGATGCTCCGGTCACGGAGCGGTATCCAGTAGCTTTCGTTACTGCACTGGAACAGGCAGGTTTCCTTGGTGCCGGTCTTCCCGAAGATCGTGGAGGTATCGGTTTGCCGATGAGTGCGCTCGCCTGGATCGTGGAGACGATCCATGCGGCCGGCTGCAATGCGGACACAATCTCTGAGCAGTTCGCGCTGACGCAATTAATTGTCCGCCATGGCAGCGACGTAGTGCGGTCCGCGAGCCTTCCTCGGATCGCTGAAGGCGCGAAGTTGCAGACGCTGGCGATCTGGGAGCCGGCGAGTGGCCAGGACACAAAACGGATTGGGACCACGGCGGCCCCTTGTGGCGGCGGCTTCGCACTTTGCGGCCAAAAACGGTGGGCGCGCTTCGCCGACAATTCCGACCTGATGCTGGTCGTTGCCCGCACGGGCGAGCAACCGGAGGGCCTGTCAGTCTTTCTGGTCGACCTTGCGGCGAACCGGGATAAGCTTTCCGTGACGCCGACCGAGGCGATGAACAACTACGGCGGAACGGAAATCACGTTCGACGATTTCGTCGTTCCCTCCGAAAGCCTGGTTGGCGACTTCAATGGTGGGTTGGTCTGCCTGAAGGAACTGGAAACCATCAACGGCATCCTCTCCGCCGCTGCGGCGGCCGGGTGTAGTCGCTTCTTCTCACGCAAGGGCACCAACTACGCCAACGAGCGCGTCGTCTTCGGCAACCCGATCGGCAAGTATCAAGGTATTCAATTCCCGCTGGCACAGGTCTACATGGAGGCCGAGGGCGCGAAACTGCTTCTCGACCTCGCTGTCGCGCTATACGAGGCGGGGCGTGAGTGTCACTCCGAGGCACTGATAGCGCGGCACACAGCCGCGCAGGCCGCCTGGGATACCGCAGACGCGGCCTTCACAACACACGGCGGCTTCGCCTTCGCTCGCGAGTACGACGTCGAGCGAAAGTGGCGCGAAGTCCGGCTGATGTTGAATGAGGCCTCCATTGCCCTCCCCCGCTTCGCCGAAGACGCACTCGGCCTGAGCACGTACTGAGTTCGGGGTAGGAACTCGCCCTTCTTGCAACTTCGGGGTCGGCCCTGGAAGGCAATTCGATGCGGGCAATTCAAATCGAAGACTATTGCGGACCTGATGATCTGAGGTTGGTCGACGTTGCCGGCCGCCCTCCAAAGGTGGGCGAGGTCCGCATTCGCGTCCATGCGGCAGCAGTCAATTTCGCTGACTCCCTCATGATCTCGAACCAGTACCAACACAAGCCGCCATTGCCGATAATTCCTGGCATGGAGGCCGGCGGCGAAATCATTGAAGTTGGTCCTGGAGTCGATCATCTCACTATCGGCGATCGCGTGATTGGGTACGCGCGCCTGGGTTACTTCGCCGAAGAAGCAACTGTTTCTGCGGCGCAAGTCTTCAAGATGCCGAAAAAAATGAACTTCCTGCAGGCAGCCGCGTTTCCGATTTCCTATGGAACCGCGCACGTTGGACTTGAGCATCGCGCTCAGCTTAAACCCGGTGAAGTCCTGCTTGTCACAGGAGCTGCAGGTGGCGTGGGTATCGCCGCAATCGAAGTGGGAAAAGCACTCGGCGCCCGCGTGGTGGCTGCAGCAAGCACCACTGAAAAGCTAGACCTAGCAGCACGCCACGGTGCTGACTACCTCGTGAACTCGCGCGGCGGGGATATGGTTGCGAGGATCAAATCGCTGACAGGCGGCGTCGATGTCGCGTTCGACCCTGTTGGAGGAGACGCATTTCGGGCAGCACTGAAGTGCATGAACTTCGAAGGCCGAATTCTGGTCATTGGCTTTGCGGGCGGAGAACGACAAACGATCCCTGCCAATCACGTTCTTGTAAAGAATTGCGATATCATTGGTCTGTCTTGGAGCTTCTATCGCGAGAAGATGATCGAGGTGGACAGACGCGCCTATGCCGATCTTTGCCGTATGTTCGACGAGGGGCAGGTTAACCCACCTGTGACCGAGACCTTTCCACTCGCGGATGCCGGAAAAGCTCTTCGGCGACTGGTTGATCGGTCCGCAATGGGCAAACTCGTCTTGACCGTACAGTGACAAGCCGTTGGGCGATCGCAACGCCGTGCGACTGTTCGGACGGTCAGGATCTAGAAGCCCGCGCCCCCAACGCGGGATAGAGATTGACATACCCAAGCCTTACGCGCTTGCCGGCGTGTTCCCGCGCAACCTCTCTCGTCCACGTGACGAAGCCATAACCTTCGACTAGTCGCTGCATGAACGCTGCCCGTCCGGCGATAGCGATGACATCATGCAGTGCTTTCTCGTCCCAACCCGCTGCGAAGACAGCATCCGCGTCAACCTGGGTTATTGAACTACCAGACAAGGTAAGCTTTCGCACGAATGCTAAGAGAGGCCGAAGTCGAGTATCAATCCTTGCGCCTTCAAAATCTTCGACAAGCTGCTCGACGAGTCCCTCGTCAATTCCCAACTCATACGCAACCTGAGCGTGAGCCATATAGACGAAGCTGCAGCCCGCAACACCTGCCGCGAAAGCCAGAATGAGCTCGCGCTCACCGCGACTAAGCGGCGAAGGGCCATTCATCAGCAGTTGGCTCATCTCCGCCCAAAGCCCATAAAGATCCTTATGGGTTACAAAGATGTCTGGCGGTCCTGCATTCTCCGGCAGTGATTTGAAAAAGGGCATGGAAAATCCGACCTTCTCGGCGAGATGCAATGCAAAATAATACAGCATTTGTTGCGTCTGACCCACCATGGTGAGCTCCGATCGCAACCCCAACACGACCAGCATGCGATCGCTACTTGACTAACGCGTCACGAACCAGCGGCGCCACCTTGCTTCCCAACAGCTCGATTGTGCGCATGACATGGCGCTGCTCTGTGCCGAGCCACTGAATGCGGCAAATGAGTCGATTGCACCCCGACGCCCGCATCAGATCCGCAATCTCCGCAGCGCACTCCTCCGGCGACCCAATGATGAAACGGTTCTTGACCAGCTCCTCGAACTCAGGATGTGGTTTTGCATCACCAACCACGCCTGTAAAAAGTCCCCAGTTGCCGAAGATCTTGTAGCTCTCCGCGATCGCCGGTCCAAAATCGCGCAGCGCCGTCGCCCGATCAGGCGCGACCACGATATTGCGCAACACCGGAAAGTCTGCGGGCGGAGGCTTGCCTAGCTCGGCCAGTGCGGCGGTAAACACCCGGGCTTGCTCGACGATAACCGGCGTCTTCAGATGCGACGATGCCACCCACGTGTCCCCAAGCGAGGGCTCTGCCATCTGTGCTGCTCGTCTCACCGCATTTTCAACGCTGCCGCCAAACCACATCGGTGGCCGCGGTTTGCGGGTTGGCCGCATGGCAAGCTTGAGTTTGGAGCTGCGGAAGTGCTTGCCCGCAAAGCTAACCTCTTGCTCTGTAAAGAGGCGCTTTATTAGTTCGACGCTTTCCGCGTAGCGGCCGATTCTGCTGCCGTGATCGATGCCCATTATCTCAAATTCATCTTTCTGCCAGCCGGGAGCAATTCCCAGGATCGCCCGTCCATCGCAGGCTGCATCGAGCAGCGCCACCTGCTCGGCTACATGTAGCGGCTCGTAAAGCGGCAGGACTAGCATACAGGTGGCCAGCGACATGCCTTCGGCCGAGGGAGCCAAGTGCATCAGCGTCTCGATGGGCGGAAACCATGCCGTTCCCCCGTAGGATAGGTGATTGCCGATTGCTACTCCATCGAAGCCCACTTGTCGCGCAAGTCGAACCTGTTCGGCATGCTCGGCCAATCTCCGTGTCATGGACTCAGATGGCTTGTGCTCGGCACCGATAAACAACGTCAGCTTCATGAGACACCTGTTGATTGCGTTATTGTGAGCTGACAAGCAGCTAAACGGCAGCACGAGACCCGGCCAAGGTTTTCCGTGGCACCGGCGCTAACCGCAATTGCCCGCGACCGTGGTTTCGCGCTCATAGAGGTTGGCGCAAAAGGCGAAGAAGTTGTTGTGGGTGAACTTTCGCATCATCTCGCAACAAGTCTCGCCCCCAGCCGGGAGATGGTGCACGAGCAAAACGTCAGAGAACGACGGGCCGTGCCTGAGGCGCGTGGCGTATAGGCCGAAATCGGCTGGGCGCTGACGCCGCCGATTGTCCTCAACTCTCATCCCGCGGTACGTCACGCCAACCTCCATGCTAACAAATCTTGTTCGTGTCGATGATGTACTGATCTCCAGCAAAGCGCACCGTTAGCTAAATGCTCTGCAGTCGAGATCGAAGCGGTCTGAGCCGTAGGCAAGGAACGATGACAGACTATACGGAGCGGCCGCCCCGACGGTGGCCTCCTCAGCATGTCCTGGTCGAAGATTACCCTTTGCGTACAGTGCCAGAAAGCCGTATTTTCCGGCCAATCCGCATTCGGGCGCGCTAGTGTTCCCCACCGCCAGTTGCACGGCGAGGACGCCGTTTCGTGCCGCATAGTCCGCATGAAACCGTTCTACGCCTGTGCCTTCCGGCGGCCTCATCCCAGAATTGCATCGAGCCATCTGTCAATCCATGTCAGCTGCACTCTTCTCCCCGATCACACTGCGCGGCTTGATACTTGCGAACCGCATCGTGATCTCACCGATGTGCCAGTACAGCGCCAACAAAGGCAGCGCCACTGACTGGCATCTCATGCACCTCGGCAAATTCGCGGTGTCGGGCGTTGGGCTTGTGATCGTGGAAGCGACGCACGTGGAAGATCGCGGGCGCATAACCCACGGCTGCCTTGGACTCTACTCAAACGACAACGAATATGAGCTGCGTCGCGTGATCGACTTCTGCCGCAGCGCAGGTACGGCCAAGATTGGCATTCAATTCTCCCACTCCGGCCGAAAGGGATCGGCACGACTGCCGTGGGTCGGCCGCGGCGAGCCACTCACCCCAGAGGAAAGCCCCTGGACGACCATCGGACCCTCCGCCGTTCCCCATGGGCCGGGCTGGCCGACGCCAGTGCCTTTGGACGAAGTGGAACTCGCGACAGTCCGGCAGGCACATGTGGACGCCACATGCCGCGCCGCGCGCATCGGATTCGACCTTGCCGAAGTGCATATCGCGCACGGATATCTGCTGCATCAATTCCTATCGCCACTCAGTAACCACCGTACCGATCGATACGGCGGAAGCCTAGAGAACCGCATGCGGTTCCCGCTTGAGGTCTTCGCTGCTATGCGCGAAGCTTGGCCGGCGGAGCGACCGATGGGAGTGCGTCACTCTGTGACTGATTGGGACGACCGCGGGTGGACACAGGCCGACGCCGATCAGTTCGCAATTGCCTTGAAGAATTTGGGTTGCGACTATTTTACCGCCTCCTCAGGCGGCCTCTCGATTGATCAGAAGATCCCGATCGGCGAAGGTCACCAAGTTCAATTCGCCAAACGGTTGCGCGATGCCACCGGCGTGCCGACCATGGCGGTCGGCATGATCTTCGATCCGAACCATGCCGAGAGTATTGTCCGCGAACGACAAGCGGACTTCGTGGCTCTGGCGCGCGGCGTCCTCTCTGATCCTCATTGGGCTTGGCGGGCGGCCGCCGCACTTGGCGCCGAGATTGCTTACCCACCACAGTACCTTCGCGGCTATAAATCAAACTGGCTACGCAGCTTGCGCGCCGCACAGGCGACCGAGGCGCGCCGTTAGTGTAGCAACATTCCGTCATTCCCCCGGTTGAACTTTCCGCATTTTGTTGTCGTTCACGATTGTCACTTGGCTTTTTCCAGCTCTGTTTTCATCTCGGGCAAAACCTGGAACAGATCGCCCACCAGACCGTAGTCCGCCACC
>Ga0075364_10000524_pt1 | contig 19535 bp, 21 predicted proteins | sample EndMetdeltDD1764_FD_71517 | JGI IMG/M metagenome (GOLD analysis project Ga0075364, IMG submission 71517) | Populus endosphere microbial communities from Tennessee, USA - Endosphere MetaG P. deltoides DD176-4 | ecosystem: Host-associated > Plants > Roots > Endosphere | place: USA: Tennessee...
GTGCCACGCGCCGGTCGACAGGTCGTGTGCGAGTCGAGCGATGGCATGCTCGACGGTGCGCGCGGGAAGTCGGGCGATTCCCGAGATGCCCGCCCTGACCGTGGGGTCGAGGTAGGCCTGCGGTCGACGCCACCATGCATGGCAGAAGCCGTCGCGGCAGTCCGAGGGGATGGGTACCACCTCGATGGAGCCGCCGCCGAGGACGTCGAGGATCTCGTGGGGGCTGGGCAGCGCCGTGTCGAGCGCGGCGATCTCGGGCAGGTAGTCGGTGACGAGCCACTGGTCGTCATGTACTGACTTGTCGAAGCTGAACACGATGATCGGACCGGTGGTGACCCGATTGAGCTCCTCGAGTCCGATGGTGGGATCGGGCCAGTGGTGGATCGTGAGCAGTGCGAGCGCCGCGTCGAACGCGGCGTCTACGAACGGAAGCCGGTCAGCGACGCCGCGGACTGCCGGGCCCGCACCGGCAGGGCGCTGGCGGATCATCTCGATCGACGGTTCGACCGCGACGACGAATCGATCGATGGGCTCGTAGGACCCGGCGCCGGCGCCGATGTTCACGATTCGACGTGCCGACCCCAGGGCCGCGTTGATGCGACGCGCGATCCTCGGCTCGTCTTGTCGCACACGGTGGTAGCCGACGCCGATCGAGTCGTACAGCCGTGTGTCGTTCCGCTGGTCCACGACACGAAGCTACGTGACCGGATCGAACTCCGACGCTCGGCTCGTTCGACTCGCTGCGACTGCCGCCCGTGCTTCGGGCCATGGAGCGAGGCAGTACCGCTGCGTCGGGCCCTCCAGCGCGAGCGCTCTCCGTAGACGGATGGGTCTGCCGCGGGTTCGGTTGACGGTGGTTGTGACTGATCAGGCCGCGGTGGCGGCGGGTTGAGTGGTGAAGGCGAGCTCGAACTCGACGGGCGTGAGGCGGCCGAGGCCGCGTTGGCGGGCGGTTGTAGGTGTGTTCGATCCAGGTGACGATGGCGTAGCGCAGCTCGGCGAGGGTCCGCCAGCGTTGCCGGTTGAGCACGTTCTTCGGCAAGAGCGCCGGTTGACGAGGTCATCGTGCACTGCTCGGCCGGGACGCTTGCCATGGCGGCCCTTGCGGATCGTCGTCGACCACAGCCGTTGCTGGCGACACAGCCGCCACACCCGCCGCTCGCCGACGTCGTGGCCGGCGGCCACGAGCTCGTCCGCGAGGAACCGGTGGCCGAACTCGCGATCATCGGCGTGCAGATCGATCAGCTCGTTGATCAGGTGCGCGTCCTCGAGGTCCCGGGCCGAGTTCGGTCGGCGCGCCACTGGTAGACATCGTCGCCGGTGGACAACGCCCACACATGGGATGTCGACCAGACCCGCGGCCGACCCCGTCAGCGATCCGGTTCTTGCGCGGGTCCTTCGAGTCGGAGCAGCTCGGCCTCGATCAGCGCGACGGCATCGTCGTGGAACGTGTCGGTGCCGAGCTGACCCTCCATCACGATGACGCGGGCCAGGCCTTCGAGGCAGAGGAGCAACGCGCCAGTCGACATGGAGCCGGTGTCGACATGGTGACGTTGCAGAGCTTGCACAAAGGCGTCGTGCTGCGCGATTCGGAACTGGCGGGCGGCGTCGGCGACCTCGTCGGCGATGGCCCTTCGATGGCGGGCGACGGCCATGTACTCGGTGGAGAGCGTGGTGACGAACGGGTCGGTGCTGACCGCCCAGAGGGCGCGCAGGGGTTGCGGTTGGTCGAGGGCCCGTTGGAGCTGGCTCCGTCCATAGGCGGCACCGCGTCGGACGAGCTGCACGAACAGCTGGTCCATCGAGGCGAAGTAGTAGTGCACGAGCTGGGGCTTGAGCCCCGCTTCGACTGCGACACGTCGTGCCGTGACCGCGCCGTAGCCCTCTTCGAGCAGAAGCGCCTGGGCGGCGTCCAGGAACGCCTCGCGGCTCGGCGCGTCCTCGGACGTGCTGCGTCGCGGCTGTCGGCTCTTGTTGCTCACCGTGCGCAGGTTAGGGCGTCCACGACGTCATGCTGGACGATCGTCCAGCACTGCTGTACGGTCGTCCAGCATGACGACGACGGGTGAGGCACGATGACGGCGTTCGACACCGTCGACTACTTCACGGACTCGGCGTTGGTCGGCGACCCGTACCCGTACTTCGAACACCTTCGTGCCCGTGGGCCGGTGGTGTCGTTGCCGCACCACGACGTCGTCGCGGTGACCGGTTTGGACGAGGCGTTGGCCGTGTATCGCGACGTGGACACGTTCTCGTCGTGCAACGCGGTGGCCGGTCCCTTCGGTTCCGGTCCGATTCGCCCGAGTGGTGGTGAGGACGTCTCGGCGCTGATCGAGCGGCACCGTGGATCGATGCCGATGGCCGAGTACCTCGTTGCGCAGGACCCGCCCGAGCACGCGGCCCAGCGAGGGCTGCTGATGCGGTTGCTGACCCCGAAGCGGATGCGGGAGAACGAGGCCTTCATGTGGGGCCTCGCCGATCGCCAGATCGATGCGTTCGTCGATCGAGGTTCGTTCGAGGTGCTGACCGACTACGCCCACCCCTTCGCCCTGCTGGTGATCGCCGACCTGTTGGGTGTGCCCGAGGAGGACCGCGACTCGTTCCGGGACGAGCTCATCGAGTTGCAGGCGCAACTGGGTGTGGGGATGCGTGGCGGGAAGGGCAGGCGAGACCCGCTCGAGTTCCTCACCGACCAGTTCACCGGGTACATCGAGAGTCGCCGACGACAGCCACGTCAGGACGTGCTGACCCAGTTGGCGAGCGCGACGTATCCCGACGGCTCCGTTCCGCGGGTCGATGCCGTCGTGCGCACGGCGTCGTTCCTGTTCGCCGCCGGGCAGGACACGACGACCCGGTTGCTGTCGTGGGGTCTGCAGCACCTCGCCGAACGACCTGAACTGCAGGACCGCCTGCGCCGCGAGCGCGACCTCATCCCGAACTTCATCGAAGAGGTCCTGCGCATCGAGAGCCCCGTGAAGACCGACTTCCGGATGGCCCGCCGAGCCACCAGACTCGCCGGTGTCGAGATCGGTGCGGGCACGACGGTCGCGTTGATGATGGGTGCCATCAACCGAGACCCCCGCCACTTCGAGTCACCTGATGAGCTGCGCGTCGATCGGCCCAACGCCGGCGCGCACCTCTCGTTCGGTCGGGGCATCCACTCGTGTCCTGGCGGCCCGCTGTCGCGCATCGAGGTCCGAGTGAGCTTCGAGCGGCTGTTGAGCCGCCTCGCCGACCTGGGGATCTCGGAACTGCACCACGGGCCGGTGGGTGACCGTCGCTTCGAGCACGAGCCGACGTACATCCTGCGGGGCCTCCGGGCACTGCACCTCACCTTCACCCCGGCTCACGACGGAGGTCCGAGCTGATGAGCGAGCGCATCGTCGGAATCGAGCACCACGGCATCGCCGGAACCGAGCTCGTCGACCCCGACGCGGCTGCGTCGTGCCTCGATGACCTCGCCGCTCACGGCGTCGTCGTCTACCGCGACGCCCACATCAGCGACGCGGACCTCGTCTCGTTCACCAAGCTCCTCGGTGACGTCGTCGTCGCCCCGATGGGCGGCCTGCCCGGGCACCCGGAGATCTCCCCGGTCAGCCTGGACCCCGCCCGCAGCGAGCTCGCGGCCTACCGCCGCAGCACGTTCTTCTGGCACATCGACGGCGCCAACGACCTGGTGCCGCAAAAGGCGACGCTGCTCGCGGCCCGCGAGATCGCCGAGGCCGGAGGCGACACCGAGTTCGCCGACACCTACGCGGCCTACGACGCCCTCGACGACGAAGACAAGCGCGCGCTGGCCGACGTGCGGGTGATCCACAGCATGGCGGCCTCGCAGCTGCTCGTGCATCCCGACCCCACGCCCAAGCAACGCGCGGCGTGGGATGCGGTGCCGTCGCGCGAGCACCCGCTCGTATGGCGGCGGCCAGACGGTCGGGCATCGCTGTTGATCGGTGCGAGCGCCGGCGAGGTCGTCGGCCGATCGTCCGAAGAGGGAAGGGCCCTGCTCGATCGGATCCTCGACCACAGCACCCAGCCACCGTTCGTTCTGCGGCACCAGTGGCGCGCCGGCGATCTCGTCATCTGGGACAACACGCGCATGCTCCACCGCGCGCTTCCCTACGACCCGACGTCACGACGGCTGCTGCACCGCACCACCCTGGTCGGCGAGCTCGCCGTCCGATGACCGCTCGATGGAGCGAGCCCAGGGTTGCGGTCGTCACCGGTGGCGCGTCGGGAATCGGGTTCGCCATCGCCCAACGCCTCTCATCCGACGGCGCGTCAGTCGCCGTGCTCGATCTCGACGGTGACGCGGCCGAGGACGCGGCGGCGCGAATCGACGCCGGGAGACGAGCGATGGGCGTCGCCGTCGACGTCGTCGACCGCACGGCGATCGAGCGCGCGTTCGACGCGGTCGAGCACGCACTCGGTGCGCCGACCATCTTGATCAACAGCGCCGGGCTCGACGGGTTCGAGCCGTTCCTCACGATCACCGACGACAGCTGGGAGCGCATCATCGCGGTGAACCTCACCGCCACGTTCCGCTGCTGCCAGGCCGTGGTACCGCACATGCTGTCGGCCCGATGGGGTCGCATCGTCAACATCTCGTCGTCGAGCGCGCAGACCGGCAACCCGCTCATGACCCACTACTCGGCGGCCAAGGCGGGCGTCGTCGGGTTCACCAAGGCTCTCGCGCTCGAGCTCGGTCTCAAAGGCATCACCGTGAACACGGTCCCGCCCGGATTCATCGACACCCCGATGCTGCGCCGCAGCGAAGCGCGAGGCCTGCTCGGCGACGGCGTCGAATCCCATGAGCGCACCACGCCGGTGCGACGCGTCGGTCAGCCGGACGACATCGCCGCGGCATGCGCGTTCCTCGTGAGCGATGAGGCCGGTTACGTCACCGGGCAGGTGCTCGGCGTCAACGGAGGAAGGACAACCTGACGTGAGTCGCATCGAACCGCTCCCGATCGAGCAGTGGCCGCGGACCATGCGCGACGCGCTCGCGGCGATGATGCCGCCCGAGCCCCGCCACCCGCAGCCGTCGCGTGAGGGCCGGCCCAACGCCCGCAACACGCTGGGCACCTTCGCGCACCATCCCGCGTTGGCGAAGGCGTTCCTGACGTACAACGGCCACATCATCATGGCAACGACCCTCACCGAACGGCAGCGCGAGCTGCTCGTCCTGCGCGTCGCCGCGGTGCGCCGATCGGGCTACGAATGGGTCCAACACGTGTTCATGGCCAACGATGCAGGGCTCGACGACGAAGCGATCGCCCGCATCGCCTTCGGCCCCGACGCCCCCTTCTGGGACGAGCTCGATGCCGCGCTCCTGCGCTCGGTCGACGAGCTCATCGACGAGGGCGCCATCAGCGAGCCCACCTGGGCGGTGCTCGCCGCGCACCTCGACTCCGAGCAGCTCCTCGACGTCATCTTCACGGTCGGGGCGTACGAGACGCTGGCCTGGATGATGCGCTCGCTCGACCTTGACCTCGACGACGACTTGCCCGTCCTCCTGGCCGAGCGGAGCAACCGCTGATGCGCATCGGCCTCACCGGCTGGGCCTCCACACCAGACAAGATCGTGGCGCAAGCCCAGACCGCCGAAGCCGACGGCTTCCACGCGCTCTGGTACGCCAGCGCCGTCCAGGGCGACCCCCTCGTCGCCATGGCCCTCGCCGGTCGAGCCACCGATCGGATCGAGCTCGGCACCGCCGTGCTCCAGACCTATCCCTGCCACCCGATGCTGCAAGCACATCGCGCCGCATCGGTCGCCTCGGCGTTCGGCCGCCCCGGCTTCACCCTCGGCATCGGACCATCACACCGGTCGCTCGTACAAGGCACCTACGGCCTGCCCTACGACCACCCCGGCCGCAACACCGACGAGTACCTCACCATCCTCACGCGCCTCCTGCGCGGCGACGCCGTCGACGTCGACGGCGAGGACTGGTCGGCCCACGCACCCGAGCAATCGGTCGCCACCGAGCACCCGGTACCGGTCCTCGTCGCCGCGCTGGGACCGCGGCTCCTCCGGCTCGCCGGCGCGCAGGCCGACGGCGTCATCCTCTGGATGGCGCCCCCGAAGGCCATCGAGACCCACGTCGTCCCGACGCTCACCGCGGCCGCCGATGACGCCGGCCGCCCAGCGCCCCGCGTGGTCGCAGGGCTCCCGGTCGCCGTCCACGACGACATCGACGAAGCCCGCGCCGCAGTCGCGGCAACCGCGACGATCTACGCCACGCAGCCCAACTACCAGCGAATACTGCAGGTCGGCGGCGCCGCCACCCCGGCCGACGCAGCGATCATCGGCAACGAAGCATCGGTGCGCCAGCAGCTCCGATCGGTGATCGACGCCGGCGCCACCGACCTGTGGCTCAACATCGTCACCGCCGGCGACGACCCCCGATCTTCCGCCCGACGAACCCGAGACCTGCTCCGCGCGCTGCTCTAACGGTTCACCAGCGGTCTGCCCGAAGCGCGATGCGGGGCGATCGCGGTGGGTGGTCGTAGACGACGTGTTCGGCTTGGCGGCGGCGAAGCCGCGCCCGCCGATCGAGAAGATGGAGGCGTTGCTGGACCTCGTCAGCTGTGAACGAGCCACCCTGTCCGCGGCGGTGCTGACCGCGGCCGTCGCTCCGATCACCGTCATCTCGTACCGGCGACGAGCGCTCCTGCTGGCGCTCCTGCTGCGCGCTCCGCGTCGACTCGGCCCTCGGCGTGCCGTGCCCGCAGGCGGCGGCGGGAGCACCCGTCGTCTCGCGGTCGAGCGTGCGGTTGCGCTGGCGGGATGCTCAGCCGGCGGCGATGCGCTCGATGAGGGTGGCCGCGGCGGCGAGGACGAGCGCCCGTTCGTGGGTGAGCGCGAACGTGAAGGGCTGGTCAGCCGTCGCCGGTGTGCCCGGCACCGCTCGCGCGACGAGCGCGGCGGCGTAGAAGGAGCCCACGACGATCACGGACCACTCGTCGCGCAGGCGGTCGTGCTCGTCGAGCGCCGCGCCGCGGACACCCGCCGCGGGTGAAGTGGGCATGCCGACACCGAGGGCCGCGACCAGCGTGCAGTGCGACGCGAGCGCCTCGTAGCGGCGCGCGGTGGCCTCGGTGAAGCGATCCTGTTCCTGGAAGGCGGACACGACGACGTCGTGGCGGGCCCCGGACGCAGGGATGCCCTCGAGGTGTCGGGAGATGGCCAGCAGCTGGGACCGCGTGGCGCTGCGCACGGGACGGACCTGTTGCACGACGTCGTAGGGCGTGTCGCCGCGGTAGGCCGGCGCGGCCGTCAGGACGTCGAGGTCGGGGCTGGGTCCGCTGCGATGCGGCGGGCGCACGGGTGCGTCGGTCGGTCGCCCGTAGTGCCAGCCCTGCGCGAGCGACGCACCCATCCCGAGCGCTCGTTCGATGTGGCTCTCGGTCTCGATGCCTTCGGCGAGGATGATGGCCCCGGTGCCCTCGGCCTGGGCGAGCACGGCGGCGGCGACACGACCGTGGTCTGCGGTGGGAGGCGACTGGACCAGCTGCATGTCCAGCTTGATGATGTCCGGCCGGATGAACGGCATCAGCGCCAGCGATTCCTCTTCCGCGCCGACATCATCGAGCGCGATGTACAGGCCGCGCTCGCGTGCGGCGGCAACGAAGCGCAACACCGCTGCAGGTTCCCTGCACAGGAGCCGTTCGGTGATCTCCACGATGACACGGCGAGGGCGAGCGGCCGACAGGAGAGGGTCGTCGCGCTCCAAGGCGAAGGTCATCGCCGATGGCTCGACGTTCACGAACAGCGCGTCGTCGGGGTGGAGATGGCGCGCGGCCACCTCGATGGCGGCTCGACGACACGCCAGGTCCAAGGCGGCCGACAGGCCCTCGCGGTCAGCCGCGGCGAAGAGCGCTGCGGGTGACTCGAGTGCCGTACCGACGGGCCCGCGAGCGAGGCTCTCGTAGCCCACGACCGCACCGGTCGCGATGTCGACCACCGGTTGCAGCACCGCCCGCACGCGTCCGGGGTCGAGGATCGCTCGCAGGTCAGCACCAGTGGGTGTCGTGGTGAGCGCCGTCATCACCGCATCGTCGGACACCGCCGGAACCTGCGTGAGGGACCGGCGCGTGCTTCCCCCGAAGTGCTCACGACGATTCACCCAAACGAACGCTGCGCCCCCGATCGCGCGTCTCGATGGTTCCACCGATGTCGTGGTTCGTCGCGGTTGGGAGCAGTCGCCCGTCGAAGGTGGCGAGCTCACTCCCGGGGCGCGGTGGTGATCTGGCGTTCGAGGTCGAGGATGTGTTCGACGGCGCGGCCGGAGATGCCGTCAGCGCGCAGCTGTGCGGCGCGCTCGAGTCGTTCCAGGTCGGTGCGGGAGTAGCGCCGTTGGTTGCCCGAAGGTCGGCCGCTCGGGGCGCCGGTGGCGGTTTCGAGTCGGCGAAGGGTCTGGACGTCGACGCCGAGGAGGTCGGCGGCCACCGCGGACGTGTAGAGGGGTTCGTCGGGGTCGTCGATTCGCTGGCGCCAGGTCCGGACCGGGGGCTCGGTGTCCGACACCCCCGGCCCGGGGCGCCGGGTCGTCACGCGCTGTCCACGGTGATGGCAGGTTGACTGGTGTGTTCGGCGTGGCGGACGTCGATGCGCCGGGGCTTGGCGCTTTCGCGCAGGGGGATGCGTAGGGTCAGGATGCCGTCGTGGTACTCGGCGTCGACGTGTTCGGTGTCGAGCACGTCGCCGAGCATGATGCGCCGGGTCACGGTGCCTTCCGGTCGTTCGCGCACGAGGAACTGGGCCCCGTCGGGGGCGGTGCGTCGGCGGGAGGCGGCGAGGCGCAGTTCGCCGCGCTCGACTTGCACGTCGATGGTGGAGGGGTCGACGCCGGGGAGCTCGAAGTCGACGGTGACCACATCGCCGAGGCGGTAGGCGTCGAGCCCGGCGAGGCTCGGGGGCCGAGCGGCGAAGAGGTCGGAGAACGGGCTCCAAGCGGGGTCGGTGCGCATCAACATGGCTTACTACCTCCTCTTGACTGAAAGGATTGCTATCAAGTACATACCCTGATAGCTGCCAGTGTGCAAGAGGAACTTCGCCGACGCGTTGAGGGAGGTTCGCCATGTTGACCGTGTCACCACTTGCTGACCCGACTCCACCTCGACCGCAGGCGGCGCTGCCCGAGCCGGCGGGGATTCGGACGTTCCGTGTCGATGTCGACGTGGCCCACTTGGCCAACCCGATGGTGGCGGTGCAGCGGATGCTCGCCGCCGACATGGGCGGGTTCGCCCGGGTGACCGGGGACGAGGACCGGTTCACGATCGAGGTGGTCGTGCCCGACGGGGCCGGCGCCGACGTGGAGGCATGGGTGCGGTGGATCGTCCATCACGCCGGCATCCGCGGCTCGATCCATCCGGTCTGAGGGCTCGCCGGGGGTCGGCTGATGAACCCGCGTCCGCGCGAGCTCGTACCGGCGGTTGGCTCGGTCAGGCCCAGCTGTCGGGTTGCGTGCCGTCGACGTCGGTGAACCCGTAGTGGCGGGCGAGCTCTGCGGCCGTGACCGATCGTTGGTTCAGGCGGGCGCGGTCGGGGTCGGCGGCCACGGCGGCCACGGCCCGGCCGACGTAGCGCGGCGACTCGGAGCCCTCGAAGCCGGGCGGGGCGGTCGGGAGTCCGTCCGGCCGGTCCGGTTCGAGGGCGTCACGCCAGTTGGCCTCGGAGACGCCGAAGTTGCCGAGCATCATCTCCGAGCGCAGCCATCCCGGGGTGACGGAGATGGCGGTGCCCTGGTGGGGTTCGAGCTCGTGGCCCTGGGAGAACCCGAGGCGGCCGACGGCGACCTTGGCCAGGTCGTAGAAGACCGAGATCCGGTAGTTCGTGGCGTTGTGGTCGACGGTGCCGTCGGTGACCTCGACGAGCAGCCCGCCCGGTTGCTTGATCAGCAGCGGCAGCAGGTGGTGCGAGGTGATCAGGTGCGTCTCGACCCCGAGCCGCAGGATCCGTAGCCCGTCGTCGAGGTCGTGCTCCCAGATGGGTGTGTTCCAAGCCGCGGGTGGGCCCTTGAGGAGCTCGGCGCCCCAGATGTCGTTGACCAACACGTCGATGTGGCCGTGGTCCCGTTCGAGCGAGGCCGCCAACGCCGCGACCTGGTCGGGATCGAGGTGGTCGACCCGGGCGGCGATGCCCACACCGCCGACCGCCGTCACCAGCTCAGCGGTCTCTTCGATCGTCTCGGGCCGGTCGTAGTCGGAGCCGCCGGACGAGGAGCGGCTGCTGCGTCCGGTGCACACGACCGTGCAGCCCACCTCGCCGAGCGCGACGGCGATCCCCCGTCCGGCGCCGCGCGTCGCGCCCGCGACCACCGCGACACGGCCTCGGAGCGCGTGTGGATCCGGTTGCCAGTCCATGCCCCATGTTCGCTCACATGCCGAGCGCATGGAACTGGGCGCCCACACCCGTCGGGCGATCGCCGGCGGCGCGGGCAACCGGGCACCCCCGGCCCCGTGTCGCGTCGCTGAGACGTCGTGGTGAACCCGAACGGGTCGGTTCGTACGCCCCCGCGGCGGGTTCCGTCGGGACCGACACGTTCACGTACACGACGACCGACGCCGTCGAGCTCGTGCCGATGGTCGACGCCGACGGCGGGCCGTTGGCCGTTCTCTCCACGGTTGACGGCCCCAACAGGACCACGACGCCCATCTCGGGCGAGGCCTACGGCTCGGCTTCACCGCCGTTCCCGGCACGGCCGGCGGAACCGCCTGCTCGCCACCTTCCGGCCGTGGGGTTTCCCCGGCTCACGGGACGGTTCTGCCCGCCGGCCGTCGACGGTAGAGGCCACCAGGCCGCAATCGCGGCACGGAGCAGTTGATCGGAGAGCGATGAGTGGTGAAGACAGTGGTCCCGAGGCGGGCCTCAGCGGAGCGGTCGAAGGCATCAAGGGCAAGGCCAAGGAGGCCATCGGTGCGTTGACCGACAACGACGACCTGAAGGCCGAGGGCAAGGCTCAACAGGACAAGGCCGACGCCGAACGCCAGGTGGCGGTGAAGGAGGCCGAGGCCGAGAAGGAACGGGCCAAGGCGCAGGCCCTCGAAGCCGAGCAGAAGGCACATCAGACCTGATGGCCCTCGTGCTGTGGCTCATCGCCGCCGTGCTCGTGGTCGTCGGCATCGTGCAGCTCTTCCAAGGGCAGCTGCTCTTCGGCATCGTGCTCATCGTCGTCGGGTGTGCGGTCGGCCCGGGCGGCTGGTCGGTCTTCCGGCGACGCCGCGCCTGAACGCGCCGGCGGCCAAGGGCCGCCGGCCGTCAGCGGCCCTGCTGACGCACCGTCGAGTGGTGATCGACCTGCTCGCGCTCGATCGCGAGCAGCTCCGCGTCGTCCGCGTACTCCACGTGGACCAGGAGGTCGTCGGCCCGCGGTGACGTGCGGATGAGCTCGTCGAGCTTCAGCTGCGTCGCCAGCTGCTGGCGGTTCTGGGTGTGTTGGATGACGAAGACCATCACGAGCGTGATGGCCGACGCGAACGTGCAGAAGAGGAACTGCCACGAGTCCGGGAAGCCGGCGACGGCCAGGGCCACCAGGAAGCAGACGACGACGGCCGACACCGCCGACGCGATCCACGCGTGCGCGCTGACGTCACCCACTCGGTGCAGGACGGTGCTGAAGAACCCCAGGTGCTCGGCGGCTTCGGCTCGCAGGTCGCCGCGTCGCAGCGGTCGTTCCTGGGTCTCGCGGGGGTCGTCGGGGGCGGGCGGCTGCGTCACCGGCCTCCTCTTCCCGGCGAACCGCTGTCGTAGCACGGCGCGACCGGATCGGGACGATCGATGGTTCGAGGGATCAGCCCGATCGTGGCCGGGTGTCGCGCTGCGCGAGCTCGGCGCTGGTGAGCAGGAGCTGCGGCAGGGGAGGTCCGACGACGCAGGCGTGACCGATCGTCACGGCACCATGACCCACCGACGCGGTCAACGACCGGGGGCCGTGGGCCATGGCGACGGGCTCGTCGAACGCGCGGCGGATGCGCTGGGAGATGGCCTCGAGGGCGTCGCGGTCGGACAGGTGCGGAGCGACGACCACGAACTCGCTCCCACGGACCCGCGCCACGCAGTCCTCGGGACGCATCACCGACGTGATGCGTCGCTGGGCGGCCTGCAAGGTGGCGGGTTCGATCGGCACGGCGTCGTCGGAGGTGAGGGAGCAGTGCACGACACCGAGGAGCTCGAGGGCGTGCCACGGGGTGTGGAGCTCGTGGTCGACGGCGGCGAGCAGCGCCTGGTGGTTGAGGGCGCCGGTGAGGGGATCGATCCCCGCGTCGCGCAGTGCCGTGGAGCGGCTCATCGACGCGTGCCGGTGGGCCGAGGCTCGCAGCTCGATCAGGCGATCCTGCTGGTCGATGGCGGCGAGGATCGCCGAGGTGAGGCCGGTGGAGGTGAGCTCGTCCTTGCCGAGGAAGCCGATCGCGCTGTTGGCCAGGGCGTGTTGGCGGGTGTTCGTGGCGCGTTGGTCGGAGAGGACCACCACGGGCGACGAGGTGAGGCTGAGGACGTGCGAGAGCGTCCGGAGGCCGTGGCTGTCGGGGAGCGCGAGGTCGACGAGCACGCAGTCCGAACGATCCTCGATGAGCACGTCCCGAGCCGACGCGAGGTCGGTGCACCACCGGACGTCGAAGTCGGCGTCGGGCGACCCGTGCAGGAGCCGGCGGATCTCCCTGCCGTCCTCTTCGGCGTGCTCGATCAGCACCACCTCGAAGGCGAGCTGGTGGCTGCGGCCGACCGCGCCGCCGAACGCGGCGCTCGACGCGAGGTTCGAAGATGATGCGTTCGGCACGTGACCCCCGAAGTTGGACACGACGACCGACGCCGGGCCCGACGCGGCCCAGCGGCGACGGCGTGCGATCCGCCGCACCGCCGTGGCGACGACGCCCGGCGGTGGCTGCTGATCACGTACCCAGACCGTCCGGGCCCCACGTCACCCGAACGAGTGATCCTCCACCGAGTCGAGTGGTTGGGGGCGTCCGACGGAAGTCCGAGCACCGGCGGCGTCGCCGAGCCCACACTGGCGACGTGAACGTGCTGTTCGTCTGCTCGCGCAACCAGTGGCGGAGCCCGACCGCCGAACGGGTCTTCGGTCGGGACCCCGAGCATGCCGTGCGCTCGGCGGGCACCTCGCGCACCGCGCGCCGAACCGTGTCGGCGGCTGATCTCCACTGGGCAGACGTCGTCATGGTCATGGAGCGCCAACACAAGGTGCGCCTGCGCGAGCGGTTCCCGCAGCTCCGGGGCACCACGGTCGTCGTGCTCGACATCCCGGACGAGTACCGGTTCATGGACCCCGAACTGGTCGAGCGGCTCGAAGCCACCGTCACGCCCGCGCTCGAGCGACTCGCTCGTCGCCGCTGACTCGGGCCCACGGGAACCCTCTCGCGTCTAGGACAGGGTCACGAAGTAGGCGTTGAGCGACTCGCCGTCGAGGCTCTGCGAGACGCCGACCACGAACCGCTTGGGATCCTTCGGGTCGAAGGCGACGCCACCCATGACGGCGTAGCCCACGTGCTGCTCGTGGTCCGGCTCGTTGAGGAACGTCAGGCGTTGCGGGTCCTGGCCGTCGGCGGTCGCCGTCCAGATGTCCATCCCGTGGTCCGTGGCCTCGGCGGTGCGGGCGAACATCACGCGGGAGCCGTCGGATGTCGGCAGGTAGTAGGCGAACTCGTTGTAGTTGCTGAACATCCCGCTGATCGGCTGGTCCGGGCTCACCCGCTGGACGTCGCGCAGCGTCGCGACGTCGATCGTCCAGATCTGGACGTTGGTCTGGCTGGGGCCCAGCAGCACGCTCGGCGTGTCGTAGTCGCTGGCGAAGATGATGCGGGAGTTGTCCGGTGAGAACTGGTACGGCTCGTAGAACCGGCCCTCCTGCGGATCGAAGGTGCGCTCGTCCTTCAGCACGGGTCGGTCGCCGTCCCACTCGACGCGGGCGACGCGCATCGACCACTTGCCCAGCGGATGCGCCAGGTCGAAGCCCTGGTACATCTGCGCCCACACGATCTGGGTGCCGGTCCGGTCGAAGCGGGGCCAGATGACGCCACTGACCGGATCCGTGGTGAGGTCGGTCAGCGGCCAACCCTCGGACCCGTCGGTGCGGATGAGCCACAGGTCGTTGTAGAGCCCCCGTCCCGGCGCGCTGTACGAGCTGCCGTTGGGCGCGGGGTGCTCGGCCTTCTCGACGGTCGAGATGAGGTACTTGCCGTCGGGGGTCACGTCGCTGACCCCCTGCTGGGGTCCGGTCCGCGTGCCGGTCGGGCTCTTCATGTCGCACATGAGGCAGCGGCTGTCGGAGCCGTCGGGCATCGCCGAGTGCGACGTCCACGTGCCCTTGTCGTCGCGCCGGTTGAAGTAGATGCGGTTGCTCACCGGGTCCCACGCCGCCGGCGAGGTGTTGTCCATCCACTTGGTCACGCGGGCGCCGGCGGGTGGGGCGGAGGGACCGGGAGCCGGCCCGGGTCCGGTCGGCGAGGTGGTCGTCGGGATCTGGCGCTGCGACGACGGCGGGTTGGCGGCGTAGTAGCCGATGACGGCGAGGATCGCCCCGAGGATGAGCAGGACGACGACCGTGATCAGCGCGGCGGTGCCGCAGCCCCGCTTCCGCTTGGGCGGACGTTGCCCCGGGAACGGTGGCGGACCGCCCGGTGGTGGTTGCCATCCCGGTGGGGGAGCGCCCGGTGGTGGTCCACCCGGTGGTGGTTGCCACCCCGGAGTCCCGCCGCCGTAGCCACCTGCGCCGCCCACGCCTGCGAGTGTCCCACGCCCCTCCACCCCGAAGCCACGCGGGCCGCCGCGACGTCTGCCGGCGCCTCGCGACGCCGTGTGCTCCGAGACGCCGGCGAACCGCCATCGATACGCTGCGAGCTCGTCGCCGGGCGCTGGGGTGCCCGGCGCGACGGACGACGACGGGGGAGGACCGCGTGAGCGAGGACAGTCGCTGGGCGTTGCGGAGGGTCGACGACGAGCTCGCGGCGCGCTACCGGCGCGAGGGCTGGTGGACCGACGACAGCCTCGGGCAGATGGTCGACGCCGAGCTCGGCGCCATGCGCGACGCCGCCTTCGTGGTGCACTCCGACGTCCGCCCGTGGCGCGGGACCATGGGCGACGTCGGCCAGGCCGCTCGCCGCTTCGCCGGCTGGCTGCGCGACCAGGGCATCGGCCCGGGCGACGCCATCGTGTTCCAGCTCCCCAACTGGGTCGAGGCCGGCATCGTCTTCTGGGGCGCGGCCTACGCCGGTGCCATCGTCGTGCCCGTCGTCCACTTCTACGGGGCCAAGGAGCTCGACTACATCCTGCGCGTCACCGAGCCGAAGCTCGTCATCACGGCGAGCCGCTTCGGCCTCACCGACTTCGTCGCCAACTACACCGAGCTGCTCGGCGACCTCGGCACGCCGTGGGCCATCGTCGGCGATGTCGAGGGTGACCTCCCCGCTGGTGCCCGTGCGTTCGACGCGCTCCTCGACGCCCAGCCCGTCGACGGTCCCCGCGCCGTCGATCCCGGCGCGCCCGCGCTCATCGCCTTCACCTCGGGCACGACCCGCGATCCCAAGGGTGTCATCCACTCGCACCGCACGCTGGGGTTCGAGGCCCGCCAGCTCGGGGCGATGATGCCGATGGGCGGTCCGCCCAACATCGTGGGCGCGCCCGTCGGCCACTTCATCGGGATGCTCAACGCGTTCCTCTGCTCGCTCGTGCGCCACGAGTCCATCCACCTGCTCGATGTGTGGAACCCCGGCGAGGTCCTGCGTCTCATGCTCGACGAGGGCCTCGGCATGTCGGGCGGTGCCACCTACTTCCTCACGAGCATCCTCGACCACCCCGACTTCACCGACGACCACCTCAAGCAGATGCCGCACGCCGGCCTCGGCGGATCGCCCGTGCCGGTGGCCGTCACCGAGCGGGCGACGCGCCTGGGCATCAAGGTGCTGCGTTCGTACGGCAGCACCGAGCAGCCGTCGATCACCGGGTCGTACATCGACGAGCCCGAGGTCAAGCGCCTCACCACCGACGGCCACGCGCTGCCGGGCGTCGAGGTCGTGCTCGACGAGGAGGGCGAGATCCTCAGCCGCGGTCCCGAGCTGTTCCTCGGCTACACCGATCCCGAGCTCACCGCCGAGGTGTTCGACGACGACGGCTGGTACCACACCGGTGACGTCGGCGTGCTGGACGACGAGGGCTACCTCACGATCACCGATCGGATCTCGGACGTGATCATCCGGGGTGGCGAGAACATCTCGGCGCAGGAGATCGAGGAGCTGCTCCTCCACCTCGACCCGATCGCCGAGGTGGCGGTGGTGGCCGAACCCGACGAGCGCCTGGGCGAGCGGGCGGCCGCCATCGTGCGCCTGCGCGAGGGAGGCGAGCTCCCGACCCTCGACGCCGTGCGGGCCCACCTCGCCGAGGCGGGCCTGGCCAAGCAGAAGTGGCCCGAATCGATCCGCCTCGTGGCCGACCTGCCCCGCACCCCTTCGGGCAAGGTCCAGAAGTTCCGCCTCCGCCAGCAGCTGCGCGACGGCACCCTCGACCACGAGCTCGGCTGACTCGCGACGAGCGGCAGCACCGCCGCGGGCCGACGGCCACCGAGCGGCCGAGCCGAGCCGGCGGCTACTTCGCCGGGGGCCCGCCGCCGTCGTCGGCGAGCACGCCGCGCTGCACGAAGTCGCGGATGACCTCTTCGCCCGCCGCCTTCGAGTCCTCGAGGCGGGCCTGCGACGCCCGCCGGGGCGCACCGGCGGCGATGGCGTCGATCACGCGGCGGTGGGCATCGACGATCTGCGCGTGGCTGCGCCGGTCGCTGGCCTCGGCGGCGAACTCGAGGAAGCCGCTGAAGCCCCGCAGCTCGGCGTGCAGGCGAGGCGTGGCCCCGGCGAGGTGCTCGACCCGCACGATGGCCGCCTTGGCCTCGCGGATGCGATCCGGTCGATCGGCGGGCGTCGCCTCGAGCTCGGCCAACAGCGCCCGCAGCTCGGCCAGCACCTCGGCGTCGCGGTCGTTCGCGATGCGGGCGACGGCGACACCGCTCAGCAGGCCGAGGACGTGGAAGTCGGCGCGGAGCGTGTGAGCGTCGAAGTGCTCGATGTAGGCGCTGCGATGGACGGTGCTGGTGACGAGGCCGTCCCGCTCGAGCAGGACGAGCGCCTCACGCACGGGCGTCGGGCTCACCCCGAGCGCGTCGGCGACGCGGTCGACCTCGATGCGGTCGCCCGGTCGCAGCCGCCCCTCGACGACCTCGCGCTGCACGTGCTCGACGACGGCATGGCTGGTCTTCGCTCGCTTCAACGCCGTCACCACGAGGGTCACCGTAGCGCGGTTCCTGAGCCCCAATAGAAAATTGAAAATTGGAAATCAACCCCTGCGCGTGGGTAGGCTCGACCCCGTTCCGGCGCCGTTCCGCGCGCCGGCTCCCGACTCCGAGGGGGACCCCATGAGCACCACCGAGCTCGCCCAGCGGTTGCGCGTCATCGACGCCGACTCGCACATGACCGAGCGCCACGACCTCTTCACCGAGCGGGCACCGAAGGGCTACGAGGACAAGGTCCCGCACGTCGAGAAGATCGACGGCAAGGACATGTGGCTGGTCGAGGACAAACCCTTCGGCAAGGCCGGTTCGGGGGGCACCGTCGACCACGACGGCAAGAAGCACCCCTTCCGCGACTCACAGGGCGGCGACTGGGGCATCCAGGACGTCCACCCCGCGGCGTGGGATCCCAAGGAGCGCCTGAAGCTCATGGACGAGATCGGGATCGACGTCCAGATCCTGTACCCCAACGCCATCGGGATCGGCGGACAGAACCTGTTCAACGCCGTCGAGGACAAGCGCATCGTCGAGCTGTGCGTCGAGCTCTACAACGACGCCATGGCCGAGGTGCAGGAGGAGTCGGGCAACCGGCTGCTGCCCATGCCGATCATGCCGGCGTGGGACATCGACTTCTGCGTGCGCGAGGCGCAGCGGTGCGCCGAGCTCGGCTACCGCGGCGTGAACATGACGGCCCACCCCCAGGACTCGGGCCAGCCCGACCTCGGCCACGTGGCCTGGGACCCGTTCTGGGAGGTGTGCGCCGACCTCAACCTGCCCGTGCACTTCCACATCGGGGCCAGCCAGACGTCGCTCACCTACTTCGGCAACTCGTACTGGCCGAGCCAGGACGACTACGTGAAGCCCGCCATCGGCGGCGCGTCGCTGTTCCAGAACAACTCGCAGCTCCTGCTCAACAGCTGCTACTCGGGCATGTTCGACCGTCACCCGAACCTCAAGATGGTCTCGGTCGAGAGCGGCATCGGCTGGATCCCGTTCATGCTCGAGGCGATGGACTACGAGCTCGAGGAGAACGCGCCGGCGTGGTTCGACAAGCTCGAGAAGCTGCCGTCGCAGTACTACTTCGACAACTGGTACTCGACGTTCTGGTTCGAGACCGGCCGTGGTGATCTGCAGCACCTGATCGACGCGGTGAGCGAGGACAACGTGATGTTCGAGACCGACTTCCCGCACCCGACGTCGCTGCACCCGGACCCGATCGGGATGGTGAGCGAGAAGATCTTCTCGTTGCGCCAGGAGACGCAGGAGAAGGTCATGGGCCTCAACGCGGCGAAGCTCTATCGCGTCTGAGTCCTCGTTCCGGGCGCCCGCCGAGCGGCGCACCGATCGCTTCGAGACGGCCCGGCTCCACGGCCGGGCCGTGTCGCGCCCGGGAACCGCTTCACCCGCGCGCCCGATCAGCCGATGGGTGAGCGGGCGGTCGGTGGTGATCGGCGGGTGGTCGATGGTGGATGGCACGAACGGGTCCGGCGACGGGCACAGGGACGGCGAGGCGACCGAGCCGTCGCGGCCGCGGCGCGCCGGCCTGGTGCGGGCGATCGCGGTCGGGGCGATGCTCGGCTACATCGGTCTCCTCCTGTACGGGCTGGTGCCGCCGAACCGGTCCTTCGGGTGGGAGCGCCTGTACTGCCCCGCCCTCGCCGGTCCGAGTGGGACCGCGTCGCCCGTGCAGCAACTGCGGTTCGGCTCGACGGCGTGCGCCTCCGGTGAAGGGTCGCGGCTGGCGGTGCTCGGCGGGCTGGTCGCCCTCGCGGCGCTCGCCGGCGTGACCTCCTGGGTCGCCGAGGAGCGGGTCGACGGCCGATCCGGTCGGCGGGTGGCGCACCCTGCGGTGCTCGCCGTCGCGGTGCTCGCCGCGGTGGTGCCGTGGTCGACCTTCGCGGTGTGGCACCGCCACGACGACTCCGTGTTGGGGCCCGAGACGGTGAGCGCGATCGCGGATGGCGACGGCCACCTGTGCATCGCGTTCGCCGGAGGCACGTGGTCGGGGACGTCGTCGCCCGACGATCGAGGGTTCGACGGCGTCGTGCAGGGCACGCTCACGACCGACGGCGCGTCGGGCACGTTCGTCGAGGACGGACCCGACGGCGCCAGGGTCCCGGTGGCGGGCCACTGGTCCGAGGACCCGCGGCTGGCGCTCGCCTGCGCCATCCGCTGACCGCTGCGCCGTCCCACCACCTCCGAACCGGCGACGGCCGCCGTCGAGCTGAGCGCCCGCCGCCGTTGGAGCGGA
>Ga0075364_10000526_pt1 | contig 19481 bp, 20 predicted proteins | sample EndMetdeltDD1764_FD_71517 | JGI IMG/M metagenome (GOLD analysis project Ga0075364, IMG submission 71517) | Populus endosphere microbial communities from Tennessee, USA - Endosphere MetaG P. deltoides DD176-4 | ecosystem: Host-associated > Plants > Roots > Endosphere | place: USA: Tennessee...
AAAGCATACGGCCAAGCCGGCCATGCGATCAGGCGGCCCGTTTCAGCCAACCCGAAGGGCCGGGCATCTTTCCGCCGGGATCAGCGGCGATCGGCTCGCACGTACACGCGTGGTATGCGCTTCGCCAATCGCCACTGCCCCGACAAAAACCTGCTCCGGCAGAACTGTTTCCATTTAACGAGGAACCGCTCTAGGATCAAAAAAGAAAATACCGTTGCGCCATCGGCAACACCGTTGCCGGTTCGCAGGTCAACAGCTCGCCGTCAGCCCGCACCTCATAGGTTTCCGGATCGACCTCCACATGCGGCGTCGCCGAATTGTGGATCATCGATGCCTTGCCGATACCGCCGCGGACATTCTTCACCGCCACCAGCTTTTTGGCGACACCGAGACGCTGCGCCAGCCCGCCATCGAGCGATGCCTGCGATACGAAGGTGACGGAGGAATTGGTGCGCAGTTTGCCATAAGCCGCAAACATCGGGCGATAATGCATCGGCTGCGGCGTCGGGATCGACGCGTTCGGGTCGCCCATCGGGGCTGCCGCGATCGAACCGCCGAGCAGCACCATCTCCGGCTTCACGCCGAAAAAGGCCGGGTTCCACAACACCAGATCGGCGCGCTTGCCCACTTCGACCGAGCCGAGTTCATGGCTGATGCCATGCGCAATTGCCGGGTTGATCGTGTATTTGGCGATGTAGCGGCGAACGCGGAAATTGTCGTTGTCGCCGGTCTCTTCCTTCAGCGCACCACGCTGGCGCTTCATCTTGTCGGCGGTTTGCCAGGTGCGGATCGCCACTTCGCCGACACGCCCCATGGCCTGACTGTCGGACGAAATGATCGAGAACGCGCCCATATCGTGCAGAATGTCTTCCGCCGCGATTGTTTCCTTGCGGATACGGCTTTCGGCGAAGGCGATGTCTTCCGGGATCGACGGCGACAGGTGATGGCAGACCATCAGCATGTCGAGATGTTCGGCGAGCGTATTCACCGTATAGGGCCGCGTCGGGTTGGTGGAGGACGGGATGACGTTCGGATTGCCGCAGACCTTGATGATATCGGGCGCGTGGCCACCGCCCGCCCCTTCCGTGTGGAAGGCATGGATCGTGCGGCCGCGAATAGCGGCAACAGTGTCCTCGACAAAACCGCTTTCGTTGAGCGTGTCAGTGTGGATCATCACCTGCACATCATATTCATCCGCCACCGTCAGGCAGTTGTCGATGGCGGCCGGTGTCGTGCCCCAATCCTCATGCAGTTTCAAAGACGACGCACCCGCAAGGATCATCTCCTCCAACGGAGCCGGCAGCGCCGCATTGCCCTTGCCCGCCAGCGCGAGGTTCATTGGAAAGGCATCGAAACTTTCGATCATGCGCTCGATATGCCATGCGCCGGTGCAAGTCGTCGCCAGCGTGCCATGCGCCGGGCCGGAACCGCCGCCGAGCATGGTGGTTACACCCGACATCAACGCTTCTTCGATCTGCTGCGGGCAGATGTAATGGATATGCGCATCCATGCCGCCAGCCGTCAAAATCTTGCCTTCGCCGGCAATCGCTTCCGTCGATGGCCCGACGATGATGGTCACACCCGGCTGCGTATCCGGGTTACCGGCCTTGCCGATGGCGTGAATGCGGCCGTTCTTCAAACCCACATCCGCCTTGTAGATGCCGGTATGATCGACGATCAGCGCATTGGTGATGACGGTATCGACCGCCCCTTGCGCCCGCGTCGCCTGGCTCTGCCCCATGCCATCCCGGATGACCTTGCCGCCGCCGAACTTCACCTCCTCGCCATAGGTGGTGAAATCCTTCTCCACCTCGATGAACAACTCGGTATCGGCCAGCCGCACCTTGTCGCCGGTGGTCGGACCGAACATCGAGGCGTAGGCGGCGCGGGACATCTTGTAGGACATTCGAACTAGCTCCGAAGCTCGGTGAAATTGGGGGATCTGGCAGCGGCACGATCAAAGGTCATGGTCGTGGTGCAGCCATGCCGGCGGTTGATTTCGCCAATAACGTGGTCAGCGAAATCGCCGGAAGATTTTTCAAAGGAATTCAATGCATCGAGAAGGATTTCTCGATCTTTTACAACAGCGTTTTCGAGGCCCAAAATCGTTGCCAAAACATCCGTAATCTCAGCCTTCGACAGTCGGGCACGCTGTTTCAACACCCATGCAAGCTCGACCACAACGATATCATTTATGAAAATACCATCCTCATTGTTCGCAAGCAGCAACCACAAGGCCTTGGCCTGACCGTCCGTGAGTTCACCGACCGATTGACCGCGAAAAAGCCAGCGAAGCAGCACGTTGGTATCGAGCCCGATCATTCGCCGGTATCGCCTCCTAACGTTCGCCCGCGTGCTTCCGCTGCCCAGCTGTCCAGTTCTTCGTCGCTGACCGGCCGATCCAGCTTCACCATGCCACGCAGGTCGGAAAAACGCGTGCGCTTGCGCCTGATTTCGAGGCCACCCTCGTCGTTCGATCGAATTTCCACCTGATCGCCCGCTTTCACACCGAGGCGTGTCAGCGCATCGCTCGATAGCGTGATCTGGTTTTCAGGACTGATTTTGACTGTCTCGGTCATCATCTTCTCCCACTTCGAAACGACTGGAGTTTATCACAGCACATTCAGTTTCTTCACTTCATCCCCTCAGCCAACGCCTTCAATTCCCCGGTGCGCTCCCGCGTCAGCTTGGCGGCACAAGAAGAGACCAGCATCGGCTCCATCGTTCCACCCCGCGCCTGATAACCCTGCAGATCGCATTCGGCATCACGATAGGCGACCCAGGCGCGCTGAGCCTTGATCAAAGCCGCTTCCGCGCCTTTCTGATCTTCCGTCACGGCGCCTGCATCGCGCGCCTTCATCACTTTGCGTGTCGCCTGATACTGGACATTCAGCGCGCTATCGGCATCCGCCAGGTCCTGCCCCGCACAGATCGTCATGTCGGTCTGCGTCTGCGGAGCCTTGCAGTCCACATCCGGCTCCTGCGCCGGTGCCGGGCCATCGATCAGCAGCACGCAGCCGCATAAAAGCGGCATCATCGCCAGTTTCAGCATACGGTGCCCCTTCCGCATCTCACGCCGCCGCACCGTCGTGATGATAGGAGGTCAATTCACGCGGATTGACGCCTTCCAGGCAATTGACATTGATCGCCACCATCGGTGCGCCATCAGCCGGTGAGTTGCCGTAGGAAAAGCTCTGGATGCCGCAGGTCTTGCAGAACAGATGCTGCAGCTTTTTCGAGTTGAAACGATATTCGGTAAGGTTCTCCTCACCGGATTTCAGCGTGAAGTCGGCACGTGGCGCAAACGCCAGAACAGCCCCAAGCCGCTGGCAGCGCGAGCAATTGCACGTCACGGTCTTGTCGAGATCGGCGTCGACCTCGTAAGCAACCGCACCGCACTGGCAGCCGCCGATATAATGTTTGCCGGCCATGTCAGAGTCCTCCCATGATCTTTTGCTGGAAACCGTAGACTTCACGTTTACCAGAAAGCGGGATCAGCGTCACCGAGCGGGTCTGGCCCGGCTCGAAACGCACGGCGGTACCCGCCGGAATATCGAGCCGCATGCCACGCGCCTGATCGCGGTCGAAGGAAAGGCCGTTATTCGTCTCGAAAAAATGGTAATGACTGCCCACTTGGATCGGCCGATCACCGGTATTGGATACGTCGATCGACACCGTCGGCGCACCGGCATTCAGCTCGATTTCGCCTTTCGCGGCAATGACTTCACCGGGTATCATGAATCACTCCCTCAGGCGGTTAAAGCAGTTTGTGGCTTGCAGCCATCGGGCTTCAAAACCCGCACGGTGGACGCCGGATTATTGATCAGCGCCGCCGCGGGACGCACGGGGCGACGCACCAGTTCGCCGCTGCAATTGGGGCAAAAACCGCCCAGCGTGTCCGTCGCGCAATCGGCGCAGAATGTGCATTCAAACGTGCAGATCATCGCTTCGCGGCTATCGGCCGGAAGGTCCTTGTCGCAGCATTCGCAATTGGGTCGCAAAGCCAGTGCCATAACAAATTCCTCAGCGGATCGGTTCGTGAACAGTCACAAGCTTCGTTCCATCCGGGAACGTCGCCTCCACCTGCACATCATGGATCATTTCAGGAATGCCCTGCATCACCTGTTCGCGGCTCACGACATGCGCACCAGCTTCCATCAGGTCGGCCACGGAGCGACCGTCACGCGCGCCTTCGACAACGTAATCGGTGATGAGGGCAATCGCCTCGGGATAATTGAGTTTAACGCCGCGTTCGAGACGGCGGCGCGCGACGATGGCCGCCATGGAAATCAGCAGCTTGTCTTTTTCGCGTGGGGTCAGGTTCATGGAACGTCCCGGCTTATCGGATCAGATATGCCAGACTTTCGGCACTGGCGCGCCATTACGCAATACGGAAATTGCCGGTACCAGGATTTTTCTCAAGGCGAAGCCGTCAATGGCCGTTATTCGGGCAATCAGCTTATTATTCCAGACGCTTACGCCTGCATTTGCATCACCGAGCACGCTTCGCAGCGGTGCCGGAAGCGCTTCCGCGCGCGGGCCGGAATAAAACAGCGTCGCAAAGGCCACCTGCCCCGACAGGACGCAAGACTGCGCAGACAATGATTCGACCGCGCCATCCAGCCGCAAATCCTCGGCATGGATAAGTTTGCCACTGCGGCGAATGCGCCAGCTGTCACGAAAAAAGCCGTGAGACACGGCCTCGCCCATCGCCTTGCGACCAAGCAAAACCGCCTCGACGGCGAGAAATTCCGAACTTTCGTGAAGATCGACCTCGAGGCTGCGCGTCAGCGATGACTGGTCGAAAAGGATGGTTTCCTGCGGCAGCCAGTGTATGGCCGCCCCCTCACCGACTTCTATGTGCGTATCGAGCCGCGCCGTATCGGCGGATGCCTTGTAGATCTTTTCATTCGCCTGGGTCGTGATCGTCGCCGCCGTCCCATCACCGGCGACGATCTTCCACCCCACTCTATCCCCACCGGTGAGACCACCGGACGTATTGATGAGCACCGCCTCCATATCCGGAGAAAATGTCTCCGGCAGACGGATTTTTGCGCAGCCTTCCTGATAAAGCTCGGAAAGCCGTGTGCGGCCCTGAAACGCCTTGGTTACAAGGCGCCCTTCGCCCCTTGCCCGCTGCGGCGCATGTCTGTGGTCTGGCTGATGCTGCACGTCATTTCCTGGCTGTCGCCGGTTGCCATGCAGTCCTTTGCAGCGGCTTCCGAAATTTTTGCCTTTGGCTGCGCAGCGGTTGCCACGACATCGGTGCTGTCGGCCTTTCCGAAGAAGTCCCACATACGATAGGCAGGGTCAATATTGGCATCGAAGGCCGGTTTCTTGGCAACGGCCGACACCTTCACCACGCCATTGGCGCTGTCGGTCGCAGCGGCAATCACCGTTTCCTTTTCCGTCGGTTTTGGCCAGTCATGCGTGCCGTTGGCGAAGGAATAGGAGGCGATGCGTGCGCCGTTCTTGCAGGTATCGTAAATGCCGTAGGTCACGCCATTGACGGTTTCGCTGCGGCCATTGCCGGTGCAGCCGTCCATATCGGTCCAGCGCTGGATGGCGGTCTTGAAGCTATACTGCCAATAGGCAGCGCCACCACCGGCATAAGGGTTCTGGCGATCCTTTTCACCCGCAAAGGCAACGATGGAAACCGGCTTGGCCGGGCTGCAATTGGCCTTTTCAGGCGCCCATTTGCCCTCAGCCTCCACCGGACGGCCGGCACGCAGCGAGTTGACGAAGCCAGCCGCGACGAATTCATCGCCACCAGAGCATAGATAAGCGGAAAGCATGCGCCCACCGCCGGAATAACCGGAAGCAAAGATTCGGTTCGGATCGACGCAGAAATCTTCCTTCACCTCATCGACAGCTTCGTCGATGAAGGAAATCTCGTCGAGACCACCCTGACCGCCGGTCGGGATGATTTCCTTGCTGACTTCGACATGCGGAACATTCCAGGCGAATGTGCCCGGCATCTTGCCCGGCAGGCTGCCCTGCAGCGCCACCGCAATAAAGCCGTTCTTTTCCGCCACCTTGTCCCAGGAACTGCGGGTCAGCTGGCCGTTCGGGTTGCTATTGCTGCCGTGGAAATCGAACACGACCGCCACCTTGTCCTTGCCCGTATAGGAAGAAGGCACGTAAAAAACGGCTGAACGCTTGACGCCATCGGCTTCGATCGTGGCGACGTGGCGACCCGGCTTATAGCCCTCGCCGCAACCGGCTTGGGCTACTCCCAGCCCACCGGCCAATAAAAAAGCTCCGGAGGCAAAAAAAACTGCCAGAGCTTGGGAACCAGATCGACCTGCAATGCGTTCAAATGCCATCAAGCGCCTCATAGTTAGGTGCGGGGTGGATTTCGGCTTGTCTGAATGCAAGCTGAATAGCACTTATTAGAAGCGATTTAAATGGCGCTACCGGGTAGCAGCCATGCAATATTTTGCATTGGCTAACACTAAATTAGTGTCAAACGGTCAGATGCCGCCTTGCTTCTGCCGTATCCAGTGTTTCAGCCCCCCCTTCATGCACAATCTCGCCACGATCCATGATGTACACATGGTCGGCAAGTTCGCGGCAGAAATCCAGATATTGCTCCACCAGCAGGATAGCCATGCCGGTTGAATCCCGTAAATAACGGATGGCGCGGCCGATATCCTTGATGATTGACGGCTGGATGCCCTCGGTCGGCTCGTCCAGAACGAGGATTTTTGGGCGCGTGACCATGGCACGGCCAATCGCCAGCTGTTGCTGCTGGCCGCCGGAAAGATCACCGCCACGGCGGGAGAGCATGCTCTTCAGAACCGGGAAGAGCGTAAAAATCTCGTCGGGGATATTGCGATCCCTGCGGGCGAGCGGCGCAAACCCGGTTTCGAGATTTTCCTTCACCGTCAGCAACGGAAAGATTTCGCGCCCCTGCGGCACGTAACCGATGCCCTGTTTGGCACGCACGTAAGGCGAAAGCCCGTTCATCGATGCGCCATCGAACGAAATCGTGCCGCCGCTCACCGGCTTCTGGCCGGTCACGGCCCGCAGCAGCGAAGACTTGCCGACACCGTTTCGGCCAAGCACGCAGGTGATCTTGCCCATCTCTGCATTGATGGAGACGCCGCGCAGCGCCTGAGCGGCACCGTAATGAAGGTTCACATTGTTGACTGCCAGCATTTTCACCGCCCCAGATAATTCTCGATGACTTTTGGATCGCTCGACACAAAATCGATCGAACCTTCCGCAAGAACCGATCCTTCCGCCAGACAGGTCACCTTCACGCCAAGCTCGCGAATAAAGCCCATGTCGTGTTCAACCACCACGACCGAACGGCTTTTGGCGATTTCGCGCAACAGCACTGCCGTTTCCGCCGTCTCGGCATCGGTCATGCCCGCCACCGGCTCATCCACCAGCAGAAGCTTCGGCTCCTGCGCCAGCAGCATGCCGATCTCCAGCCACTGCTTCTGACCATGGCTGAGATTGGCCGCCAGTTCGTTGCGACGATGCGTCATACGAATGGTTTCGAGGATTTCTTCGATACGCAACCTGTCATCTGCCGACAGCTTGTAGAACAGTGTCGAAAACACCCCGCGCGGACGGTTCAGCGCCAGTTCCAGATTGTCCCAGACCGTATGGCTTTCGAACACGGTCGGCTTCTGGAATTTGCGGCCGATGCCCAGCTGGGCGATATCCGCCTCGTCCTTTTTCGTCAGGTCGATCTCGTCCTCGAACAGAACCCGGCCCGTATCCGGCCGCGTCTTGCCGGTGATGATATCCATCATCGTCGTTTTGCCGGCACCATTGGGGCCGATAATGGCGCGCAGCTCTCCCGGTTCGACCACGAAGGACAGCGCATTGAGCGCCTTGAACCCGTCGAAGGAAACGGAAACGTCTTCGAGGTAAAGCAGGCTTTTCGAGCGTGTTTCGGCAATCGTGTTCATCTCGCCCTCTCCTATTCCGCTGCCTGCGCGACCGGGCTGACGTCACCGCGCCCCTTTTCGGCATCGCTTGCCGCCTTCATCGCCTTGCGCCCGGAAAAACCGCTCTGAATGGTGCCGACGATCCCCTTCGGCAGGAACAGCGTCACAGCTATGAACAACCCACCCAGCGCAAACAGCCAGAGTTCCGGGAAGGCACCGGTAAAATAGCTTTTGCCGGCATTGACCAGAACCGCGCCGATGATCGGCCCGATCAGCGTGCCGCGCCCGCCAACCGCCGTCCACACCACGACTTCGATGGAATTGGCCGGCGCAAATTCGCCCGGGTTGATGATGCCCACCTGCGGCACGAACAAGGCCCCGGCAATACCGGCAAACATGGCCGAGACGACAAAGGTGAACAGCTTGATGTTTTCCACCCGGAAACCGAGAAAACGCACCCGGCTTTCGGCATCGCGCACGCCGACCAGAACCTTGCCGAATTTCGAATTGACGATGGCCGAGGCGACCAGCAGGCAAAGCGCCAGCATCAGCGCCGACATTGCAAACAGAACAGCCCGCGTGCCACCGGCCTGCACCGAAAAGCCGACGATTTCCTTGTAGTCGGTCAGACCGTTATTGCCGCCGAACCCCATATCGTTACGGAAGAAGGCGAGCATCAGGGCATAGGTCATCGCCTGGGTTATGATCGACAGATAGACGCCGTTGACGCGGGAGCGAAAAGCGAACCAGCCAAATACGAAGGCAAGCAGGCCCGGCACGGACAGCACCATCAGCATCGCGAACGGAAAGAAGTCGAACCCATACCAGAACCACGGCAATTCCTTCCAGTTGAGGAAAACCATGAAATCCGGCAGGTCGGGATTGCCATAAACGCCACGCGAACCGATCTGCCGCATCAGATACATGCCCATGGCATACCCGCCGAGCGCGAAAAATGCGCCATGACCGAGCGAAAGAATGCCGCAATAACCCCAGACCAGATCGAGCGCGAGCGCCAGCAGCGCATAGCAGAGATATTTGCCCATCAGCGACATGAGATAGGTCGGGATATGCAGGGCATGGTCGGCTGGCAAAAGCAGGTTGGAGGCCGGCACCAAAACCGCGGCGCCAAGAATGACCGCGACGGTCGCCAGAATATGCCCTTTGAGCGCACGAAAAATGAAGGCGGAAATCATGCTTCGATCGCCCTTCCCTTGAGCGCGAACAGGCCGCGCGGACGTTTCTGGATGAAAAGGATGATCAGCACGAGCACGAGGATCTTTCCGAGCACGGCCCCCACGGAGGGTTCAAGGAACTTGTTCAGGACCCCGAGCGACAGCGCGCCCACCAGCGTGCCCCACAGATTGCCGACACCGCCGAACACCACGACCATGAAACTATCGATAATGTAGCTCTGGCCGAGGTTCGGCGAAACGTTGTCGATCTGGGAAAGTGCGACACCCGCGATACCGGCAATGCCGGAGCCAAGCGCGAAGGTGAAGGCATCCACCCACGGCGTCTTGATGCCCATGGATGACGCCATACGGCGGTTCTGGGTGACGGCGCGCATTTGCAGGCCAAAAGCCGAGCGTTTCATCAGCAACAGCAGGCCGATAAAGATCGATAACGAGAAGACGACGATCCACAGCCGGTTCCAAGTGATCGTCATGCCGCCGAGCGCAAACGAACCGGACATCCAGGACGGATTGCCGACTTCCTGATTGGTCGGGCCAAAGATGGTGCGGATCGCCTGTTGCAGGATCAGCGACACGCCCCAGGTGGCCAGCAAGGTTTCCAGCGGCCGGCCGTAGAGGAAACGGATAACGCCGCGCTCGATGACAAGGCCGACGGCACCGGTCACGATAAAGGCGACCGGCAGCGCGATTGCCAACGACCAGTCGAACAGGCCCGGCACATTTTCGCGGATCACCTGCTGCACGACAAAAGTGGAATAGGCCCCGAGCATGACCATTTCGCCATGTGCCATGTTGATGATGCCCATCACGCCAAAGGTGATGGCAAGACCGATGGCGGCGAGCAACAGCACGGAGCCGAGCGACAACCCGTACCAGACATTCTGGGCCATATCCCAAAGCTGCTGTTCGTTCTGGATCGCGGTTATCGCCGCATCGAGATCGGGCTTCAGGCCGACATCGATGGACGAGGAGACGGAGTTGAGAATGCCGAGCGCATCCCGACCACCGAGCTTGCCGATTGTGTCGATGGCAGCACGTTTTTCATCAATGGAGCGATCCGAGGAGAGCAGCGACACGGCGCGCGCCTCTTCCATGCGGGCTTTCACAGTGCTGTCGGTTTCCTTGGCAAGCGCCGCCTCCACCAACTCCAGCGCCTCGGCACTTGGCGAACGCAAAATGGCATCGGCGGCAGAGAGACGGGCGCCACGATCCGGGCTCATCAGCGTCAGGCCGCCAAGAGCGGCGCGGATGGCGCGGCGCAGATTGTTGTTGACCTTGATTTTCGTCACTGCGCCCTTGGCGACCTGACCGGCAATTTCCCCCGTCACCGGATCGAGGAGATCAAGCTGCGAACCCGCAGGCTTGGCGGCAAACACGGCCTTGTCGGACTTGCGAAAATAGAGATCACCCTCGGCAAAGGCATTGAGCGCCGGCACGACACGGGTATCGCCGGTGGCGGCGATTTCACCCACCAGCTTTTCCGCCTCGTTGAAATTGGCGTCGGCCAGCTGGTCGAACAGCGGTTTTGGATCGGTGCCTTGCGCAAAGGTGGGCGCGGCGGAGGCAAGGATCAGGAAAATGAAAGCGATAAAACGGATAAGCATGTGTCTGTCCCCCGGATGGCCTGCGCCGAGGGCGTGACTGCCCCTCATCCGCCTGCCGGCACCTTCTCCCCGCAAGCGGGGCGAAGGGAGATGTGGCACCGTGCTGCCCCAATCCGAAAACGGCGAGCAAGGCACGTCCCCTCTCCCCGCCCTGCGGGGAGAGGTGGAGCGCAGCTTGCTGCGCTCTGGGTGAGGGGCAATCCCCACCACGATCTAAAAAGATCAGCTACCCTTGCCGCCGCACTTGCCGGTGGCGACGTTGAAATTGCCGCATTCCATCGGTTTGCGCCAATCGGAGATCAGGTCCTTCGAATCCGGCAGATAATCCGACCATTCGTCGCCAACAACGGCCGGCGTTTCCTGCACGATTTCGAACTGGCCATCGGCCTGGATTTCACCGATCAGCACCGGCTTGGTGATGTGGTGGTTCGGCATGACGGTAGAGGTGCCACCCGAGAGGTTCGGCACGGACACGCCGATAATCGAGTCGAGAACCTTATCGGTCTCAACAGTACCGGCAGCTTCGACGGCCTTCACCCAGGCATTAAAGCCGATATAGGCGGCTTCCATCGGGTCGTTGGTCACGCGCTTGTCGTTCTTGGTATAGGCGTGCCAGGTCTTGATGAACTCGGCATTGACCGGCGCATCGACGGACTGAAAATAATTCCAGGCGGCAAGGTGGCCGACGAGCGGCGCGGTATCGAGACCGGCCAGCTCTTCTTCACCAACCGAGAAGGCAACAACCGGAATGTCTTCCGCCTTGATGCCCTGGTTGCCCAGTTCCTTGTAGAACGGCACGTTGGCGTCGCCGTTGATCGTGGAAACGACGGCGGTCTTTTTGCCGGCCGAGCCGAATTTCTTGATGTCGGAGACGATCGTCTGCCAGTCGGAATGACCGAATGGCGTGTAGTTGATCATGATGTCCTCTTCCTTGACGCCCTTCGACATCAGGTAGGCCTTCAGGATCTTGTTGGTCGTCTGCGGATAGACATAGTCGGTACCGGCGAGAACCCAGCGCTCGACACCTTCGGTGGAAGCCAGATAATCGACGGCCGGAATGGCCTGCTGGTTCGGGGCGGCACCGGTATAGAAGATGTTGCGCGAGGATTCTTCACCCTCGTACTGCACCGGATAGAACAGGATCGAGTTCAGCTCCTCGAACACCGGCAGAACCGACTTGCGCGACGAAGACGTCCAGCAACCGAACACGGCGGCAACCTTATCCTGGCTAATCAGCTGACGGGCCTTTTCGGCAAACAGCGGCCAGTCGGAAGCCGGATCGACAACAACGGCTTCGAGCTTCTTGCCAAGCACGCCGCCCTTTTTGTTCTGCTCTTCCACGAGCATCAGCATGGCGTCTTTCAGCGTCGTTTCGGAAATCGCCATCGTACCGGAAAGCGAATGCAGCACGCCGATCTTGATCGTGTCGTCAGCCGCCAAAGCGCCGGAGAGTGCCGTGGCAGACATGGCGGCGGCCAGCAGCGCGCCTCCCAGTTTCAACTTGAATGTCATTGGTCGATCCCCTCTTGTTGTTTGTTTCACAGCGGGGGCAAAGCCTCCGAACCGCTGTGTGAGAGGACTATCGGCCGCTGCACCGCAAACTCGAATACGCAAAATGACGTAACCAGAGGGGGAAAAGTGGGAGCGATCGGCAGGCCTGCATATGGCATCGGCTGCTCGTCACTCGGAACGGCAGGAAGCCGATCAATTCGGCGGCCGCTGGAGATGAAGCGGCTGCCGGTTTCATGGCGCCGGAAATCCGGCGCATATCGCGCAGAGGGAAATTACTTCTTCTTTGTCGAACTATCGGCCTGCTTGACCTGCGAACCCAAAGCCGGAGCAGCGCTTGCTGCGACCTTGTCCTTTTTGGGTTTGCGCACTTCCTTGTTGCTGCGTACCTGACCTTTGGCCATGGCGTGTCTCCTCATGTTGACACCCAAAGATAACTGCTTATCCGCAGGAAATAGCAAGCAGTTTTACGATCGCCGGAAGCGCCGCGCAGTCAGGCGCTCATTTTGCCGCGCCCTGCCCGCGCCTCGGCCAGAAAAGGCGGCAGCGCCGGGTTGAGATTGCCCGGCCGCCACGCCACCACATGCTGGATAACAGGCGCGTTTTCCAGCGGCCGAAACACCACATCAGGCAGACCGAGCCGCTCCATCGATTGCGGCACCAGCGCAATACCCAGCTTTTCCGCGACAAGACTGACGATGGTCTGCTGTAATTCCACCTCCAGCCGAAAGGACGGCGCGAAACCGGCAGCGTGGCAATAATTGGTGATCGCCTCACGCAGCACAGGCGCCACATCCATCGGCACACCGATCAGCGGCTCGCCATCCAGCCGTTTTGCCGAAATCACCGGCTGATCCGCCAGCATATGCCCCACCGGCATCACCAGACACAGTTCCTCGTGATGGATGATCTCCGTCTCCAATCCGCGCACGAAACCCGGATTGAACATGATCGCCGCATCGAAACGGCCTTTCAGCACCGCATCCGCAAGCCCGCCCGGCACCACTTCGCGCAGTTCCAGATGCACGCCCGGATGCGCGTTGACATATCGCCGCGTCAGCCCGGGCAGCACGGTGTAGGCGGCATGCATCATGAAGCCGATGGAGATTTCCCCCAAATCCCCATGTTCGGCCAGCTTGGCATTACGGCAGGCCTGATCGAAATTGGCAATGACGGCGCGGGCATCCTCCAGAAACCGGCGCCCTGCATAGGTGAGTACCGCCTGGCGCGAATGGCGCTCGATAAGCGTCACGCCAAGTTCCGCCTCCAGCGCCGCAATCTGTCGGCTGAGAGGCGGCTGGCTGATATGCAGCCGCTCAGCCGCCCGCCCGAAGTGCAGGGTTTCGGCGAGAGCCACAAAATAACGCATCTGTCTGATGTCGATCATGATACCGAACCGGTATGGATTGAAACAGAAATCAGTATTGGATGGAATTGATCGCAAGAACTAGACCGACGCTAAAATTTTTCTCCGGTCTCTGCCATGCTTGCCACACTTACAGTCGTCCTTCCCATCTTTGCGCTGATCTTTGCCGGCTGGCTTTCCCGCCGTATCGGTGCGCTTGGCCCCAATGCCACCAGCGAGCTCAACCGCTTTGTCGTCTATCTGGCCCTGCCCGCGCTGCTGCTCGATATCACCGCGCATGCCCGCTGGGTCGATGTCTGGCAGCCCGGTTTCATCGCCGCCTTCACACTCGGCGCCTTCATCGTTTTCGTGGCCACGATTCTCTATCGCCTGCGCCGTCCACGGCATCTGGCGGACGCCACCATCGACGGGCTGAATGCAGCTTATGCCAATACCGGTTTTGTCGGCTTTCCGCTGGCAGCGGCAGCGCTTGGCCCTGCTGCTCTTGCTCCGACATTGATCGCCACCATCATCACCGTCTGCGTACTTTTTGCGGTCGCCATCATCCTCATCGAAACCGGGCTACAGACCGAAAAGCGGCGTTCTAAACTGTTCATCAAGGTCGGCGGCTCGCTGATCCGCAATCCACTGCTGATCGCTCCCGTCATCGGTGCCATCATCCCCATCTGCGGCCTGACTGTCCCGGTTCCGGTCGAGACATTTCTGAAGCTTCTCGGCGGTGCAGCTTCCCCTTGCGCTCTGGTGGCGCTTGGCCTCTTCCTCGCCGCAAAACGCGAAAGCACTGAGCGAGACATCAAATCCGCAGCCCTGCTCACCGGGTTCAAGCTCATTCTGCAACCCGCCGTGACATGGGTATTGGCCGCACTGGTCTTCGATCTGCCGCCACATCTCGTCCACGCCGCCGTGCTGCTCGCGGCGCTTCCCACCGGCACCGGCCCCTTCATGCTGGCGGAATTTTACAAGCGCGAAGCCAGTGTCACCTCCAGCGTCATCCTCACCTCGACGGTTCTATCGGTGGTGACGGTCAGCCTGTATCTGGCATTGATCGGCCCGATGGGCTGATCGTTAGACCTCTCAATATTAAGCGCCTGAAAATCGCGATTGCGGTTGTATGCCGCTTGCCAAACAACGCGCCACGGTCAAAACTGCCCAATCATCAGTCCTTCTGAAAAAGGCGCTAGTTTTTAGGCATGGCCGCACGCCAACGTATCATTCCGGTCCGGCGCGAATACAATCGCTGGGTCGCGAACCAGACGCTGGAAGATTACGCGTTACGGTTCACCGCCAAAAGCGCCCGTCGCTTTTCCTCCAGCCGCATTTCGCAGACGGCGATTGGCGCGATTTCATTTCTGGCGCTGGAAGCCATCGGCGGCACGATCACCCTGTCCTACGGCACCACCAACGCATTTTTCGCCATCATCGCTGCCGCCATCGTTATGCTGCTCGTCGGCCTGCCGATCAGCCGTTATGCCATCCGCCACGGCGTCGATATCGACCTTCTCACCCGTGGTGCGTCCTTCGGTTATATCGGCTCGACCATCACTTCGCTGATCTATGCCAGCTTCACCTTCATGCTGTTTGCCATCGAGGCCTCGATCATGACCGGGGCCTTAGAGCTTGCCTTTGGCATCCCGCCCTGGATCGGTTACATCATCAGCGCCGTGGTGGTGATCCCGCTGGTCATTTATGGCGTGCAGCTGATCTCGCGTTTTCAGCTGATCACCCAACCATTCTGGATCGTGCTGAATATCCTGCCCTTCGTCTTCATCGCGTTTCTGGATTGGGAAAAGTTCGATCTCTGGCGCGCCTTTGCCGGTATCGGTCATTCCAATGGCGAGGTCGGCGGCGCAGCCCCTTTCGATCTGGTGGAATTCGGCGCGGCTTCCGCCGTCATTTTGGCGCTGATGCCGCAGATCGGCGAACAGGTCGATTTTTTGCGGTTTCTTCCACCGGAAGGCATGCAGAAATGGCGGCATCGGTTTGCCGTGTTTCTTGCCGGTCCCGGCTGGGTGGTCGTCGGTGTGCCAAAGCTGCTGGCCGGTTCCTTCCTTGCGGTGCTGACGCTCTCGACCGCCGTGCCGGCGCATGAGGCTGCCGATCCCGCGCACATGTATCTGACCGCATTCGGGTACATGATCCCCAACGAAACGGCAGCGCTGCTGCTGATGGCCGCTTTCGTTGTCGTGTCGCAGCTGAAGATCAACGTCATGAATGCCTATGCCGGTTCGCTGGCATGGTCGAATTTCTTTTCCCGCCTCACCCACAGCCATCCCGGCCGCGTCGTCTGGCTGGTGTTCAATGTCGCCATCGCGCTTTTGCTGATGGAACTCGGCATCTACCGGCTGCTGGAAGCGACGCTCGGCATTTTTTCCATCATCGCCATGAGCTGGCTCTGCACCATCTCGGCCGATCTTTTCATCAACAAGCCGCTCGGCCTCTCGCCTGAAGGCATAGAGTTCAAGCGCGCCCATCTCTACGATATCAACCCGGTCGGCATAGGCGCCATGTTCGGTTCGGCCACGGTGGCGCTCGCCGCCCATTTTGGCCTTTTCGGTCCGCTCTGGGCATCGCTCTCCACCTACATAACCCTGATCGCGCTCCTCCTCTCGCCCGCCATCGCCTTTGTCACCAAGGGCAAATATTACCTCGCGCGAAAACAGCGCAAAAGCTGGTCATCCCTGGGCTCTATCACCTGCTCGATCTGCGAACACCCGTTCGAACACGAGGATATGGCATGGTGTCCGGCCTATGCGGCACCGATCTGTTCGCTCTGTTGCTCGCTCGACAGCCGCTGCCACGACATGTGCAAACCGCATGCGCGGCTGAACACGCAGGTCGGCACCGTCGCCCGCTCTTTTCTGCCCGAAACCGTGATCACGAAGCTGATGACGCGGCTCGGCCGTTACGCCACCACCGCCGTCCTGTCTATCTCGGCCATGGGCGCAATCCTCGCCATGATCGCCTATCAGGCCGGAGAAGCCGCTCCGGCGAATGCCGAAATCATCTATGGCACCATCTCCATCGTGTTTTTCGTCTTCGCCATCATGGCCGGCATCGTTTCGTGGTTTTACGTTCTCGCCCATGACAGCCGCGTCGTCGCTGAAGAGGAATCCTCGCGCCAGAACACGCTGCTGCTCAAGGAAATCTCCGCCCACAAGAAGACAGACGCCGCCCTGCAGGACGCCAAGGAAACTGCCGAAGCCGCCAACCGCGCCAAAAGCCGTTATGTCGTCGGCCTGTCCCACGAATTGCGCACGCCACTGAATGCCGTGCTCGGTTACGCCCAGATTTTGGAGCGCGACGAGACCATCCCTGCCCCGCGACAATCGGCGATCAAGGTGATCAAGCGCTCCGCCGATCACCTGTCGGGCCTGATCGACGGCCTGCTGGATATTTCCAAGATCGAGGCCGGGCGTTTGCAGGTCTATTCCAACGAGATCAACATTCAGGATTTTCTCGACCAGATCGTCGAGATGTTTTCGCTTCAGGCGCAAGCCAAGGGCCTGACCTTCGCCCATGACCGCGCCAAAACGCTGCCGCAATATGTCCGCACCGACGAAAAGCGCCTTCGCCAGATTCTCGTCAACCTATTGTCCAACGCGATAAAGTTCACCGATCACGGCACGGTGCGTTTCGACATCGCCTATCGCAGTCAGGTCGCCACTTTCACCGTATCGGACACCGGCCGCGGCATCGCGCAAAAAGATCTCGGCCGCATTTACGAGCCGTTTCAGCGCGGTGAAGCCGACAGCATCCGCCCGATGCCGGGTCTCGGTCTCGGCCTCACCATCACCCAGCTTCTGACCAACACGATGGGCGGTGAAATCACCGTTGCCAGCGCCAAGGATGAAGGCTCCACCTTCAAGGTGCGTCTCATGCTGTCGGCCGTGCACCGCCCCAGCACCGCGCCGGCGCTGGAAAAGAAGATCACCTCCTATACCGGCCCGCGCCGCACCATCGTCGTGGTGGACGACAACGAGGATCATCGCGAGTTGATGCGCGAAGTGCTCACCCCGATGGATTTCGTCGTGCTGACGGCGGCAAGCGGCCCGGAATGCCTGACACTGATCGAGGGCGTGAAACCCGATCTCTTTCTGGTCGACATTTCCATGCCCGGCATGAATGGCTGGCAACTGGTCGCGAGGTTGCGCGAACTGGAACAAAAGGCGCCGATCGTCATGCTGTCGGCCAATATCGGCGATGGCGCCGGCAATCCGGATGGCACCGACGGCCATAACGACGCCATCGCCAAACCGGTGAATGTGCGTCGTCTGGCAGACAAGCTCGCCGTCCATCTCGGCCTGACATGGACATATGCGCAAGACCAGCCGCCAGAGCCTGCCCCAAAACCGGCCGTGGTCAAAAGCCCCGGTTCCATACACCTGCAGGACCTTCTCCGGCTTGGCGAGATCGGTTATGTCCGTGGCATCGAGGCCAAGCTCGCCGACCTTGCCAGAACAGACGAAAATCGACCCTTTGCCGAACAGGCCGGCGCTTACGTGCAGGCTTTCGATATCGCCGGTTACATGGCGTTCCTGAACCGTTTTGATGAGGAAAACACCGACCATGCCTGACACGACAACGCCCCGCGATATCGTGCTTCTGGTCGATGACAGCCCGGAAGCTCTGGGTTTCCTCACCGACGCACTGGAACAATCCGGCTTTTCCGTGCTGATCGCCACCTCGGGACAGGCAGCCCTGTCCATCGTCGAGCGTATCACGCCCGATCTGGTGCTGATGGATGCGGTCATGCCCAATATGGACGGCTTTGAAACCTGCCGCCGCCTGAAGGCGCATGGCGCAGTAGTGCAGGTGCCGGTGATTTTCATGACCGGCCTCACAGAGACCGAACATGTCGTCAACGCGCTGGACAGTGGCGGCGTCGATTACCTCACCAAGCCGATCAATATCGACGAACTGCGCGCCCGCATCCGCGTTCACCTGTCCAATGCCCGTTCGGCCCAAAGCGCCCGCGTCGCACTCGATGCCGCCGGGCGGCATCTGCTTGCCGCCCGTGGCTCCGGTGCTGTGCACTGGTCCACCCCGCAGGCCACGCGGCTGATCAACGCCGCCACCGGCAGCGACGAAGGGCTGGAAATTGTCGCCTCTCGTCTCGCCTCATGGATGAAGGACCGCGAAAAGCCCGGTTTTTCTCGCGAAGCCAGCTTTTCACTGCCCGCGCCCACCGCCAATGCAGCGGAAACGGCCAGCCTGCAATTTGCCTTCCTCGGCGCCATCGGTGCCGACGAGTTTCTGTTCCGCCTCACCGCCGCCCGCGAACGCTCCGACGATGCCGTTCTGCGCCAGCATTTTCCGCTGACCCAGCGCGAATCCGAAGTGTTGCTGTGGATCGCCAAGGGCAAGGCCAACCGCGATATCGCCGATATTCTGGGCCTGTCCGCACGCACGGTGAACAAACATCTCGAGCAGATCTATGTAAAACTCGGCGTGGAAAACCGGGCGTCGGCAGCGGTTAAGGCAGCGCATGTGCTGCATGAGGTGTGAAAAAGCCGAGATGACACGGTCTCTCCCAGCCTGCTGAAGAAGGTTGAAACCTCTCGTTCGTCATCCTCGGGCTTGACCCGAGGATGACGAAACAAACCAATAGCAGCACCTTCGCCCCCCAAACACAAAGAGCCCGGCTTATGACCGGGCTCCCTGAAAATTTCGACATTCAACCGCTTGCGGCTTAGCTGCCCTGCTGGAAGTAGCTGAACTTGCCGTCCGGGCCCTTCTTCCATTCGTACATGACGTAGCCCGGAAGCTTCGGATCGCCCTTTTCGTCGAAGGAAATTTCGCCAAGAACGGTCTTGAACGAACCTTCCTTCAGCTTCGCGGCAACGGCTTCTGCGTCTTCGGCGCTGCCTGCTGCCTTGATGCCTTCAGCGATCAGCTGAACGGC